>Ga0153975_1000454_pt1 | contig 12637 bp, 21 predicted proteins | sample TSGA059MetaG_FD_104694 | JGI IMG/M metagenome (GOLD analysis project Ga0153975, IMG submission 104694) | Attine ant fungus gardens microbial communities from Georgia, USA - TSGA059 MetaG | ecosystem: Host-associated > Fungi > Mycelium > Unclassified | place: USA: Georgia, Yuchi Wildlife... | reverse complement strand
TTTGAGGCGTGCGAGTTTTGATGGCAAATGATATGGTCTGCTCGACGGTCAAGGTAGGGAAGTGAATGTCGTCCTCTGGGCAATATATGACGTCTCCACGAAAATGCTTCCGGATGTCTTCAGAGGTAAATGAGTCGTACGAAACCTGGCCCTCTACAGCGTGGTACTCTCCACGCTGATTAGCGAGGGTCTTGAGGAAGGTGCTGCATCCCGACCCTGGTTTACCAAGAACAACTAAGGGCATATATTTATATATTGTATATGTAGCGACAACTGCAAGACTCACGTAGCATTTCACCAGGCGCAACGACACCGTCGAAGCCTGACAAAATATCGCGCACGGGTGGATGACGAATTGCGCTAATTGTGTGTAAGAGAGAGGCAGGGCTCAATAACGACCCCATGGTTGATTGCAATGATGTTCTCGCACCAATGCCTACGACACGTAGGTCATTGAATACGACACCAAGTTCACGCCGATTTATAGATTCCTCATCACATCTATTAATTATGGTCAAAGGAAGGCCTATTACAACATTGGCCCTGGACTAACCGCTTAATACGATTTCTAAGATGCTCGGCAAAATTAAATTCATCATCCTCGATGACCGTTGAAACAGTACTGGGGGTTTCCTTAGGGGCTGTCCCGAGGGGGTTATTTGCAGGGCCCGTAGGATGGACACGACTATGTTCAGTAAAGGTACGCTGGAGGTCATGGACACCAGTAGGGTCGAAAAAATCAACTGGGACATGGGAGGGAGAATTTGAATGTACAGATGGTTGTCTGGGAGAGAATTGCTCAGGGGCCTCATCCTGCAGGCCTGGAGGAATCATGAGTGGAAAGAAAGATCACTGACTTTGTGCACAATATTATTATTATATATGGTACGCGGAACCCGGTTGATGCGGGTCATACATTTTCTCAGGGGCTGCAACCTTGGGGCCGCATGCACTCGTGATTCAAAATAAGCGTTACGTAATCAATATTAGAAGATCTTTCATTTTCCGAATCCCGATCTGCAACGGGAATCAAAACGTTTAATTCAGCACCGCCACTCACGTAAGTCGGATGACACCTCACCAGGAAAACTCAAAAGGATGTGTGACCTGTTACGATTCTGAAATAGTTCGGCTCCCCAACCAGCAAGAAACCATGTTACGGATGACGTGATTTCGTAAAGGTTGGACTCCGCAAACTCCTTCAGAAAGGTACAGAACAATTATTTTCCCCAGCATTACAGGTCACTCGCACCCATTGGTGTGTTAGATTTGTCTCCATTTCTTCACCGACTGGCACGGAAGTGAGTATATTGCAGTGGCGTTTACTGGCCATGCCACCTTCTTAGTCGTTGCTGCGACTATCTGGTTGTCGCGCCTCATTTTGGGTAATGATAAACGGTACGTGACGTATGTAGCCTCACCTTGATGATGTTGATAATATTCTCTGATTCCAATCCGCCAACCTTGCCCATTACTCGTCGCATGCGGAAAGCTCCCTAATTCCCACTGCCAACCTGATGTTGAACTACATTCTCAAACCCATTCGCCACGAATCATTTTACAAAAAGTATACTTGCAAACGATTCATGAAGGTGCGTGTTAATGAACTACGTGTCTAAGGACCTATCTAATTATCATAAAGGTGAGTATCCTGGTGCGAGATTGGGCTTCGCTAACTTGCGGGCGGGCGACTAAGCTCGTCGTCTTTCGTTGTGAAGAGCCCTCAGGCTCGTATTCACGAGGAGAAACGCTTTCCTCTGTAAGTGTTCACTGGACATCGCTCTGTTCATGTCGCGCACAGTATTCGGTTGCATCCCCCGCATAACGTGTTGCACTCGTAATCTGTGAGCGTCTTCTGTCTCGTCTCGCTGATACTCAATCACTAACTCCTTCTTAGACTTATGCGCTTGATTTCTCTCTGTTACGCTGTGCCTCAGTGCTCTATGCACCCCAATCACTGTATGCTCGTGCCTGGTCTAGAATATATCCAATTGCATTGTATTACTTTAATCTATGTCATTTACATCAATACCAGCGGGTAAACCCTCCGGGGGTATGGGTCTGAGAGTTCGATACCCGTAAAAAACCGTACCCTCACAGCGGGTACCGAGCCATGCTAGTAAATGAATGTAAATCAGCAACATTGGAAGAAAAGAGCAGCACACTGGCAATTTCCAACCTAAGGCCTTTGGTCCTCCATTGCGAATAATATTGTAGTAAAAACATCTTGTGGTGCATGCGTGCGCGATGCGAGAACATTTCTCATAATGTGCGACGCAAATACGAAAAAAAGCGACATGAATGATCGACATTTACCATTATGGTCAGTCACTGGTCCACTCGTCGCCGTCAATATTCTGGTAATAATGTCAATATATTAATCAGAGTTTCACTAATACATGGCGACACTAGGTACAAGACACCCAATGCGCCAACAGCAGATCACCAACTATGTACGCCACAAATCAGTACAGCTAACGGTTTACAGCGGGGAGGGTTGTTTGCCACCGACGCGGATGTGCTGTGCACTCTTGCAGCGGGACGAGGGATTTCACGATATGAAGAAATTGGACTACTAGATGAATGTAGTGAATGACAGCTGTGGTTTGCAAGCAGCGAGGGCACACCAGCTTGCGCGAGGGACTAGGTCTTATATAGTGTCTCCGCCTATTTTTTCTCATCATGTGACGGGAGTGGTGACTGAAGTCCTGCCCATTATGTAATTTGATCCGTCTAGGGTCTTGCATTTTTCGTCCGTTCGAGAGCCGAACTATTTCGGAATCGTAACAGGGCACCATCTACTCATCCGAGCAGCTCGGTAGTGACCCCGCGGAGGTCGACCACGCTCTGTGTCCTGAATGTCAACGTCGAGTCTCACACACACCTATCTATTCCCATCCCAAAGCCAACCCTGTATTCAATCCTTTCTAACGCCGACAGGAAACCGGTCTGGAAGAACACCCTTAAGCTAGTGCGATCGAGAGGGGCGATAATTTCGGATAGGGTGTGGTTGAGTGGTCACGGGATATATCTTGGACGTGTCGAGACGTGCGTATTTCTTCGCTTGCTAAAGGCGGTGAGCCGTCAGGGGTGGTAATAGGGGTGGGAGAGCGCAGCGGGCGCGAGGACACCTAGGCTTGCACAATGATACCCTCATCCTTGGAGTGTCTTTTTGCTGCAAGAGACGGGCCGGAGACAAGCTTTGACACGAATCCGTCAGATGAATTACGGAGAAGCGTCACAAAGGCAGAGTCGAGGAGGTCTGAGTCCTTCTCAATGGTGTTCACCTCCGAGAACGATGACGGACAGCGAAATAAATATGATATGTTGCGTCAAAGCTTCCAAAGCATTGTCAACGATTGATATACATTTTTAAACCACACACAAAACAGCTCACTAGCAGTGTCAAGACCACCAGTAAGCGCATGAGGATGAAGAGCCTCTCGAAGGGCTGATTGGGCAATAGGCGAATAAGTGCGCCAAGCGGAATGGACGCGAAGCCGAGCGCCAGTGAGATTCCCCACTCACGGCCTCCAATATGCGTCACCTAAAATGCAGTGGTACCAATAAAAATGATGGTGACTTGCACGGCGATCTCTACAGCACGGGTCATGACGGTAGTTCGAATAGGGACAAACTTAACTCACCAATGATGGTTATGACCATAAAGTGCCGATTTCTAAGGATATGGTCGAGCCGTAGTGAGTTTACTGAGTTGAAAATTTGGGCGAGAAGACCGCAGTTGGTGTCGTTCGCGGACGTCAGCTCAAAGCCTAGTATCTTGACACCGAGGAAATGGAAAGGCAGGATGATTGTAATCTGATGGACGGACTACAGCAAGATCTGCTTGTACATATTCACCGTGAACAGCGGCGCAGTCTGCTTGTCGAGCATTCGGTCAAGTAGTACCGGCGAGGCGGGATCTGTAGCCAGCGCCCAAATCGTCCGTCATATTGTAGGGATAATAATCGTCACCATTCACAACATGCGATGTATCATTCCCCATTAAATCAATGGAAGCTCGGGCAGTGGGCTCTCGTTGGCCGATGATGAAGACAGCGGCGATTCGGCGGAAGGGGCAGAGGTATCCGACGCGTATGTACTGTAGCCCGTATGAGAAAGGGACGACTGCTGTTGCGAAAGTAGATAATATGGATTCAATCGACCAGAGGGGGGTAAATGTGGATGGCTAGAACTAGGGCTAGAATGCGAGTGCGTGCATGCGTAATACGTGTTCCTGACACGTGCGCTCACAATCGTTAACAATGGATGATGCAAGATCCGCTTGTCGTGGAACAGGTCCAGGCAGCACAGACATGCTCCTCGATGACAGCGGGGCACTCTGGTTTGGCATATAGCGAAGTGCCAGTTCCGATGTTCCAGGATTGTGATGGCCAATAGGAGGTGAGCCTGATTTGAGGAATTCAGAAAACAGTCTAGACATTCTACAGGTACGAACCTGCGTCGAAAAGACCATCATAAACCCCCAAGCTGTTAGGCGAGCTGGCAACATCGACTGGTGGAGTGTAAGTCACAAGATCGGGAATATTTTCTACGTTGATGTTCTGACGAGGCTGTTGGTAAATAGCGTGTGGTCCTGTAGCTGGGAAGCTGAGATAAGAGCTTGTGGCCGCCTGCGGCTGTAAGTAAGATCAAAGTCCTGTCGGTAGGAGTTTACATCGTTCCCCACAGGATGAGTGGCAGGATGAGCTGTGGGTGTATGCGGAGAGCCGTAAAAGGAGCTGGTGCATTGTGAATCCATTTCGTGTCGCGGCAATGAAGGACAACAGCTGGAATTACTCCACTTCCGATGAATAAATGTACCCCATGCGACTGACAAGGGCATGGGCAGTAACGCGGCCACGGGCTGCTTACCTCTGGATTCTCGGCTACATACTCCGCCAGGGCGAACGCGCATGGGGCATGGGCACGAATATCCAGCGGACAGTGAACGTCACATCCATGATCATCAAAACCACCCAGATCCGGAAAGGCACGGAAGTATCCTCAAGGACTCCCACGACTGATGCTTACCAACCATATCCATAACATGTCACAGGCCTCGTACGGCGAGTGCCTTCTGCCTTGCACGATGAAGCGGTAGCCTTGCAGGTCCTGAGTGTTCTGCAGTAGCTTCATTCGTTTGATGCACTGGAACAAGTCCATATTAAAATCCATGATGAGATTAGCCTGAGCGTGTCCTAAGTTGCCTACAAATCTGCAAAACCGACCTCCTCGCTTTCATTTGACACACCTTCGCCGTCTTCAATCCCAAGAGTCTCCTCATAGCCACCTGGTTTGTCTTCATCTTCGTCCTCTTCATCATCCCAGAGGATCTGGTCCAGTCCAAACTCATCCACTTCATCCGCAATCTCATCGTCAAATTGTGAGCTGTTCTGCGGGGAATGGAATCACAGAATCATCTCCAACCTCAGTGGCCTCTTCCTCTTCCTCCTGTTCATCGCCATTGTCACTGAGCTGGTTGTCCCTCTCGCCCTCGCCCTCTTCCTCCGAGTCACCATCCTCCATCATCTCATCGGAATTTCGAGCTGTGCGGGCTTTCTCCGAGTCCCTCGTAAATGGGACCTTGTCGAGTGGATCACGATCGTGTAGCAGGCAACATGTCGCTTCGCAGATAGATTTGTGACCAACTCCACCGCCACGGTATCGCATCATTGCGGATTTGCGGTGATGAGGTGTGCACCTTCAATGTTCATAACTACTCCAGACCTAATCCTCACTATTCTCTGGCAGCTCTCTCTCCAGACACTATTAACGTTTATCCCCAGTTTCACTGTGACTACCGCACAGAATCCAATCAACAACTATGCTCCGACAGTCAGCATGGACTGTCCAGAAACAACTGCGGGTCCACTTGTGCGAACCTTCACACAAATTAGATGTGGAATGGTGTAGATTACGCCTTTTGTGGGTCATGGGATCCAGGCCTTTCAGCGATGCTACCTCTGCAGTTTGCTGGGGCATATTTGATGAACGGTCTTCCGGGTAACACGTCAGCTTACGTTACTGGTTTCGATCAGACAAGCTTTGTTATGGTTACTAACTCCAGTTTCTTCAACGTATGTCATGTCATCCAGGAATCCTTACAGTCTCAGCCTGACTTACTGTTGCAAGCTGGTTTGAATGAAACTAACGGGGGCTTCGGGTTCGACACGGGGAACGGAGAGGAAGACAGCATGAATTTTCTTTTTAATCAATTGTCATCACACACAGTCCGATGTAAAGGATGCGGCCAACTGGCCTAATATTCGTACTAACGTTTCGACGCACACACCGGCTGACGGTACTTATCTACAGCTATTTAAGGGGGTCAATCCTGCGACTTTTGAAGACTCGTCCTCAGATTGGCTCGAACTCCTTGATAGAGGTTCAAACCACGAGAAAGCTCCCCTCACGACCGTGTTCATAAACTAAGCATTCATAGATATATGGGCGGCTTCAAACCAAACACGACTTCTCGAGATCCAAATTGGGTCAGTGTTTACAATGCATTGCGATCGATCGCGCAGTACCGTAACCTGCGTGTTCAGATTTCTGCGTACAATGTTTTGAACAGTATTGCTACGACCCGACAAGCAGTGCAGAATTTCCAGGCAGACTGCTTTCACTCGTAAATCCTGACCCTGGTGGCCTGGATAAGATCGACCAGTGGTTAGAACACAACAAGGCCATATTAGCAGGTTGCATAGTTGTTGCGGTCGTACTGATTATTGCAGGAATTGTTGGTTTCATGTGAGTGACTGTCCAGTTGTGTGGATAGACATTGTCATGACTCAGTGATTGCACGCAGCTTCTGGAAGCGGAAGAGGAGAGCACGCAAGGCTAGGTATTCTCGTGTCCATGAAATCAGAGAGTAGTGTTGTGCACGGCTCAGCTTCAGGCCGTGGGCCAAAGTCACGGCCTAGATACGGCCTAGGGCCCGGCTTTGGATGTCGAAAAGCCCAAGCCGCGGCTTTGGGAGCCCCGTTTTTTTGTTCGAGGGTCTAGCTCACTCTCCTCGATGCGCTGTCTGCGCCGACTCTTTCTTGTTTCGCTAGGTGTCACAGCATGGGCTCTACACGAATCCGACGTGGGCGCGGTAGATTGGAACACGAATTGATTGGTGTACCATTACATAACTCTCCACATACTGCACCTGTATTTCATGGAAAGCCACGGATGGCTCTACACCTCCCACTTCTCTGACTTCAGCTTCACTAACGTGTCTATAGTAGTATGGAGAAGTATACATGATGCAGAGGATCGGCTTTTAGCCATCACGATAGTAGTGCGTCATATCGTTGACTATATGCTTTATATTTACGTGTCGAACATGTTATGGGCGTGTCTTTTCTATCGGAACCAGGAGGCTCAACTTTCCGCACGTACGACCTACAAACTGAACACATCATACTGGAGAAACAACTCCACAGCCAGCTAGACGGACACCTCCATGAATCACAAAATCTCGGAATTTCACTACTGCACTCTATTGACCCCTCGCTCAACTCCACATCATTTCTCGTATTAACAAACGTAAAGCGATCCACGCAGCTCTCACTATTCAATCATCTGAGGGCAAGGGCTCAGTCTCTGGTCTTGCGTTTCCATTCCAGACACTCAACCATGGCGTCGTCCGTCATGTGAGTTCAGTTTTACAAGTATCTCAGGACGAAATCTAATTTAAACACCAGGTGGCTCGGGGAGACGCACGAGAATACTCGTGTTTTGCTTACCACCACGACGGGCTCAATACAGCTTTGGCAGCACGATAAAATGCAATGGGTACAGGAAGAGTCGCTAGCATCTATCCAAGTCGCAGAATTCGTCGAATTGCTCGAGAAGAAAGTTATCACTTCTCATCCTGCTGTGCATGAGGGGTGTTACTTTGAGCGGTTACAGCGCCAGTTATCTGATGCCAAGGTACAAAGTTTACACGAAAGTTAGCAGTGTTGATGCACAACCAAACTCTGGTAGTTAGCCTATTTTAATGTATCAGAATGACATTATAGCCTCCTTGAATATGTTGCCCTCCCGGATGCGGAACATGTATGTGAACATGTATATTGCGCATACCTGAACATTTATTTTCATGAATACCCATGCTGCGAGGCAGTTAGGTCAAAACAAAACGCACGTTAAACACTGTGACTCCCAGTAAAATGCCCAAATTTCGCCAATCGTGAGAGTAGCTCATATTGAGGCTCACCATGAACTGATCGGTGGTGCGGTACGGGCAGTAAAGGCATTCAGTCGGACTGGCGCTCGTGATATATCCCCCGGCGTAAGATATAAAGGGATCCATGTATGTCGAGCAGGTCACTCCGCTGGGCGGATTGATCGGGACTAGTTCATCTGACGCGCAATTTACCAGGTGTCCACCGATGGCTGAGGGGGATCTCAGTAAAAGTCACCATATGTAGAAAAGTTATGTGCTCACCTTGACCCAAGAGGCCTTCGATGATGTACGTGAATGGCGATACTCTGTACATCCACTTCCACCAACCTAACGCACGGAAAGGCTGCAAAACACCATTGCTACAGAGACATCAACGACTCAACCGGCAGAGGGAACAAATCAAACTTGCACGAGGATGATGAATGAGAATAGCGCGCCGAATATTATAGATGCGACCTCCGTGCTGGATGTCATAGATGCGATCGCCTGTGCGATGGTGGTGTAATACAGAGGGAACACAATCCCACACATAAGGTATGTGTAGCCCGCTCGATCGATAGAGTAATCGACCGTCCAGTACCAACAGAGGAACAAGAACGACGAGCCAAAGATGTTCCAGGGAATCTCGACCAGGATCTGTGATGTAACGAGTGCGGTCCAGCTGTACATCCTGCTTGGACGTTCGCGGAGTTCATAGATGGAGCGAATGCTAATGTAGATTGATTGCAGTTGCTGTGACAATGGAACACAGACAATCGTTGAAATGAAAACCGCCTGCAATGAAATGAACACGTGACTTCGGGAACGAGCAACAACGATACGCACGAAAAGCTTATTCTGCATCCCTTGCAACGTGTCCTTGGCCTGGAAGAAAGTAAAACCAACGAGTAAACCACACGCGATATTGAGAATGATTTTCGCGATGAGATACGTTGGATTACGCCAATACGCTTGGAAGTTGCGCTTCGTGAGGGCAACAGCTTGGTGAATCCACGAAGTCGCAAATTCAGTATGACGTTCCGTCTCGATTGCTGGCTGTGCGCGACCGTTGGCGTGTATTCGCTCAATTTGTTCTTGAAGTTCAACAGCTTCCGGAGATTTCGTCCAAATATCATGCCAGTCAATTGAGGTGGTAGCAGTTGCACCAGCCCCAATGGTATCCAGAATATACTCAGCACTTAGATACCTATATGAATACGCTTTCAGCGGCGTAGTTGAGACGACTTACGGATTAGCATCCGTGTCACAGTGCGGGGCTCCGTTGCGCTTGAAATAACCCAGCATAATTGAGGATTTATCGCCAATATCACCGAAGTAGACGGTCTGACCGCCCTTACGAAGAAGCAGTAGTTTGTCGAATACTTGGAAGAGCTCAGCAGAAGGTTGGTGAATTCTGGGCAACAATTGAGAGTTGCCAAATCCCCGAGTATCCGACATAACTCACGTACACAGTATGGCCTGTCCGTTGTTTGCGAGTTCACGAAGACACATCATGATTGCCCAGGCGGACTGGGAGTCGAGGCCAGACGTTGGCTCGTCAAGAAATAATAGCAATTTGGGCTTGAAAATCATCAACACAGATTAAAAGCGTGGCTGTGAAGCATTCACCTTGGCTGCAAGCTCAACTCCGATAGTAGTACGCTTCCGATGCTCAGCACTCAATGTCCCAATGATAGCGTCGGCATGATTTCCAAGACCGCACATCATGATGCACTTGTTCACGCTATCCAAAAGTTTCAGTCGTACGCAAACTGAGAAAGGATGGAAAACGCACTATGCCTCGAGTTCTGCAAACGGGACAGATTCGGGTTGTCGTAGACGAGCAGAGAAAAAAAGAGCTTCCCGAACAGTTGTTTGGGGCAAGTGAATGTCCATCTGTTGACAATAACCTCTGCAAGGGCTGATCAGCGAAAGATCTTGACTCTAGCATGCTGACTCACATCTGAGCCTGGAAATCTGCAGGCAGGGGCTGCCCGTTGACAAACCGGTCTCCAGCAACCACTCCGAAGTTAACCCTTTGAGCCAAAACATTAAGCAATGTCGTCTGTAATAGGAATTTCAACGAAGAGATCTGAGAACAAGAATGCAACGAGCCTTTCCAGCACCCGATTCACCCATGAGAGCAGTCAACCTGCCAGGTGCAACGTACCCGGAGACATCATCGAGCAAACGCCGTTCACTGTCAGATACTGGTACGACGTACTGAATGTGCTGCCAGGTAAATTCATCCTTGTTTGCTGGCTTTTCTGGAGCAACATTGTCTGCAGTTCCGCCCGCGCTGCGTGTCGTAATTGCGGATTTTCCGGATTTCTCTTCATCTACCGTATTGACAATGGCTTCTGTGCAGCGCGTCCCTTGCTTAAAGAGAGTGACGGGAATATCGAACGCGGAGCTGGTATTGTATTCCGTAGCAGTGAGCAACACTGCAAGGAAGCCGACTCCAAAAGTACATATAATACCGTAGTTCTGAGGATCACGAGATATCAATGAGAACGTTCGTCAGAAATTATCAACTTACTTTCCACATGTCACCATACGAGTAGCCATATGACAAGCTCGCAAACCTGTTGCCGTCTACGGTGGCCATGCCAGGAAGTGATCCGACAGTCGTGCAAACCTGATTCGCCAAAGAGATATTCTCATAACCCGGACCTTGGGGAACAAGTGCGCTACAGGTGCCGTTCAAAGTATGGAACTCATTCATCAGGACGGCCTCGAGGCCGTAACGAATAGGCTGTATCCGGAAATATGTTTAGCTCAGGTCGTGAGAAGAGAAAGAGGTACTGACGTTCAGATATGTTATCCATCTGAGTCCTCCTGGGATACTCGGACGAGGAATGATGTAACCGCTGTACAGTGAAATGAATAGTATAACGACACCAGCCATGGATGTTGCGGCAGATTCATCCTTGACACTAGCCGCGATCAGCCTGAAGAAAGCCTTTATTGCAATGGTCATGGTGAAAATTACCAAGAAAAATATACTGCATGCCAACATGATTCAGCAGCATTTCAGACATAGAATGGCACCCACAAGAACTGGGATGCCGTCCTTTGAAGGCCAATCAGGAAATAAATAATGGTACAGAAAATAGCTTGGATAATAAACGTGATTGGGATATCTACCACTGTGTGAGCAAGAGCCTCGATGAAGGGGAAGTACATCGCTGCTTTGTAGTGACGCAACACGATAGGACGCTGCGCGAACAGGGTAGAAATCTCTGACATGGAAGATATTGCGCCAAACAAGAGAGTGCTGCATGATGAATGAGTGTATGCTACGTATTTGGTCGTACAGGAGACTCACAGGAACAAGGCAGCTCCACGAGAAGAATAATCCGAAGTTGCATCAGGCAGTTTGAAGAAGATTGTCCCAATCATGGTGGCTTGGTAGATCTGGGCACTGATTGGTGGTAGAGTAAAGAGGCTATCATGATCGTTGTGACAACTCTTACAATAGCTGTACCGCATGCGCAGTAAAGTCTCCCTTAATAACTTGCACGCGGCGAACCATCACAGCCCTGACTTGCATGGGAATAGATATGGTGTATGAGTTTCTCTTGGGTGCATGACGAGAATGCTCCATTAATGCGCTCTGCCTGTATGAGGCTTTCCGCTCAGGATTTCCAACATGAAGTGCCCGATACTCCTCGATCGTTTGACGGTTAAGATGGCCAAGCTGTGATGCCTGGAAGTGAGTGGCCATTTGGTCGGCGGTTATGGGCACTGTGCCTTCGAATCCTGGCCTAATTCTCCGGCCGATTGGGTCTGTAACTGATGACCAAGAATGTGAGAAAGAATGCTGTTGTAGTAAGAGAGAAAACGTGCCAGCGAGGAGGAAATCTGCTGTAGTCTGTCTGTTATGCGGTTCATAGCCCATATCGATAAAATATTGGCGGGCAGCTTTGGCTGGCCCAAAATACGCCATCCTGCCTTCAGCGATGACACATACCTTGTCGAAGAGGTCGTAAAGTTGCTCTCCGGCTTGGTAGATGGACACGATGGTCGTCAGACGTGCGATATCGGTACCCAAGCGCAAAGCCTGAACAAATTCAAGTGCTGTAGAGGCATCGAGTCCACGGGTAGAACTACATATCTTGAGTTAAGGGAAGAACAACCAACCACAGTCAAAAGCTCACTTGTCCCATGCGCCAATCATACTTCTGCAAGACAGTGCTTCTGCGATGGAGACTCGTTTCTTCTCTCCGCCTGATATACCTCGAATAGCCGCATTTCCAATGACCGTTTTCCGAACGTGCCGGAGACCGAAAATTCTCAAGAGGATGTCCAAAACTTCCTCGTTAAATTGTTTCCTTGATTGATTGTGGAGACGAGTTTGAGGCGTGCGAGTTTTGATGGCAAATGATATGGTCTGCTCGACGGTCAAGGTAGGGAAGTGAATGTCGTCCTCTGGGCAATATATGACGTCTCCACGAAAATGCTTCCGGATGTCTTCAG
>Ga0153975_1000450_pt1 | contig 12683 bp, 20 predicted proteins | sample TSGA059MetaG_FD_104694 | JGI IMG/M metagenome (GOLD analysis project Ga0153975, IMG submission 104694) | Attine ant fungus gardens microbial communities from Georgia, USA - TSGA059 MetaG | ecosystem: Host-associated > Fungi > Mycelium > Unclassified | place: USA: Georgia, Yuchi Wildlife... | reverse complement strand
TGAAGGCGCAACGAGTATTATATCAAGCGGTGTTCCTTTTGACAGGACCGTAGTGGGGAAAAGTGATTTCAATTTCCTCATGGGAGACTGAGCTGCGGCTTCTTCTTCTGGGGTGATTGTAGCCCGAGCATGTGCGAGCTGCATGCGTGCAGTAAGGGCGCGCATGAAGCCATCACGGAGATGTGAGTAAGATGTGCTACGAGTGGGCACTAAGCAGAGTAAGGTCCAAAGCCAGGGCAAGTGCTCAATGTAGACTCGCCTATTCGGAGGACACACGAGGTATTGCGGACAATGTACTCAACTTTTTCATCGGGAGTTGCGGTCACGGGAATCTGGTAAGTGGAAGTAAATAATGCATGCCGGGAATGGCGAGGGAGTCGGGTTACCTTTAGGTTTGGATTTGCAAGGTCTGCGTAGAAGCCAACGGAGTACACCTTTATGCCAAGAAATGACACAGTTCTCACCCCAACACCGACAAGTGAGAATTGAGGTAAAGGAAACTTCGATGGTATACGAAGGGTATTAGGGAAAGAAATTGATGTTGCGGGGTCAACTGTGCGAATTTTTGAGTTCATGAACTGGCCCATTGAGTCAAACAGTCAAACATACTCTCGAATTCAGAGTTGGGTGGAGATGGCTCAGCATCTAGGCGTACGGTTACGGAGCTTTGTACTGCATATGCAGCTGAAAAGATAGAAACGGTACCCCAGAGTAACGGTTTAACGAATGACTTAAACTGCTTGTTGGGCGTCCTAATCATACATGAGCGAGACCATGATGGGCTAAATTTCAACGCGAGTGGTCGTAAGAATTGGGACATGGCAAAGGTCACCAGGTTGCGTCGTGGGAGTATCACTTGAAGCACTGCCAGACGCGTCACGCGTGAGTGGGGGTGCTTTCGAAGGGTCGACGCAATTCCTCCTAAACTAGTCAATTCCGCAGATAGACGACGCGTCAGCTGTGTCTTTGTTCGTACCATAAAACACGTACGTTTCTCATCCAGTTTCCCCTCAGATCAGTTTCCTTCAGCCTACCTATTCCTATCTCTCGACCGTGAGTGAACTAACTTGATTGCTATAACCGCTATTCCTACAACAGCATCTCCTCTATGTCACTTGACGTCAACAATCTCATCGCTGAGTTTGCAGAAGAGTTTGGTTCAAGTGGATTAACTGTCATCATGGACGAAGAAGACATGTCCGTGGATGTCCTCGAATCTCCCTCCGATGATATTGCCGCTGCTCTCGTCTCGGGTCGCTCTGCTTATGATAAGGAAAAGGCCACTCTTCAGACCTATCTCGATTCACTCCCTTATGAGTGCGAGTCAATTGATGACATGCAAGCCAAGCTTGAGTTTATAGTTGGCAAGTTGATCATATGCGCTGAATCTAAGAATTGGCTGGTCCTTACAAGCTGGGACGCAATGCTGCAGTGGTATGTCAGTGCCATGCCAAATAATCGTTACTCACATCAATCTCCAGCTGGCTGCAGATGCGCTATCCCATGGCGACCTCTACTCGCGCCAAACTAGTTCGCTTTTATTACGAATTATGCCTTCTACCTGGCATAGAAGTCCGCATCATCCGTAGCTGGGCGGATATGCTGTACCGCATTTTGGGATCCAAGAGCGTAAAGCGCAAACTCGAGGCCACTGACCTCCAACTCCCTTGGAAACCCCTTTGGGATGTGTTATACAAGGAGTTATTCCCCAAAGGTCGCCTCACGGAATTTAAGTAAGCCCCCGTCCACAATAATGCCTTTCGACTGGTGTTTGATGAGTGGTGACAGCGGCAAGCGGAACCTGAACAACATCTTGTTGTATGTTGCGGAGAGTTGTAAGCGCTATTTCCCTGCGGCTGATATCCCCAATATGCTCGAGACATTCTTGCCCATTCTCACCCCGGATGTGAGTCTCAGATCTCTTAGCATTATGTCCCCCTCACGTTCATTCACTCAGACGACGTTGACAATGATACCTGTTCTCACTTCGTTCCTTCCGCCAACCCACACACATCTCTACCTTCCTGTTACATTCAGGATCTGGGAAGCATTTAATTCGTTTTCTATGGACGACAGGTTTCTTGAACTGGCTGGAAACCTCGCGGAAGAACATGTCGCTGGTAAGGCAGGACTCGCGGGCGAGGAAGGAGGTGCCCCATGGAAAGATATCGGTATCTGGACACACGAAGAGTGGTTAATGCTTGTTAGCAAAGGGGTTGAGTCACTATGTAGGTTTCTTTGGTGCACTTTGTCAACATCCACTGACTGTCGTTTTCAATAGATGTCCCTGTGGGTAATTCGGGCGTGAGTCATTTCTCTTAGCACAGCGATTATCGACTGACTTTCTTTTAGAATATACCAACCACATCTATTCAAGCAGATGCTACCGCGGCACGCCAAGGTTCCAAAGTCAAGAAAAACATCAGCAGAATCAGTAAGTATTCTCATATTTCACCAACATCCAAGATTTCAGCTGATTCCTGTAGATTGCTTGGCCAAACTTTTTGTGTACTCGATTGCCTTAGATGGTCCAGTACGTGGGGATTCCCCATCCACTCCTGGATCTCCTAATGGCCAGCCCGTGGGATACTTGGCCGGTTCAAAGGCGCTTGACTCGTTGGACAAACTGATTACGAGTACAGAGTCCTTCTTTCATCCATCAAACTCCGGTCACTGGACGATCATGGTCCGTCTTTTCGCTGAAATGCATTAACACGAGCTAATATTCCTCTAGCTCACAAATTTTCTGCATCGCATTACCGTCGAGTTTGCCGACAGATGGCTTGAAGAGCAGCAGCCGTCGTGTAAGACTCCCGTGGTGAGTATGATACAGAGTTCGCTGCAAGGTGCTCACATGCACAATCTCAGATGCATCGTCTCACTCCTTCTATTCGCCGAGCGTTTGTCAACATTCTGCGCACCCCTGCTTTTCTCGCCATGTTTTCTAAGGATTCATTTTCCATGAGCATGGCACAGAGCGCCTTGCGCATCATGGCGTTGCTTGAGCCAAACCTCATTATGCCCGAACTCCTCGAGCGTGCCTACGGTGGCCTTGAAGTGGTGAATGAAACCCATCGCACCACCGCAGTGTTGAAGATGCTTTCCGTCATTTCACTTCCACTTGTCTCAGAGATCGTATGGAGACCCGGACAAAAGCACCTACTTCCTCTTCTAGATCTTTGCATTCCTGGCATTGATCTGGTAAGATCTCTTACTTCTTTATACCGTGCGCTTGGTACTCATCTCGCACGATGTTTAGAATGACCCTAACAAGACCGTCTGTGCTACCTTATTCATCGTCAGCGCCATACAACATGTCAAGGTTGGAGATATTTCCATGCACCATGCCGGCTTCGCTTTGTCTGGAGATACACCAGGCGAAGACCTCATGGAGCTGGACGTGGAAGACACCCACCTCCCTGAAGGTGTTGAAATGAGCCCATTCGTTGCGCTGAGCAAGCAAGAGGAGAGGGCTCTTGTACGAGAAAGCACGGCGGGTTTTGCAGGTGTGCTCCTTCTCTTCTAGTGAAAGAAAGCTGTTTAATCCTATTAGACTGGGTAACGTCTCTCTTTCGCCGAGTTCTAGCTTTATACGAAAACCTTCCTGAGGAAGGTGGGAAGAAGAAGACTACTGGAGGAAAATCTGAAGAGACTGTTCTGAAATCGGTCAAGAGTATGCTCGACGTGGTCACCTTGCATCTCTCGGATCAACTATTTGATCTCGTCTTGAATCTCGTCTTCGATTATGCGGCAACAAATGCTAAATCCAACGCTATCCGAGCATTTGGGCAGCTCATAGCATGCCTGGCCCGCGCACAACCTCAAAAGACATTGGATAAGTTCTTGCCGTCATGTATCTCGCGCATACAAGACGAACTCAGGTATGGAGCATCGAGCGTTAGAACCACATCAACGCATGATCCCGTTCCATCTGACACAACGTTACACTGGAGTAAGTGGCTTATCCTCCATTTCGCATATAATTAACTTCTTTCTATTAGACATGTCGATATTACGTGGATGTCTTGCCTACGGAGGGCATTCTGTGAGTCTGACCTGGTTTCATCGCGAGTCTGAACTAACACAATTACAGCTCCTCAAGCACAAAGAGGATATCATCAATCTTCTATCATTACTGTTGAATAAGACGAAGAGTGAGCGTGGCTATTCAGGCACCGCCGCGATTGTCTCTAGAGTAATGCATACACTGTCTGGTGTCTACCCCACCGACAACCGTTTCGTGGATGGTGACCTATGGGCTCAATCCGGTAGGTCAGATTGACACCACCCCGCCTACGCAACTAAACATTACACAGAGTTCAGTCAGTCGCACAGCACTCAATGGGGTCGATTGTATGAAGCAAAGGATGTGAAAGTGGATTGGCATGGTGAGCACGTATCAGCCCTCTCGATGCAACTGCTAACAATGTAACATCAAGTTCCAAGCACCGATGAAGTGCAATTCATCCTGGACTTCTTGGATCGGGTAGCAGCTCCCGCGCTCGATAAAGTAGAGAGCCTAGCGCGGACAACTGAGAATTGGGATGAAGTTGTTAGGAATGATTTCTGCCGGTAGGTTATAGAACAGTGAAGACCACAGCCCACTCACATCCTTCTTACAGGTACCTCACGTTCCTGAGGTCTGTGTGGAGCGGCTTATCATCATTCCTGAAAGAAGCCCCCAAAGACGTCGTGAACCCGTGCCTCGTTCCAGAGGTAGAACTCGAAAGCCTTATTATTGGTCCTCTTGACGTCAAAGCTGGATTTGTGCTCACTGATCCTGACGATCCTCGTTACCAACAAGCCCACCAACATCGCATTCGTTTCGGCAATGTCGCCCACCTAGCTGCAGTTGCATTGCGCCACATCCAAGGAGGTGAAGACCATCTAGATGCTGTTGTTGCCGTCGTAAAGGCCATCGACACTTACTTCCTGGATTATGGGATGAGCCGGGGAGACTTCACCACTTTGCAAAAGAACTTTGCTCAGTCGAGAGAGTAAGTCCTGCAAGCTAGACCATATCCTTTCGTGTCTGACGTTAACCAGGGTAAACCGAATTTCGGCAAGGCAAAAGGAGAACTCGCGAATTGCTTGGGTAAAACGAGCACAAGTGTACCATTCTGGGCGTCTCTATATGCACGCCCTATACCGTCGAAGGTCTTCCCTGGACGACACGTTGCTGAAGGAAGACCTTGCAGAGCTCTGTTTATCGCCATATACACGGGTGCGACGGTGAGTTGCTTGATGACAGTCTTAGTTCTTGAATAATGGAAGTTTCCAGTCTCGCTCAGAGTGTGCTGCACAGCATGTGTGGTGTGAGTACCTTTTCATTCTACTTGACCGCATTGTGAACATAGATCAGACCTATGTGCGAGCGACAAGATTCATCTTGCCATCCATGTTCAGTGCCCTGTCAAAAGGCAATGATCCAGATAGAATCAAAGGCGCCTTATATGTGCTTGGTCACAAAGGCACCGGTGTGTGGTTTCGCTTCGTCTTTCAGCGTGATCTGACTAGAGATTTCTACAAGCTGCGTTGATTATGTCCGGTATGTCTGAGCAGTACACATGGAATCAATTCTGATTGTGCGTAGACCCTCTGTTACAACGGCAATACCTCGTCTCTCTGCTGGAATGTCAACATGAGGAGAAAGTGAGTGCGAGTCGTAGCTCGTGGCTCTGAACTCCGTCTGATCTTTATGACAGCCTTCGATACAGAAGCTCGTTAATACGTTCTCAACTGAGTGTTTAATACACCTCAGCGAAGAAGTCATAAGGACTGCTACATACTTGGCCCCTACCCCTGGGGTTCAAGCCTCTCTTCGTGCTATTGAAGCAGAGTTCTCAGCTGCCGTCCTCGACAGAAGCCTATTGACGGCGGCGGTCCAATGCACTGTTAGTCGCGCAAGGATATGCTTGGAGGAGACAGATAAGACTGTGTGTATGTTGCTGTCGATGCATGTATTAGTGTTGATATTGTGTCCCAGGTTAAATCTATTCTTGAAATCGCCTCCCGGCCTACAACACATGTACGTCTTCTCTTATCTTGACGCGCAACAGCTCTTAACAAGGCTTTAGTGGAGATATACACAAATGGCCATGAAATTTTTGATAGGCTTTGTTAGGCGCGACGCAGTGGCTGCTCCAGAGTTGGCCCGCTTTTTCATGGAACAAACACTTAGCCCGCAGCCAGGAATAAGGACTAACGCCGAGCAGTACGAGCCTTTCAGTCAAGATATAACTCTTATTATTGATTTCTTGATTCTTTCACAGGGCAATCATGAAGATCGCCGTTCTCATGAAGATACGAGCGTACGCCAAAACGGATGACGAACTCTGGCTCTGCAAATGGCAGAGTCCCTTTGCAAGGACTATCTCTGTTGGCAATCCACCTGATTTCCTTGCGCAATTAGACCAGCCCACTGGTACAGAGTAAGTCCGGTTTTATGTAGTTTAGCGCTCGCTGTTTATGCACTCTACTAGCGGGTTTTACGTCGACGTGCTAGGCACTGGCTTTTTGGCGTGGACGAAGACCATCAAATGCTATCCCGTCAATCTGAATAGTTCAGTGCCATGGGACCCAGCATCAAGAGATTGCTTGCGGGCTATGCGTAGCTACATTGGAGAAGGGTATTATACTAAGCTTGCAGCATTGTGGAGCCAAGAGACTAGCAAGGCGTCTAGTGCACCACATCTGAGCGCAGAGAATGTGATGCTTATGATTACACTTGGTTCATTTAGTCTCCTCTTTCCTCTCTGGACTCCTTGCTAACAATGCTGCAGCGAAGTTATTCAATGGCGAAGACTTGCACCAGATTCTTTCAGTCGTTGAGCCATTGGTGAACGATGCGGATAAGTTCAAGCAAGCAGCTGCGGCTGAAATACTAACCGGACTGTTACGCGGTATGTCTGGTGTTCGATTTCGTTGTGTTTACGCCTGAAGTGCTTTCTCACAGGATCGAAACATTGGCCCAAGCAAACACGAGAGGAGCTATGGTCTTGGCTCATCCCGCGCTTTGATGTGATCCTCACACAGGCGAGGCCAGACACTGTCGCATATTGGACGTCATTCCTGGAGGTAAAGTGTTCCGCAGTTTTGTCGAGCAACACGATTTATTGACTGCCGGGCAGAACACCTTGCTGAACCTCGACCCACGTCGCTTCCAGCCTTTGGTCGATTGGATATTATCCCTACATCTTGACTTCCAGGGCGATTCTGCGTTTTCTAGTAAGTCTCGATCGTGTTATTAGCCTTTTTTGCTCATTATCTTGCAGTGATGAAGGCTCTCAATGTTGTTGTGGTGTTCATTGATGCTGCCGGTGTTCGGTCTAATAGCGTCTCGAAGAGATATGCATCAACTCTCTTCGACAATGCAGACTCTAACTACGCGGAGGTATTTGCTGAATGCGGTGTTGCTGCATTTGTGCGTCTCATATCCTTTGATACAGATACGGACTTCGATTGCCAATGCACTGTGCTTGATTGCCAAATATCAATGGAGGCCGGCATACCCTTCGGTGGACGCCCTCCTCACGGCGTGCGCAGACAGTCCAGATCCACTTCAAACTAGGTAAGTTATGCTCGAATAGTATTTCCGAGTTTGGACTCAAAGGTCGTTCCACAGACAGGGATTTTTCACGGATCGACTACAAGCGGTAATTGCTGATCTGCCAAAATGGAAAGACGAACGGTTCCCCCCACCCAGGGTTTCACAGTCACGGGTGAGTAAGGACACATTGATCGAAATTCTTTCTTATGTCCTTCGTCAGTATGACAAAGTCGGTTTGACCAGTAAGCTTGAAATTCTTCACGTGCGAGCTCTAACTGAGATTCGACAGTGCTGCTGTGGGTATGGATGTCGCTTCATAGTCCTGAAGCTTGTCTCGTTCGCCCCCATGCCATGGCTCTTCTGTTGGTGACTCTTCCATTCTATATTGTGATCTCGCTGAGTTACCATTAGACCTGAGCTCTTGACGATGTCAGAGTTGAGCGACAATCCCGAACTTCAAAAGTACAGCAGCTCTGTACTTCGTGCACTATCTTCTGTGCATATGACACCCTCACTTACGCACATCGTCCTGGATGAACTGGTGTCAGCCATCAAGTCATCTGAGGTATCTTCCTTTCACCACAGAAAATGAAATTTTTGACCGAGAATGCTTCTAGTCTTGGCGAATCCGATTGCATGCTTTGCCTGCCCTGGTTGTCTTCTTCTATCGGAACCTCTTGACTATTTCGCCTAACGGGGTACTGAAAGTCATGGATGTGCTACTCGATTGTTTATCAGATGAGAATGTTGAAGTTCGAGAAATGTCGTCCAAGACCCTGTCTGGAGTAGTAAGATGCTCACAACGGCAGAACATCATTCCTTTGAAGGTGAGTGAAGAAGCTTCCGTCTTGATCATTCTTAATCCAGCGGATCTAGAATCGCTTCATATCATTGGCACGCAGTGTAAAACTACCCTCTCGCACACACAGGGACTATGGGGAGTCTCTCAGAAAACTACATTCGGCGATTCTCGGCCTGTGTGCCCTAATTGAGAGTTTCCCGTACTCCGTCGAGGCATGGATGCCATCTCTGACAGAAGGTTGGTGATATTACGTCTACCCGCCGCCGCTTTTTCGATTGACCCCGTCGTCAATTCAGTCCTGGCAAGACATGCGACAGATCCGCCGCCGATTTCGACAACGATTCGTCACTGCGCTTCTGAGTTCAAAAAAGTAAGGGCCTCTATCGCGTATGATTTTGACCTCACTAACATTTTTCATGTAGACTCACCAGGTAGATTGCTTCCGTCATGAACTCTTTCTCCTCGTTTACCGTTCTATTCACAGGATACCTGGCACAAGGATCAGCTCGCCTTTGATGAAGACCAATTACAGAGCCTCGCTACTATGCTAGTCGGTACTTCATATTGTGTGTTTGCTTGCGTCTCTCAAGTGGCTTTAACTGATGAATAACCATATCTACAGACGCCTAGATAATGTCCCATAGATTGGTATCGATCCGCGCGTCCGTGAGCGAATGTTCATATCGCATCGACCTTGTATAAATTAGGGAACGATTTGATGTTTTATCTGGACTTTCTGAAAGAATATGTGTTTTATCGATGAATAATTCCGCCGATGTAACGACGGTTCGGCCTTCTTGGATATGTTGTACTACAAGTAGAAGCGAAGCGTTCCACTGTGTAGCTTCACTTCGCTGCTCATTGGAAAAAAAAAACGGTAGCTGTGGTTTATTGACTCACCCAGCCTGCAGGCCTGCGTGATCGGGCTCGGAGTCAGATGGTCCGGTATAGGTAAGTTAACTTCTGCCAGTGGAGACCATGATCAACGCGTGTGCAGCGCGTGTTCCGGTCATTTGAATTGAGCCCTGAAATTGATCTATAGTCGGCTGGTGGTATCATCGATGTCCGAGCCCTATAATTTTTTTAGGCCGCCAGAGACGCCTTGAAAAATATATATTGCTTTTACCCTCATCCGATCCTCGTGCTTCGTCCAGGGGTTATCACGTTTTGGACTTCTAAACCCCCTATATTGAACTTTGACTCGGGGGTTTTCAAACTTAGAGCCACGAACTACGCGACGCGTACATCAGAAAGAGGAGAAAATGCTTTCCGTAACTTCGGGATAGCAGCTGGGTCACATGAACTTATCGTCGAGCCAAGTTCATCGATGAAAGAGATAATGGGAGTCAGGAGCTTCTGAGGCGCCACAATTGATTATCTTGCCGGATTATACATAGGCAATCTGCAAGTTAGGCGACGGTTCGATATGGCGTCAGTGTGCCCTCGTGTTTCCAGAAACACTGCTTAGTGTCTGTCAGTTCCACGAATACTACGCCTGCCTTTTTAGTACATGTTTGAAATGCTTCCGAAATTCAAAAACACGTTTTTGCTTCCATTTGTTCCAAAGTTCCAGCTCCCCCCATCTACTCCAACGTTATGTGGAGGTTCATATTGCCTTGCATTCGTGGGTATAACATGATGCGTTTACGTCGGAAGAGGACTACTGTCCGATCTATAGTAAAGGTAATTAAAGAGGATTTAAACGGAACAACGGATGAAACAAGATGGCGATCAAGTGACCATTGGTGGCGCTGAGTTCGGACAAGCAGGGAAGTTCGTGCCGGGTTCAAAGTCGAACTTGTGATAAGACTCCGAGTAGGTGGATAACAAGAAGTGATAGTGTTGTGGGCGCAAAAGACTAGGAGAAAGTGGGGTTGATATAATGGATGGTTCAGTGAATGGTAGAGATGGTGCTTGGGACAACAGGGGAGGTGCTGCGGCTGCATCATGGCACGCTCGTGGGACTGCATCAACACGTGTTGTGTAAGCGTAAATACTTTGGGGATTAGTACATGGCGGAGTATAAGGTATAGTCGAAACGTTAAATGTAATTCTGTTGCCAATGACTCGTATACTACGTTGTAGCACAGAGATATACGACTCGAGTTGTGGTGTTGGCACGTGGTGGTTCCCAAAAAAAATTAAAATTAAAACGGAAGCAGCAGGGATGAACGAGTATGCAGAAACGATTCGTGTAGTCCTAGTGTCGATGTCGGTGCTGGTGTCGGTGTCGGTGTCGGTGACGGTGACGGTGGTGACGGTGACTGAGATCTATATATTGTTTGCCTAGACCCAATAGTTACGACATCAACTATGCAAACCAGTGCGCGCGAAGTCGTTCGGCTCCTTCTTCCGCCCCAAAGGTCATTTACTCGGGTTTTTTTCTTTTCTTTTCTTTCTTTCTCTTTCTTTAAAGTCAAACTGAAAAGTCTAGTCTAGTTTCTTTTCAGTTTGTTTCGAATCGAGAAACGAGCGCTCAAGTTCTTCAACTCACCTCGCAGTAACTCATTTATTGTAATTATTGGCAATCGCCGCCGCAAGAAGGACACGTTGCGATCAAAATCCCCTTCGCAAGTCTGTCAGGGCACCTCCCCTTTGCCTCATTTCATTACCATAAGCTCCAAGAAGACTCCAAGCCCTCGACCACCATCCACTTTGCTCAAGCAATCCCTTCTGACCTGGGTCTAATCTTCGACACGCGAACCCCAGTCCTCACGACCTCCTTCACGCCTCGTTCCCGTTCATCTCACTTTTTATACCTATCTTGTGCTTTCTCCTTAGATCTTTACTGCCCGTCTCTTTGCACTCCATCCAGCAAACGCTCGACGGCGCGGTCGCTATCTATCTACTCACTTACCAGCTCCTGCTCTCAACATCGCATACCTATCCTATACTCCATCGCAACATTTGATTATTCTCTCATACGCAACGACGCAACGCCTTTTTTATCCAGCAATCATCATCGGACGCACATCAGCTTGGTAATTAACTGGTAAGTCATTTTTTCAACCGAATTCTTGCAGCGTGGACTGCTTCGCTCATTTCCAACACCATAAATCAGATTTAAATGCAAAAAGTAGTCGCCGCTACTGCCGCATCCTCAAACAGTTTGTATTTTGCACGCGAATCGGCCTCAAGAAAATCCACTCCAGCTCGGGCCCAATCGACTGGTGCACTTGCTTGGACCCAGAGTCCCCGAGAACATCAGAATCTGAACCCAGAATCAGCGACGGAGGTAAGCATGTGCCATCTATTAATTCAGACACCTTTTTGACTCGTTCCCGCAGGCCTGGAATATTTCATCCCCACAAGACTTATCACCGGCTCTTCCATCCAGTATACACCGCCCACCGTCAATCAACAGACCTTCACCAATGCCTGCACGTACGAACCTCAGTGACATGTCAAAAAACGAAACCTCTGGTCATCCGTCTGAGCGTCTCACAAATAGCGCCCAAAGATGGCGTCTCAATGGCTCAGGTCAACTTGTGGATCCAGGCGCGACGCTCGAATGGGACCTCGCCCAGGAAATCGCCAGGCTGAAGCTCAGCTCCGTCGGTGATATTACAGACGACATAGAAGGCCGACTAGGTACTCCACCTCAGTCCAAGCTAGGTTCCGCGAATGTAGCGCCATATGATGCGAGTCCATTGGAAACGGCTTCTGACGCCAGTCTTGATTCCTCCCCTAATACCTCTGATCACCAGATATCCCCTTCCCATTCCCGGGTGTCGTCCACAGACACTCTGGAATCCCATGAGTCTGCCATGTCTTCAGCGAGTCATACCATGCGCGCACCGCCCCAACTGAAGATAGCGACGGGCAACGACGGGAAGGAGCGCCCTCACTCCTTCAGTGGTGGACTTTCAGCCGCTGACCTACGTCGCCTGAAGCAAGCAGGGGAAGAGAACGTTCCCTGGTCCTCTGTCACTTACCGAGACCGTGTCGGTGAAAAGCCTTTTTCGCCTGACCAGCCCACGTACCCATCTCTGACCAACCCATCCTTTGGTCGTGGGCAACAGCAATTCGATTTCCGTGCTGCGCAAAGTAATGGCGACTTGCAGGGTGATTTCTCTGCGCAACGCGGCTATTTCCCGCAACCTTCTGCTCCCGCTCCCGCTGCTCCACAACCATTCCTTCAGGGCCGCACCACGAACGGGGTTCAAGCTGCTTATCGTCAGTCTCAGCGGGGGTATCCCACGCAACCGGTGGTTCCAAGTCCCACAGGACTTGCCTATCCAGGGCACGTCCCTCACCTATCGCTCGGTAACAACCAGCAGCTCTATGACTTGGTTCACCCTGCAGCAGACAGCCTTCACCCAGCCATTACTC
>Ga0153975_1000448_pt1 | contig 12685 bp, 17 predicted proteins | sample TSGA059MetaG_FD_104694 | JGI IMG/M metagenome (GOLD analysis project Ga0153975, IMG submission 104694) | Attine ant fungus gardens microbial communities from Georgia, USA - TSGA059 MetaG | ecosystem: Host-associated > Fungi > Mycelium > Unclassified | place: USA: Georgia, Yuchi Wildlife... | reverse complement strand
TACACGCTGGACGCGCAAGACATGGGATGCTGAGAGCATAGCTGTCGCCGACGATGGAAATAGTAGAGAGTGTAGCGCAAGTTGGATGGAGGAAAGCCAACCGGGATTTTCCGGCAACTTGTTTTGCTGGCTCTCGAAGTGATACGTCCACTACCGATATAACCTGACGAAAGCAATCGTTAGAGATGGTCCAGGGCAAGACTAAGGGCCTTCAGAGCAAGGCATCGTCTTCAAGGCAAGCTGCTAAGGCTGCTGCGAACCCAAAGAAAGGGAAGAGACATATTCCACCCAAAAAGACCGCTCTAGTAAAGCAGGCTTCCATGAGGCAGGTCAGTTTTTCTTTCCATGATTTGGGACTTATGAGTTTCATTGAGCATAATATGCATGTAGTCACTGACGGCCAAGATAAACAAGTCCATCGAACAGCAAATGGTGTCCGCTGCATCAGCCGGGAAACTCACGATCATGAAAAATACTGTCGATGCGTATGTCGCTTGACTTCGTCACGCAGTACACGCATAAGTTTACTTTCTTTGCAGCGAACCCCCAAAAACAACTGGCAGCAAAGGCTCTAAATCGTAGTCTTTGAATCCACAGGTACTAGTTGCTTGGTACGTCACCCAAGAGTTATTCACAAGCGACCTAACAACGAATGTAGATATGGTTTTGCGGCTTTGCCCCCCCGGCCCTAGGCATCGCACACGGAATACAATGCTCACTCCACGTACTATGGCAGCTCGACATATGGAGCTCGCGTGCCATATGATTGATTTGATAGCGGAGCCTGACAAAGAGACCTTGATGGTATATTATAAATGATCGTAGCGTAGCATGGTCGAATGATTTCAAAGTATAACGGTCAAGCAATTGTACACAAACAACTTAATGCGTCTGCGTTGCAAGTGAGCTAGGTAAAACAGCAAGGAGTCCAAGAGAAGTGGGTAGATGCAGCGAGGGGTGTATCAAATGCGAGGTATACCGTGCGGCTACGTGATACTGAGTGTAAATGTAGACATGAATGAAACCCTACGAGAGACATGTAAAACAATGATGTGATCGTGTTATTCGGTGAATGCAAAAATTGCAATGCATAAGAGGATGATTAAATGCATATAGAGCCGCTAGGGGGCAAGTCAGAAAAAATTTTGCAGAATGGATGTAGGAGGTTCGGTTCGGAAAGTGCGGTGAACGTAACATCAGCGTCCCGACCGACAATTATCTCCAACCGTTATGCTCAAACGGCGCACCACCTCCGAGTCGGAAGAGGGTACATTTGATTTCGTGGAGAACTTCGCGCTGTGTCTGAGACAGGAGATTGGGGCGAGAGTCGACAAAGGCAATGACTTTGTTGATAGCATCCTCCGCTTCATCGATATTAGGAATGGTATTGCCTGACGGAATAGGAGGGGCAGGCTGGTATACAACAACCGGCTCAACATATTGGGAGCTGGGATCTGGGTGCGCGAGCTGGACCCCTTGTTGTGGGTCTGCAACCTGAAGATGTTGCTGGACAGAGATAGGAAGAGCGGGTGGGTTTATGTCCGCTGCGGCTGCATCTTGCTGTCGTTCCTCGTGGCGTTCATGTACGTAAGACTGATGAGATATTGGTTCATGCATACTGCCCGGTGGGAGCACAGAAAGTGGGGTGTTGGGAGGGGGGAGATGTTCTTGCATGCCCCATATCCGCGGTAAAGGGAGAGTTGGTCCTGGCAGTGGCTGAGACAAGGAAGGCCCAGGGTCGCTTTGCGGTGGCTGAGGGTTTGGAACCTCGGGCTCATCTTCTGATTCCATATCATCATCGCCATCTGCCATCGTCGAGGGCTCTTCAGAATCTCGCCTGTTCGCAACCTCAGAGCGACTCTCGAATGCAGGGTTGAGAGGCGATAGAACGGTATCGGCGGAGCCTCGCCTGTGCCCTTGGGCACCGCCAAGGCCACGAGTTGCCCGCAGAACCTTCTCGTGGCCTTGCCAGACCCCCTTGCGAATGTTATGGCGATGCTTGAAGTTCTCAACCCATCCCGAACTAGCTTTAAATCTCTCGTCAGGGATCTGCAAACTGCGCGCAGTTTCCTTGGCCTTGGTACGAATGAGATTGTCAGAAAGCAGCGTGGTTTGTTGCTGCTGTTTCATTTGAAGCAGCCACTCGACGAGCGCCTCTTCAACCTCGGGGAATTTTGACGGCCTAAAGACAAGTAAGATATCGAAGTAAAAATAGATGACAAGAATCGCTACCTATGCTTGGCCACACGCATGTCTTCATCTTCTGGAACATTCATCCACTTTGTTTTGTTTTTAAGGATCTTGCTGATGGTGCTGCGTTCCACGCCATATCGTGCGGCGATGTCTTCCTGGCGCGCATTGGGGTTTTCCTGGTGGTAAAGGCATATAGCCTTGCGGTCAACGTTGAAAAGACGTTGCTTTCGTTGCTTAGCACGTGGAATGACAGCGCCTGGGGGCGAAGGAAGGGCGAAAGCGGGGAAAGTCTGGGAGTTGGGGGCCGATGTACCGGATGAGATGGAAGTGAGTGCAGATGCCACACTTAACGCAGGGGAAGCTGAGCGGGGATTAGATGTAGAGTACGATGACCCCGAACGTGAATGCGGGTGATAAATGGAAAACGGGGAATATGGCGACCCTGACACTGGAGAGTGCAGGTACCGAGGTGATTGCAAGGACATAGAGCCTGAACCCATTGTGAAAGACATTCTGTCAGTCAGCTGATAACGATTTGGGTCGTTACTGCTGGCAGGTGTCTGAGGACGCGAGATAGCGCTCCCCGGTGACATGTAGTAAGGAGACTGATACACGAGGTGATGAGCGGCTGAGTTAATGAAGGGAACAAGGTTTATGACGTACCTCATCAGCCGCGTGTAAATCAGACTGCGTGCTTGATGATGCGGATGGTCTCTCTCTTCTGAGACCAAGTTGAAGAGTGGACTGGGCGCGTGTTTGTCGGCGCGTAAGCCTAGCAGGGCCGATGCTACTGGGAATTTGGGAAGTGAGACTAATTGAAGCGGATTGATTGCCGTCATGTTCTGCGCGAATAGCGGATGCTTGTGGATAAGGGGAATACGAGTCATTGGACTGAACCTGTCCGTAGGATGCGGAATTGGGAGGAGAAACATAATCTGCATGATCTGCAGGACGATCCACGGCAGAATAAATGGAAGAAAGTTGACTGGAGCTCGTGGAAGTGTTTGAAACAGACCTCTGCGCAGACATCCAGGCGGAAGACGCGTTTACAGTGTGATCATCATCTTCATGGGTGCGTGCGGTAGATGTGCTCGTGGATGGATAGACGAGTGAATTACTATACTGCGCTACGTTTTCCATCGATGCTAAGCACACATCTGCTTTGGAAAAAGCCAACGTGAGTGAAAAGGAAAGAAGATGGGTCAAACGTGAAGGAGTAGCCTTTTTATGCGACCGGCAAGGAAACGTAGAAATTTAAACCGGGAAATGGGGGAATTTGGATCAGCTGGGTCTTCCACTTCAAGTTTGGATGATCGAAAGCCACACAAGTTGGTCCGGTTAGGATTTACTTAGCCTAATGGCGCCTCTCTTCCCATCATTCCTTTTTGATCTTTGGTAGCCTTGTGTTTCCTTATGTTCTCTCAGCTCCATCATGCACCTATCTCTCAAACACGTTGAAAACGTCCACAATGTCCAAAGTAGGTCGACAATATCATTGCCATGCAACCCGACTTTACGGATCCGACAGGTAGCCACGCCTCCGCCCTTGTCTTGCCATTCCAACAAAAATACCATTTCCCCCTCCTTCTTGTTCTTTGCTATATATTACTTACCCTCTTGCGATCTCATAATGAGTCGCTAAATACAAAAGGTCTCCGCTCATGTCTATAGTACGTCACCCTACTTCTTGGATCCACACTGGCTCCTCGAGATGAAATATGCCTTTTTGCGCACGACGTTACCCTGCCTTGTGCTTAGTCTCAGATCCGGCTACGTCTTTATACCTGTGCTTTCAGTAAATGAACGCGTTTCCCTGGAGGCTTCTGCGTTAGCGGTTGCCTCGTTGGTCCCTCCTTCGTGCTTTCAGACCATGTTTTACTTTTAAGCGCTTCTTTGTAAAAAGGAATCATTATATGATTCACAAAGATACGCCCTCTCACCTTGTTAGCAGTGTGGTGCTCCTTCGTGACTTCATACCCTATCATGGATACAGCCCTTAAAGTGAGCACTGATCTGCTTGGTCTGCACCAGCTAATTCAAAGCCTCTGATGCCTTTGAAATGACTTGTCGCCGCCCTCGGAAATGAACTGCCTCATGTTTTCTATCCATGGATGATGATCGTGGAATTGGAACCCCTTGCGGCTATCCATCGATGGAGCAAAATATCAGCGTCTTCTGATGCGATCGTCTTGTGGCGGGGTATTCTCGACAGGGGCGATAATCCGGGCTCCTTGAATGGTCCCTTGACACATACTACCCGCTAAATTCACGGTAATGAATTTTTTTTTATCGTTGAATTGACATCTCTATCCGATGACTTTTACTCAACGCACTCTCGTTTAATGTCGTTGAATGGAAGGCGAAGCCACCAAGTTCCAGCGGCTTGCATGCGATCGATCATAACCCAGCCCGGCAGTGGATTTCAGGCGCGTCATCATCTTTCTGGACCCTCTCCTTTGAGCACATTGCAGATTTGAATTAAGGATCCTGGATCTTCCACCTTCTTCGTGGGAATCAATACGCTATTCGTGATATTGGTCATGAGACCTTCACTTTCGATGCATCTAAACTCAGTTATTTGCGTTCTGGGCGAGCGTTGTCCCACAGTGGAGTTCTGATTTCCGGTGTGTTGGATGACGCTGGGGTCGTTGTTGCCTATTTTGTGACCAAAAGTGTGACAAGCATCTCAAATGATTTCTTTAGTGCGACGTGCCAGGCGCTTCCCCGCGTGTCTAGACTAGTTGCCTTTCAAATGTAAAGGCACAGTAAGTGCAGATACTGTACAGGCACAGTGAGACGTCTCAGTGAGCTCCATTGGGCCATAAAACTTCCGTTGCAATGAAACTTCCATTGACTGATGCGCATGTTCATGACAAAATTCTGTTTCAAGATATCTGCATGCATCAATGTTGTTTCCTCGTGTTCCTACACGACACCTGCAGACTGCGGTCGGTGGGGAAAACGTTACATGTCGCTGAAGAGTCTGGGCTTGATATAAACTCCTTGAACTATCATCGTTAAGTTTCATCGGTCTATTAAAAATATCACTGATCAACACGCTGTGTGCCTTCGTTCTCATATGTATATATATCCTCTTGGCGTTTACATTGACATAATGGCTGGGGACCAAAATCCCTGCAAGAAAAGAGACGTTGGCACGCATACTAACTTGAAAGCTAATATAGTAACGAGCCAGCTATCAAAAGGTTCTATCAAGTGGTGGGTTGTGGTGGGGGATTGTGTGATCTTGAGCACATGCCGAATCTGGTGTGCTGACGTAAGCATGCGAAGAAGCGACAAGTCCGGGAAAAAAGACCCTCGATGATCGCTGATGGGTCAATAAGTCCTTGATACTCCTTCTCTAGTGCGAGGTTTCAAAATGCAAGGTAACTCGGAGCAGAGGAGGAATGACTATCTAGTGGAGTTTCCTATTGCTGTGCAAGCCGAACGCGGGCTTTCTCGGGTGCGAGTCGGAGCCACACGGGTTGAATCGCGCGCCACTAGCGCTACTGTAGCATAAAAACCGACCTCAATGGCACAGCATAGGTTTGTGGATACGAACCATTCTCATTCTCATTCTTAAAGAATCGGACATTCGCAATTTGGCTCTATGTCAATCCTATTGAGGACTACCCTTGTGCGTGCTAGCCCACATGTGTGCTGCACTGGGATTCTCCGTGCTGGATCAAGCCGAGCCCCTAAATTGGGCACCACGTTCGCAAAGCGAGCGCTCATTCATACTGGCCAGCCTAACAACAACTCATTGACGCGTAAACGCATCAATGAAGAATCGACCACTGGAACTGAGGGCTTCCATCGCAGTGAGACCGATCTGTCGACTAATATTTCCCTCTATTCATGCAATTCCTTCCCAGAGGATATACCCGTGGTTAATCAGGGTCTAACTACTCCTGATGCAGTTAGTACGTTGCCTACCATCGTACGAGGCGACTGGGTTCTATTTCACCCCGTATACTCGCCGGAGGAACTCAAAGCCGTCGAGGTACTTCGAACCACTTCCCGATCGCCTCGTTCCCTATATTGAATACCAATTTGCTAGGTGCTCCAAAAGGAAGCGAAAACAGTATCAGACAAGATTGCGTTCAATCTGGTCAGGCTGTCGAGGTGAAGATGTACCATTTTTCAATACCATGAAAGTGCCTCATATGAACATTTCTAGATGGGGATTTGACCTAGTGTCCGGTTACAAGCACAAGCCGATTCCCGCTGATAGCAAGATGTCGCTCGAAGAACTCAAGAAGGGTGGATATATCCTGGATGAGAAGGCATGGTTAAGAGTGAGTATATTCATCTTCAGGTGTTATTTCCGCTGCTTCATTACCGTTGTTGCTCAGCGCATCCTTTTCCTGGAGACGATCGCCGGAGTACCCGGAATGGTCGCGGCGATGCTTCGCCATCTCACCAGCTTGCGTCTCATGGTCAGTCAAACTTCTTTTCTGACGGTCAAATTCTTAATGATATGACAGCGTCGAGACTCTGGCTGGATACATACTTTGCTGGAGGAAGCCGAGAATGAAAGGATGCACCTAATGTGAGCGGAAAATATTCGAGAAGTTGAACGTCGGCTGATGCCGACCTGTCTGGCAGGACCTTCATGACCTTGAGAAAGCCCTCATTATTCTTCAGAGCTATGGTTCTGGGGGCGCAGGGCGTATACTTTAACTTATTTTGTGGGTGGTATCAAGTCTGGATCTCTACGTCATCGCTGACTGCAATTGATAGTCCTATCCTACATAATTTCACCGCGTACATGTCACCGCTTTGTTGGATATCTGGAAGAAGAGGCCGTTTTGACCTAGTAAGACCTGCATCATTTTACACTAGTGGAGAAAATACTCATCAATGTCAGTACTCGATGCATCCAAGAAATTGAAGCAGGACGTCTACCTGGATGGACTGATATGCCTGCTCCGGAAATTGCGAAAGACTATTGGCGTCTAGCACCTGACTCGAAGCTACTTGACGTCATGTACGCCGTGCGGTCGGATGAATCCACGCATCGTTTCGTGAACCACAGTCTCGCGAACCTGAATACCGAGACTGATGTAAACCCTTTCGCTCTCCGGGAACCGGACATGCTTGTGAAAGGGCGCAAACTTGAGTACGTAATTGTACAACTTTTGACGACCTTTTGGTATCTGACGTTGAATAGATTCTCGAGGGAGGAAGCCGAGAAGTACGTGCAGGAGTCCCACCAGATGCTTGAGCACAGGAAACCTGAGTCAAAATAGCGGACTGATGGTAGTTCCGGACCAGGAACCTACGGACCTTCGTTTATTAAACCCCCACTCCATTATAAGTTACTAGTTATAGTTAATATTTGTTAATAACCTAGATGTATAAACCCTGGCGTAAGGTTAGGGTTTGATGACGTTTTGCGTTTTCCACTTCTCGGACGCGCTTTCATCATGAGCCTAACGCCAAGATCAGCACTCGACGTTCAACATCCCCTCCACCTCGCCCATGGCTACGTTGCAGTCGCAACAGGAAGCATTCTCGCATCATCCTATATTGACGCCTCCTGGCGAGTTTCTCGCTTGTTGTGACTATTCAAGACGCCGTATTTTCATTGGACCCATGCCGGAGAAAGAAACTTCCGATACAGACTTGTATTCAGATAACAGGAAGCTTACACAGCAAATCAAAAGCTGGCTTCATTCGAGCGCAGAAGGTCAGAACGAGGACGAAGAATCGTTCATCTCAGTTCTGCTTCGCCGTGCATACCAAGATTTCCTTCGCCAAGATGGAAGAATGGAAGATTGGGGACAGGAATCTGAGGCAGCCGTGCGACAAGGAATATGGAAACGGTGGCAAGAAAGCAAATGGGGTGGTTCTCTGCAACACCGCAGAAGAGACGCCCCCGTTATCACGCAACGTTGGGTAGGGGGAAGCTTCGAAGTCGGTAACGTCTTAGGTGTAAACATCCTCGACAACCCCACAGCGTCGTTTCCACAAGATAATCACACCTGCTTCAATGATAAGCATGATGGCCCCTCCACAGGTGATCCCCCTTTCGTTCCTAGCGGCCAGTCAACTAGGGCAGAGATTGCGCTCAGTCCAACTAACTCTCATGCGCCGCCCTCGCAAAATTCTACTCAGGAGGTACTCGGCGAGCCCTCTCAATTTTCTAGCGTGGCTCTTCTCAATGCCGGAGTAGCTCCTGCCAGTGAGGATCTCCGCTCCACTCATAATGCTCCCATGGATGGCTCTCAGCAGCCTATCTTAAAGGGCAAGAAGTCGTCAACACATACGAGTGTGAATGAACGAAGGGCTTCATTTTTCATTGCTGGTGGTGTAACCACCCCATCAGACTATCGCACTGCAAGTAGTTTGGATAAGGGGAAGAGTAGAGATTTAAACCAAGGGACGACGGCTGAGGTCGACGATGTCCCCGCACCTCCTGCAGCTATTCTCGCAAGAAGTGGGAACGATGTGGATGAAACTAGTGCGGGAGTTACCTTGGAAGTGACCCCCTCACGTGAAGAGTTCACGCCAGAAGACATCAGACTCCGGGGTTGGTATCTCGCATTTCTCTATTCCTATGCTTGGCTGATCGTATTATTAGACCGAATGCTCGTCAGGGTTAGCTACACAGAATCAGAGTCATTACCTCGTCACTTCGACGAAGTTCAGAATCGTATGACTGCCAACCTCAAATACGAGGACTGGGCTGAATTTCTGGTGGTCTGGAGAGGAAAGCGGCTCGAACTTTACGAAGATTATGTGAGTCTATTTCTTCAACCTGCTGCAAAGCATGAAGCTTATCCCATCAGACCTTTCCAGGAAAAGAGTATATCACTGGACATAAACACCTCGCATTCATAATACCTCTTCGACCTAGTAGCACGCATTCGTCACTTTATTCCTTTACCGACTTCACTTTTTGTATCATGTGTCCGCCTGCGCTGGTTCACAATGGCCAATCAAAAGCTCGGACTTTATTTCACCGCGCGAAAGAAGGCACAAATGTTTTCGTCTTCAAAGTAAAATCACATACAAGGGCTATGGATTGGTATTGGCACTTATGGTGAGTAGGTTGCACTCAGAATATAGCTTTGATGGAACATTCGTTGCAGGCGTTATCTGGGGGGCCAAATACCTAATTATATCGAGCTCAGGTGTCCTGCAATCGGTACACGCGTTGATTTGGAGGTTCCAGTGGTCGACACAGTTCATATTGACAGAGCCTACCATATGTTCAGTCGCAAGAACGTTATCGACATCGTTCGAAAGTCTCTGACATCCTCTCCTGGCTCTCACGAGACTTCATCTCGTGACTGGAAACACGTGGTAGAACCTGAAATCGCCGCTGGCAAAACCCTGGAGTTAGCATGGAGGGTAGAGGCAAAGCTTGAGTGGGTGTGGAAAGAAGAAGACGTAATGGGCCGGCCTAGACCATGGGCCGTTCTCTGTGGGTTGGCGATGCAACAGGTACACACAATAGAAAACTCCTGATTCAAAATTCAGCTGACCTTGTATTCAGGGAACCAAACCGGCACACCTTGAGCTCCGGCTCGGCCAACATTATCCGGCTACAATTCACCTGCCCGGTTGGACAAAGTTACACGAGCCTCCATGTGTCGAGGGGTATCTCGATCGCATTAAACTCAACAGTAAGGCTAAACAACATGTTTACCTTACTTCGCATGACGGCAATCTTTTTGCCCTGTGGCCCTCAAATTCCCACCCTCCTGCCCCTCCCAACGTTCATTTATCTCGTATCCTGTCATCACGCCATGATGAAACGTTAGAATACACACGATCTCTTCGTGCGGCCGAGGTCGCACGAGGAGCAGCTCAAATTATATCCGCTTTTGAGGTTTTTGACCTCCGGTATATCAGCGAGATCCGCAGGGCAATACACGAAAACATTGATACTAGGGACCAGACCATGACTAATGACGCTGGTGGATCTATGGGAAATCAAGGGCCCTTCAGGGATGAGGATGATATCGGCGGAGCTGAGGGTCTTGCACAGGCTCATGACAGAAATGAGCTGCATGTCAGGCGCTGCTTCGAAATTGTCTTGGTATCCGGCCGCGTTATCCGATTTGAGGTACGAGCATTTGGAGCAACTGAGTTACCCATGGATTATTTTTTTCTTTAGACATACTCTTGTCAGACAAGTCAAGAATGGGTTGACAGACTGCGCGCACTTATTGTGTACTGGAAACAGCGGCATCGCGTTGATGTTCAAGATGAAATGGAAATATCTTACTCTACGAACCGTCGCCCCCGGATCACTCCCCGTGTCAATAAGCATGCATTTTGTGAAGGTCACGAAATCCCAACGACGCCCATGTTGGATACAAAATTTATGCCGGAGCTCAGCTCTCTATATCATTGGTGCACGCTAGGTAACTGTAGAAGCATAATTAAAAGCGGTCGTGTATTCGCACGAAAAGGGCTGCAAGGACAGTATAAGTCAGTACAAATCTGTCTTGTAATTAATACAAGGTCGCAAGCTCATCTTTCCGCAGGGTCGTGCAGTTGTTCCTAGTTTCTGGACGTCTCCTCCAGTACCATGTCTCTCGCAATTCATTTCTCCATCACAGGGGCAAAGAGATCAATTTAATGGATTCATACGTCTGTTCAGGGTATCTGGCTGCTCTTGCCTTGCGGCAGAGCGAGTACAATCCCCAGACTCCCGGTGTCGCTCGACGTTACTCTGATGGATTTGAAGTTGATGACCCAGAAGAGGACATACTCTTCACTATCTGGTACCGCAAGAAAAGGGATGGAGCTGCGGACCGCGTGCCTTCCCTTTCATCGAAGCACAAGCTTGTGGTTTTCAGGACAAGAAGCAAGGTAGAAAGGGATACGTGGTGCTGGGCGCTAGGTTGCGAAATCGAGAAACTTGTTAGGGCAAACAAAGAGAGGGAGGTGAAATTGAGAGATGCTGGAGGGCTTGTGGAGATATCTGATCTTGGACACTGACCCTTTTTTCATGTATCGCAGACGATATATTGCACTCGTGTATCACGCAGCCTTTGCGTATCGCATTACGGTGATTAGAATCTTTGATCAGGGTAAACTACGTGCAGAAGCCAATATTAGTAGCAGGAAGCCAATTTACTCTATCACCTCATCATCAGCGTCACTATTATCTTCATCCCGCTGAGCTCTCCTTGCCGCAAGTCTGGCCCGCTTTTCAAGACCACTATCGGCAACCATTATGCCCATAGTAAGCTTTTGACTACAGCCTGCGGCAGGACAGGTCCTCCCATTAGGGGGACATCCCTTCAGGTAGTCCCGGATGGCTTGTCCAGAAAAGGCATGGCCGCAAGTGGAGCTGCAAAAGTTAGGTCGTTGGGGAAGCTAGCCCGAGGTGTGAATTCGCTTACGATTTCATGGGGTTTTCTAGCATCGTCAATGTAATTGGACATTTGAAATCCTGTGTAACTCCTCCAATCTCGAGCTCGTCTTCGTCGTCACTTTCATCTCCCTCTGAAAATATTTTTCAGAATTCGCTGTATGCGAGATGTACAAGTACCAACCTCGCGGTATAAAGTCATTGATAGGAGGTATGCCTACGCCAGGATTTCGAACTTCCTATTTAGAAGAGTGATTTAAGTCGGAAGAGTCCTCAATTAACGGAAAACGCACAAAGATGCCTTGCTTGAACTGAACGTATTGCTCGTGTGTGCCATACTTCTTCCGAGATGTTTTATCGTGAAATTCCTCGATCCTCTTGTTTACCTCTTTCTCGTAGAAGTCGATGGCACCCTCCTGCTCGAGGCGTCAACACTGTAAGGCTCTCCACTTGGGTCGGACTCACAACTGCTTCGCCACGCATAAGCCGCTGGTGCATCCCACTAAGGATTATTTCATGTGATTGCATCTCGTGATCGATGTCAACTAATGTTTTCATTATCTGATCAACCTCTGACAAAGCCTGTTAGTAGTTGAGATGGTCAGGAAGCGTGGATAGTGACTGCTAACTCGCCTGATCTGCGTGATCCCCCTCCAAGACGTCTGCAAGGGAATTGGCTACATCTTTGACGAGGGTAAATGAGCCTTGATGTATCTGCTTCCGAATCATCTCCCAGTCCTGCGCAATACCAGAGAGCTTTCCTCCTTCTTTCTTGTCTAGGGGCTGGTCATGGAAGTTCTTGATGTCAATGCGATCATCTTCGTCGTCATCATCTGTGGCGCCAACGAGCTCATCCTCGTGATCTGACTCTCTACGGGTTTGCTTTTGGGCCTTCTTTTCCTGCTTCACCTTGCGGCGCGGTTGTTCATCATCTTCTTCTCCGCCTTCGACATCATCGTTATAACCAGCTCGCTGAGATGGTTTTTCCTCCTCGATTCCGTCTGAAGATAGTTCCCTGCGTGAACGTGCGCTCTTCCTCTTTGAAGAACTGGCCACTGGCATTTCTGGGAATCTTGCGTTGTGTAACAGCACTTGAACGCGGGTCGCGTTCTCAGGAATTGAGTCGTCGCTTCAGGGCAGGCATATACGCGATACAGT
>Ga0153975_1000446_pt1 | contig 12715 bp, 15 predicted proteins | sample TSGA059MetaG_FD_104694 | JGI IMG/M metagenome (GOLD analysis project Ga0153975, IMG submission 104694) | Attine ant fungus gardens microbial communities from Georgia, USA - TSGA059 MetaG | ecosystem: Host-associated > Fungi > Mycelium > Unclassified | place: USA: Georgia, Yuchi Wildlife... | reverse complement strand
GTCAATAAATATTGCGGGTGTGCTGAGTTATGTACGCAGCGATGAAGAAGATGGCTGTCTCTAACGTGCTGATCGTCGGTTTGCAAGGCCTCGGAGCTGAGATTGGTAAGCCTTTGTGCCAACTCTCGTTTGATTCTAACGAGTCTTCTACAGCCAAGAACGTTTGTCTGGCGGGAGTCAAGTCCGTGACGCTGTATGATCCAGAACCGGTCACAGTGCAGGATCTCAGCTCACAAGTGTGTGCTTAGCCATCATTTTGCATAAGCCGTATTATTGATGCATTGTTAATAGTACTTCCTTCGCGAAGAAGACATCGGGCAGCCTCGCGCAGCAGCCACCCTACCTCGCTTAGCCGAACTAAATGCTTATGTCCCCGTGCGGGATCTTGGTGGACATGCTGGACAGGAAATCTCCATTGATCTAATACAGCCTTTCCAAGTAAGCTTCATCCACCGTCACACATGTTTTGGCGTTGAAGTCCCTCAGGCTGTTGTTCTTTGTGGTGCCTCTTACGAGAAGCAACTCGAAATCAATGACTGGACGCATCAGAATGGCGTTCACTTTATCTCAGCAGATACTCGTGGTCTTTTTGGGTATGTGACAGCTGCATTCCTCCTTGATCAAAGCAGGTATTGATTACGATCAGCTCCGTCTTCAATGACTTCGGCCCCAAATTCACTTGCGTGGATCCTACAGGCGAACAGCCTCTCACAGGAATGGTTGTATCAGTGGATAAAGTGAGCCTTTTCAATTATGTCTCTGATTTCCACATTTACATAATTGCACAGTCGGACGAAGGGCTAGTAACGTGCCTTGATGAATCGCGACACGGCCTTGAAGATGGCGATTTTGTCACATTCACTGAAGTGCAAGGCATGACTCAGCTGAATAATTGTAACCCCCGGAAGGTAACAGTCAAAGGTCCATACACTTTCACTATCGGCGATACTTCCGACTTTGGAGAATATATCCGAGGTGGTATTTTTACCCAAGTGAAAATGCCCAAAATTCTGGAATTTGTAAGTTACACCCACGTTTCATCAGATTGAAAGTCATCCCTTTCTCTAGAAATCCTTACGGGAGTCACTGGCTGTCCCAGAGTTCTTTATTACGGACTTCGCTAAATTCGACAGGCCTTCTACTCTCCATGCAGGTTTCCAAGCTTTGTCACAATTCAAGGCGCAATATCAGCGCTTACCTCGCCCCCGAAACGCAGAAGATGCTGCTTCTCTCATCGCGTTGGCGAAGAAAATAGATGCCCATGCCGATGAGAAGATTATCACAGAGTTGGCATACCAGGCGACGGGTGATTTACCACCCATCGCAGCTGTAATCGGTGGCTTCGTGGCACAGGAAGTGCTGAAAGCGTGCTCTGCAAAGTTCCATCCTATGCTCCAGCACATGTATTTCGATTCTCTAGAGTCGTTGCCTTCCTCCTTACCGAGCGAGCAAGATTGTCAACCCCTTGGTAGTCGGTACGATGGACAAATTGCGGTCTTTGGCAAGTCCTTCCAGGACAAGATTGCCAATCATCGTCAATTCCTGGTTGGTGCAGGAGCAATCGGGTGTGAGATGTTGAAGAACTGGAGCATGATGGGTCTCGCTACTGGACCCGATGCTAGGATTCATGTCACCGACCTTGACACCATTGAAAAGAGTAACCTGAACCGCCAATTCCTCTTCCGCGCGAAGGACCTGGGGAAATTTAAGTCAGAAGTTGCAGCGGCAGCGGTCGCAGAAATGAACCCTGCTCTGAAGGGCCATATTCTGTGTAGACAAGATCCTGTTGGTCAGCCCACAGAAAGTGAGTCAATCTGTTGTCTTTTGTATTCATCGTCATTAAAATTTCTCCCAAGATGTCTTCGATGACGACTTCTTTGCTGGAGTCGATGGTGTTACAAATGCATTGGATAACGTTGCTGCACGTAAGGTTTTTCCTTTTTTCCGTATAAATTTCGTCTCATTGCACTTGCGTAGGTGTATACATGGATCAACGTTGCATTTTGTATGAAAAGCCACTACTAGAATCCGGTACTATGGGCACAAAGGGCAATACCCAAGTCGTAATTCCCCATCTCACTGAGTCGTACTCATCTTCGCAAGATCCGCCAGAGAAGCAGACATTATCTTGTACGGTTAAAAACTTCCCAAATGCCATTACACACACGATTGAGGTGCGCAGATTTGACTATTCTCAAGTGGTCTCGACCTAACAACAATGCAGTGGGCTCGGCAAGAGTTTGATGCAATGTTTGTTAAGCCTGTGGAATCTGCCAATCAGTATCTTTCGGAGCCCAACTACCTAGAGAACTCTCTCAAATACTCCGGCCAATCGCATGACCATGTTTCTCAAATCGTTTCGTACTTGGTAACCAACAAGCCTCTGACTTTCGAAGAATGCATTGTATGGGCTCGTCTGCAGTTCGAGGAGAAGTACAACAATGCTATTCAGCAGCTTCTTCACAGCCTACCGAAAGATCACGTCACCAGCACAGGCCAGCCATTCTGGAGTGGACCGAAGAGGGCGCCAGACCCACTTGTATTCGACTCTTCGGATGTACGTCAGCCGGAATACTGTCAGATCTTGTGGCACTGATTATTTTCTCAGCCAACGCACCTTTCTTTCATCATCGCCGCAGCAAACCTTCATGCCTTTAATTATGGTCTCCGAGGAGAGACCGATCCTGCAGTCTTCAAGAAGGTCGCAGACTCTGTGATCGTTCCCGAGTTCTCTCCAAAAAGTGGAGTGAAGATCCAGATCAACGAAAATGACCCCGTCAACCAGTCATCTTCTGGTGCGTTAACTCGTTTATACTGTCGCCTACAGCGCATGACTCTCCTCAGATCCTGATAATGTCTCTGACTTGGTCAAAAAACTGCCGCCTCCTTCATCTCTCGCTGGTTACCGTCTCACCCCTGTCGAGTTTGAGAAGGACGACGATACCAACCATCATATCGACTTCATCACTGCCGCGTCAAATCTTCGTGCGATGAACTACAACATTACTGTTGCTGATCGTCACTCCACGAAGCAAATAGCAGGTAAAATTATCCCTGCCATCGCCACTACCACTGCGCTCGTTGTCGGCTTGGTGTGTTTGGAGCTTTACAAGGCAAGACTCTCACCCTCCTTACTTGAAGGTTGCACTGACGCGTGTGCTTTATAGGTCATAGATGGGAAGAAGAAGCTAGATGACTACAAGAACGGTTTCATTAACCTCGCTCTACCTTTCTTCGGCTTTTCGGAGCCCATAGCTGTCCAAAAGAACAAATTCAACGACACTGAGTGGACTCTTTGGGACCGGTTGGAGTTCAAGAACGACCCCACGCTCAAGGAATTCATCTCTTGGTTCAAGACTCACCACAATTTAGATGTCAGTATGGTCAGTCAGGGCGTGAGCATGCTGTGGAGTTCCTTCACCGACAAGAAGAAGGTTCGTGATAGTGGAATGAATGCATGAGTAGCTGCTCAGTTAAATTCTTCAGAGCGCTGAGAGATTGCCTATGAAGTTCAGCAAACTGGTAGAGCATGTCAGCAAGAAGCCTATTCCCCCTCACACCAAGCACCTCCTGGTTGAAGTCATGCTTATGGACGAGGAAATGGAAGATGTCGAGGTATGTATAAGAGAAATTTATCCGGGCATCATTATTGATGGTATTTGCAGGTGCCTTTCATCCTTATCAAGATTTGAAAGTAAATCAAGAAGTTCAACTATATGTGTATTACGTAGACCATTAAGGAAGTACTGTAGCAACGTTTTGAAGGAAATGCCTATTACTCGCACTCATGATCATTCGAGGACACACTATCATAGCATTCAAAGTATCAGGAGAGTAGGAAGTGTATGTACCATATGTGACAGCACGTACGGCGCAACTCCGTACTGGAAATATTGAATGCTAAGGGATAGACGTAGATGGAGGAGCATAACTGCGGAATAGGGGATACGGAACACGGGATGAAGGTGAAGAATAACAGCTAAAAAGCTAAATTAGCCACCAACGTGCGATGCTAAGAGAAGGGGAGCTACCATGGTAGCGAAAATCGGATGTGTGGAATAAGAGGAATAATAAATGTTTTTGTAGCGTTAATAGTTTTCTGCGTGTTTTTGGAATAATTTCGTGATGCGTAGCAAAAAGAAACATCAAAGCCAAAGGCAGGAAAAAGAAAAATATGTCGTTAAAAAGTGATTAGTTGAGCAGCATGAGGGTACCGAAATGATAAGTTGATACAGCGACGACGAAAACAGTGAACCAGAGGCCGTGAATGTCCAATCGATGAACGCGGTGTGGCAGAGATAGTCCGAGGATATCGTCGGTCTTCACACCAACATCAGCCGGCGAGAAGAGCGAGCGCAGGACGCGCATAAAATTAAGAATATACGCGATCGAAATGGAGATCAAGAACATTGAACAGGCGATTTGTCCCCGAGACAGGATGGATATGTCTTGAAAGCATGGGGATCAAATGCGTAGAGAACAGTGCCGGAAACAAAGAGAAAAAGATCCAGTATTCACAGCCGCGAAATGATAGACACGTATGAGAAAGAGAGCGAATTATGACACAGCGCGTAGGCGATGCCGTGAAGATTCGATTGCAGTAGTATTGAGAGCCGGAAGACAAAGAAATCGACATCTAAGATGTGCACGAGCATCTGGTCCAGAAAAAAAAACTTCAAGCACGGACCCAGGACGCCGGGTAATTGATAGGTGGATGAGGGCCAAAGAGGACTCTAGGCGCAGGGGTGAATCCATATGGCTCAGCGGAAGGCCAATTTGCCATTGGCTGAGAGGTGCAACCTGGCCCATCGAATGACATGCGGGTGTCGCCGGTCCGGTAATGGAAACCGACTTGGGGATACCAAAAACCAGAATTAGGGAGAGGGAATGCATCAGCATTGCAACATGGTTGCGATTGAGGGTTGACCGCTTGCGAGTAGAAAGAGTCGCTTGAAGGAGCTAGTTTGGAAGAGATACCGGAATAGTCCAACCGAGGCTTGACAGCCACGTAGGTCATGGCCGGGGCCCAACACACAGCCGAGGCCGAATTGGCGTACAGCGCTGCTATCGAGGGTTGAACTGGCATATAAAGCGCAGGACGATCAGCTACGCTGCGGATGGGCTCATCAGCTGCTGGGCTCCATTTGGAAGGAGGAGGAAGCGTCGACCCATTCGGCGTGGTCTTGTGGCGAAACTCCCTCTGCGCTCCATCAACCCTTGAAGCAGCACGTTGGCTAGCAGAGCTCCCGTTACTCGCGCGGCGTTTTGGCAAATACTCTTCCCGAAGCGGTCCGTCCTCATCGAGATCGATGTCATAGGTTTCACTGGACGCTTCGTCACAAGTCTCTGCCCCACTGAGTATCCCCTTGCTCCTCTGCTCAAAGCTAAGGAACACGGGTTGTGAACCAGGATGCATGCGTGGCGCTCCCTTGATCTCCTCTATGATTCTCCGAATAAATGACTGTGGATTCGAGGAGGGGCGGGAAATCGGTTGTGAATAGGAAGGAGGAGATAGCGAGAGATGATACGAGAGCATGTGTCCCAGCCACTGATCCCACACAACAGGTGATATTGTAAGGTCATGGGAAAAGATGTCCAAGGCGAGCGACTCGAGTTTGTTGAGCGAGTGGACAGGAAGTTTGCAGATGGTGTGCCTAAGGGGAAGGAATTAAGATTAATTACGACCTCGCATGTGATGCTTACCATGTCTTATTGGAGAATGTATGGTCATCAAGCCATTTGTTCGCCAGCATACATCCAAGGACGATAAGTCTGAACGTGGCGTTGGCCTGCGACGTTTTATTGTCAATCCCTCCGGTAGTATCAAGAAGTTCAGCTCTAAACCTCCGCTCTTTGACCTGGTCCACACTTAAATGGAGCCCACTAAAGTAAATTGGTAAGCGAGCGATGTACCACATTGCGAGTAATACAGCAGATGGTTGTAGAAGTGTTGACATCAGAAGAGAGTGAACCGAAGCAGACAAGTGCATTGGAGCGGTAGGCGCTGGCTGACCACCAATCGAAGGACTGTAGGAGTTTCGTCAGCACAACGCGCAGCCTTCACATTAAAAAATTGACATACGTGTATCTAGATACGGCAGCTGGAAGGACGATCGCATTATTGCAAACTTTCCAGACATATGAAACGATCCAGTCCGCCATGGGCTCCGCGAACTTCTTATACTTCGTTGATGCCGACGGCGCAGGATCAGTGACAGGTGCGACAGGCTCTTGCTTGATCGGATCCCCATACTGGTAGTCTATAACATCATAGCCCTGAAGTCTATGATACAAACTCTGGATATCTTCCTGTTTCAACGGTATATCGCATAGCGTGGTGACGTCAGAAGCGGCGACTGCACGGTCAACGTACTCTGTAAAAGGAGTCATGGGACCAATGGGGCTGGAACCCAAGTCCCCACTAATCGTGTCCTCAGAGTCGTCCTCTAGGACAGGCTCGAACGCGCTGTCGACCCGAGGCCAGACATACTCCTGAGTAGAGGTGTCATCCATACAGTCGCGATCCACGGTACTCCAGATGGATGGATAAGTGGACTTGATGGGCTCTGGATACATCGACTGATCAACGTCGCCTCGTAATGACGAAGGGTTCACGCCACAATCTTGAAGGAATGCATTCATGGGCGGAAGACATGCCTCCGCACGATTTCCTTTAATGACACGCGCGTCAACCGCACTAGTCAACCCTGGTTGATAACCCAAGTCTCTTTGACCTCCCGGAGGGGAATACGAGTCGTCGTCCAAAATACGGCGAGTCTTGGTCCTCCTCCAAGCAGGCAGGGAGTTAATCCACTGATCACGACTGCCGAACGACGGCGGTGGGCCTGTTGGGGAGACAGGAAGTGTGTGCTTCAGATGGTGGACGGAAGAATGAGACTTTGAGGAGTCTTCCGTTTTTGAGTGTTTATGAACTTGATGCGCCGGAGGTTGGGAAGAACGTGGGACAGGGACTGGCATCTGCAGATGGAGGAGGAACAGGAAAGACCGCCGAATGCACTGTAGAGCGCAAGGAGATCGACCCTGTAATCTAGTAAAGCCGCTCCGAAATGATCGAAGAGACAAGAATCGTAAGGTGGGTCGTAAGCGAATCCAGGTTCTGAGCAAGCAGAAGAAGAAAACGGAGAGCGATGAGTGGCAAACGCGCAGCAAAGGCGTGCCTTTTGGTATGCTCTAAAATTTTGCTCACAGATGAGCGGCCGATAAGAAGGATGGAGGACGAAAAACTGAGTACCTTGTACGGTCGAGAGCGTCTAGGATTGTGAACCGAGAATGAAACCGAGAACTCGAATGGATCGCAACGAAGCGAACGCTGTCGAAGACGATGAGCCGAAACGAGAGAGCGGTGAGGAGAGGTGGCAAGAATGAGACCGACTGCGAAGTCGATCCACAGCCAAAAATCGGTGGTTGTGAACGTTCCTAAATACAAAATTTCTTATAGGGAAAAAACAATGCGTAATTATGTCATCACTTCCCACAGTTCATTTGATTCCGCTCCGCTTTTGCGGGCGCAGTCAGACTCCTGGTGCTTACTGGCATGTGGACAGTCCCGGCCATTACCCACCGACGACCACACGCTACACGCCTCATCCTAGGTTGCACGTACATGGCATCGTCTAACCTGCCGCGTGTCGACGTTTACTTTTCTGCCGACATTATATTTTGTCATTGAACGCTCTGTCAAATGTAATTACAAACGTGGATGACTCAACTATCATTGAATCCAATCCATAATGACTCGATGGACACGAGGACACTTAAAACGGCACCGTATCGTTATCGAATCATTACCTCTGATGGCTTTCTCAGCTTTCCAGTCGGACTAGTCCATGTGAATACTCCCTAATTAGCAACTCAGGAACCTAACTATGAATCCGAAATGGATCCTGTCGGACTGCCTTTGTTTCCATTTACATTGGATGCATCTATGGCTTGCCACTGCCAGCTGAGCAGCGGCGCTACAGAGCGATTTAGCTGCGCTCCTGATCCGGGGTCGAGTCAATCGATAAGAGTTTCGAAATTAAGGTAGGATAGGCTACGCCTAGGTCAGCAACTCTAGGCTTCTGCATGTTTGGTCACGTCAATGTTGCGTCAGTCCACGGGGCCCTTCAGACTCGCACGATCTCCTGAGTCCTGACTCCAACTTGAAGCTACTCAGTCATGACGCCAAGTTCCAACCTTACGGCTGCGGAGTCCCATAAGTAAATATATATCATAGCTTACCTGTGCTAGTCTGATTACTGGAGCTGCTAACAGCTTAGCAAGTTAGTTTATCTCAAAGGCCCATCTCAATTTATCTAATCAAAACATGACTTTGACAATGAGCATGAGTCACGTGGTATCGAGGGAGGAATACATGTCTAAAGTCCTTGAAAACGGTTCAAACAGTGCTTGCAGTCATTTACACGATTAATTTCGAGCACCACGTCCGTCAACATGAGCGGCATGATATTTGCTGCCCCACCTTCGTATTCTATGGGGGAGCAAGATGGTGGAAACTCTTCATCGCAGCTGGGATTGGACTCCATAACGCTCGGACAGCTCAAAGCAATGGTCACCAGCGCACCAAAGCCAAAGGCATGTCTGTGCTCCCTTGAATACCTTTCGTATTAACCAGTCATATATGCAGCAATCGTTTTATGACTTTCGCTACGATGACGAAGACACGGTCATGAACGAGATAGACGAGTTCTACTCGTACGTAGAGATGCCACAGGTTGCAGAAAACCTAAAAGCATGGAAAGGCTCGTTTCCTGGAGGTATGCAGTGTTACCGATTACACCGTCGGGTCGGAGGTGACATTCGCGTTATAGAGTGGACTAGCCCCGAAACTACTCCTGCCCAGCGGAAGGCACACGTTGAAGTGCTCTTAGAGAGCCTCGAGCACAGGGACGCGGAAATTCGATTTACAAACGCTCGTCGGCTCTTTTACGTCCTGCAAGGTTTCGTCCTCGTACGTGATGAAACAACAAACACTCATCCTTTCTCGTCATAGGTACTTTTGCCGAGACAACATCTCCGGAGCATCAGTTACACTGGATCTATGAGAACTGCAAGGTTGTTCGAAGCGCAAATGGGTTGAGCACAATCGTTGAATCGATGAAAATCGCAAGTCAGAAACATGATCTACTTTGGTATAATATATGTCATCAGTACATGGTCCGTCATCTGACGTTTAAATGACAGCTCGCTCTCAGATGCGGATACAGCCCATTTCCAGATCACCCCTGCTGAAAAGGCTGATTTCCTTGAAGAGGTCACTACTGAAATGTCCGTTTATCTCGGCATGATGTACCACCTCATCGAGATTTTTAAAGAACGTGATGATTTCGCGGATGAACTGAGTAAGTGTTACATGGGAAACGCGTCAGCCAGGCTGATCATGATCGGTAGTGAGCATGGACCCGCCGTTACCAGTTTACTTGTTTAACGTGGTGTCTGCACTGAGGGACAAGAGTGCCAAGGGATACCCTATCAAGAAGGTTTGACTCATCAGCAACTGGGGCACGTTGCGAAACTGAAATACAATTAGCTACTCCTCGTGCTTTGGAAAACGCTTCTCGCGTGTTGCGGTGGCATCAGAGAACTTGCACGTGCTAAGAAGCTCGCCCGGGAGCTTTCCAACCTTCCGTCAGTGCCCGATGAAGGCTAGTGACTGTCATTCACCAAAATTTGTTTCGTGTGTCTCTTACGAATTCTACAGCTGTGGTAGTCAAATGCAGTCCATTTGACATCGAAACATTCCGGCAGGAGACATCAGTAAAATACCCGACGTTCACGCCCCCTACAGTCCCGCCTTCGCAACCGGATATACCTCAGACAAAGCCCACACCATCTGTTCTCACGTCTAAATTAGCGCAGGCATATTCTCCTATTCCTGTCCGCCATCACTACCATCACGATGATGCGGACCCACAGCACTCTGGTCTTCCCGCTTCGCTGAATCAGCCTTTCCAGCATGGTCCCAATCCAGGGTATCGTCCGATCCCTCAACCTGCAACACCTGCCCCCTCGCCCCCTCCTTCTCCCAAGCCCAAGAAGCAGCAATATCAAACGGACCAAAATCGGCCATTTTTGTTCCCCTTCTCGCGAAGAAACAGATTTGGGGCCAACAATGATCGCCTCGTACCGTTTGCCATCGATGAAGCGGACAAGCTGTATAATCGGCACATGTATGTGAGTCTTGCGCTCTGGCAAATGTGGCGGACGAGGGAGGAGTGCATGACTGCCGAGAGCGGGCTTGATTGTATGCCTGGGTCCGAAGGGGATGCTGAGCTTCTCAAAACCACTAGCGAAGTATGTTATTTCATTTCCAAAGATGGCTATTACTGAGAAATTTATGTTAGGATCCTGAGAGCGCAGAACCATTACCAGATGTCGCACTGTTGGATGCGAAGATCGCGGAAGCCGTTGCAGCGATAGGAGATGCCGCTTCCCCTTCTGAAGAACGCAAGGTGAGGGAAAGAAAGGAAGATCTTATGCGCCTGAAAAGGGTGGAAACAATCTACGTATGTCCACTTGAGCCTCATGTCGCCAATGACCGACCAGCGTTTAGAGCGCCGTGTTGCCCGTTTTATCAGGATGGGTACTAGTTTTGCTGAAACTTCTTTTGGCGACTGTATCCGCTGGGACCGGGCAGCAGCAGGTTCCTCAATCATCAACTTCATCCGTCTTCCCTCCCGGTGTTGCATCACGTATGTACCTCTCCCTTATCTGTTCTCATGAATTTGATCATAACTTTGGTTAGCCCTTGAGCAACCGCCCGTCCCACCACCAACACTCGACGACCTTGATGTTACCCGGCATCGCGAGATCACATCTAAAGCTGTCTCGGCTATCTTGTTGCTGACGCTGAAATGGTTCAAAGCTTCCCGTGGGTACTTTCCCCGTGATGTACATCAATAAATCTCTGATGTACATTTCAGATGTGATGAAGTTCCATCACCTCGGCCAGCTTTTATTGGACACAAATTGTTTGTTACTTATTTTGAAGATGTTTGGTCTGCAAGAAGTCTCGTCATCTGTTGTGTCGAAAGCCGATTCTCCTGACCACAAGTGAGTGAGACGGTATATCGAGTTATTGGTATTAATCTTGGACATCATCAAGCTTCTTCCGGTATTGTCAGATACACCATGCCAAGATTGCTCCACGTCCGCAGGATGACAAACCTCGTGCCGGTGCCCACATTGTGACACAAACGAAAATTCTTCCTAATGGCCAGAGACATGATGAGGAAGTCGAGATGTTAACTGAGTTCTCGTGGCGCAACTTCTTTTCAACAATCAATTTTGCCAAGATCATGCAGAAGTTGTCCAAGAGCCGATCGCATCGTATTTGGATGCTTGTGCAATACAAGAGTTCAGTGAGTGTACCTCGTCGGCTTATCATCGGCTATGTCTAATACTGTTTCAGGCGGTGTTGAAACGCGTACTACGAGTTTCGCATCCTTTACTTCAACTCCATGTGCTGAAGCTCATCAAGAGCCAAGTACCCTTCTGCGGAAGGAAGTGGCGGCAATGTATGTGAGATGTCATCAGCAGCAGGCATTTATACTTAATCTGTCTTAGCAAACATGAAGGTAATCACGTCGATCTACCTGAATTGTCGACCAGATCTGCGCGATGAGTGGCTAACTGGCACCGAGGTCGATGATATCTCGGATGCTCAGGTATGTTACGAGTCCCATTATGTGTATTATGTGCTGATGTACTTTCAGGCGCAAGAACAAGCGTTACGTCACCTCGTTAAGTATTGTATGTCATATTTTCGCGTTATTATGCACCATGCTCACTGCGACTCACTCCCTAGACAATAACAAACGCTACGGACCACAGGTCACAAACCAGCAATCTCAGGCTCATCGGCGTTCTGTCAGTATTTCTCACAATATGGAAGGCCTACCTCCAGGGTTAGACCTCGGAAATATGATCCGACCAATCGGCACACCTAACGTCGTCGAGGCTGATGTTTTCCCTCCTCCGCGTTCTCAAGCACCGGATCCATCCATATTCCTCCCATACACTACTGAAGATCTTGCGTTTGAGGAGGAATACGAGGAGTACTTGTCTGACCTTGGCTGGTCAGATGAACAATCCGGGGGTCCGCTATTTGGAACAACCGTATTGGGCGGGAATGCATGGCAACGACTTCCTGAGCTTGTCTCTAGTATCGCCGACAACATCAGCGATAGCGAAAGTGTGGTGTCGATCGGTGATTTGGGTGATGACTCCAGGCTTGACGTCGGCAGAGACGACCGTGACATCCCAGATGAAAACCTGAATAATTGGGAGGTAAGTCACGCACGGGTATTCAGACGGGAGCGCTCCATTGATGTCTTGTTTCAGCACATGAGCCCAAAGACTATGGCTGCACTTCCGAAATCGCCGGCAGGTAACCGTCGATCGAGTTCAGGGGCGGGGCTTCGTCCTGTTTTGTCGTTTGGTCTTGACGACGAGAACCCCATTGACTTGGAGGAGGACGAGCCTGAACTTGGTCCTATGCCTCGTGAGAACGACGGTCCTTTTGCTTCTGGCGGTGGTGTCGATGAAGTCGAGTATGTTTACGGGTAAGTCGTACCACCGTTGTGTGGGTATGTGAACTCACGCGATGGTTAGTGTGTAACTTGTTGAGAGCCTTCTTCGGGTTCGTGGATTCGCTTGTGAGTCAACTGTTGTGTGTACATTCCACCGCGCAGTC
>Ga0153975_1000444_pt1 | contig 12743 bp, 15 predicted proteins | sample TSGA059MetaG_FD_104694 | JGI IMG/M metagenome (GOLD analysis project Ga0153975, IMG submission 104694) | Attine ant fungus gardens microbial communities from Georgia, USA - TSGA059 MetaG | ecosystem: Host-associated > Fungi > Mycelium > Unclassified | place: USA: Georgia, Yuchi Wildlife... | reverse complement strand
GTGTCTGAGCTGTGAAATCACTGGCCACTAACACAGGCCAAGGAGGCATAGGTTGGAAAGCTTCATGTGATGTAGGATGATGTCAACTTGTCCCCTATGTACCAATAGACCGCAGACCGCAGACCTACTGTTCGAGTATTGAAGATTCTCAGTACCCTGTGTCACACCTGGATACAATCATGACTATTGGCTCCCATAGACACCATATAATTACCCACCAGGCTCAACTCCAGTGTCCATACTCGCCGTGCCCAGAGTTTCACAGTCCTCGCCGGTTTACTGTCCACTGTTGGAAGCTCGACATCAATCCCATCCCACCAGCATTTGCGCTGCCAACATATGTCAGCACTTCAAGTGATCAGCGATCTAAAATAACTCACGGCAGGTTTCCTCCAGAATAGCAAGAGTTTCTGTGCAGTAGTCATCTGTGTGTAGTCAACCTCTACAGGTTTCTCTGCATTTGGATGATGTATGATTCCAGTCTTGAGCAAAACGAGTGCTATCGACGAGATACAACAACGCATTGGTTCCAAGGCGCGATATCCCCACTCGTCTTCACGATTAAAACCGCTTTTAGAACGACCATCAGCATATCACTAGAAGGAAGTAATAAACAAACTCGCCTCATACAAAGCATATCAATCAAATGCTGCTCGGCAACATTGTTCTCCTTGTTCACATTCCTTTGTAACGCCGTAAAGATGTTCTTCTTTTCCATCAAATACTCCCCTGACCTTCTCTTAATCTCCAACATCTCCTCATTCGCAATCCCATTTACATCTGTCGCAGCACCAGCATCATTGGGTGGTATTGAGAAATACTCCAATTCCTCCCTCAACACAATAATTGCCTGTTTCGACAAAAGAGGATTAGAACCCGGATGGAATTCTGGGTTATTCTCAAAAATGAGGTGTTGTTGTGCACTAGATAACCCCGGGCTATTTGGTGTTCCATAGAATGCCTCGGATGCATTTTTGAAAAACACCAACACAAATTGGAAGCATTCCGGATCGAACTATGCATTCCGCATCCCAAAACGCCCAATTAGTATCGTTAGTAAAGCATTTCAACCTCAATAAAAACTCACATCAATAGCGTATACTTCCTCCTCCTCTTCTCCCTCTCCTCCTTCCGAAACAGCCACACTCTGTCTACTCAAGACCAAACCATTTGGGAATAGACACAGGAGTACGCTCTCCGGCAAGTTCATAATAGTCTCCCTGTCCACGTCAAATCTCTTCCCTCTCAATTCCAAGAACAATCTTGTCAGCAACTGTGGCTGCAAACCCACATGCGCAGAAGGCTGCACCTGCGACACTTGCGTAATAGGCGAGTTGGTGATTGGCGGTGCTGCTGCCATGATGGTAGTGCTTCTTTGACCAGGGGATGTGGAGCGTGGTAAAGTAAGGTAAATAGAAAGGAGAGTTGTCGGCTGGGGTGTACGCTCAAAAGACGAGCTAGAGCACAATCATTTTGTCAAACATAGTTACCCATGAAACATTATGCGAGGACGACACACACCTTGAGAGTTAAGCTGGGAACCTCGCCGAGAACAGTGGTCGAGGTGCAAATAAATATCTTTGCCTGCAACACTCACCCACTTGGCGTGTTTGCATTGGCGCTCGCACCAAACAAGCGCTAACGAAAGAGTCCAGAAAAACTAGTATATATGTATTGTAATTATCCAATACGTCTGTCTTCTCGTTGCAAAAGGGCCCTAAAAGAAACTGTCCGATAAATGGCATAGAAATAGGTATGTAGAACATTGGGTAATAGTCTGTAGGACGAGACAAAGACAATAGGGAAAAAAGTGTTCACCATGCTGCAAGGGATAAATGCAAGTAAAATAGATGTGTCCACAGAAGCGAGGGACTGGATAGAGATATTGAAATGAGGAGAAAGAGAGAGGAGCGTGGCAACCACTGGTATATCGATCATTACATTCCTCCACCACTGCCGTACGGCTGGGGGGGCGCCGCACCTGGAGGTAATGCAAAATTTGTCGAGCTACGAGAGTACCTGTTTTGTTGTGGCGTTTGTTGTGACGTTGGTCGTCGTCCTCCAGCTCGTATCCGCCGTACACCCTCGGGCGCAGGAACTGGTCCGCTGTCCATCAATCTAACCCCACCACGGCTATTTCTTATCTCCTCGCTGTCACATCCAGAAACGCTCTCATCATAGTTGACTGGGCTGGTCGTCAACGACCTGAACGGGTTGGCCGATTCACTAGGACTGACACCGGGATATGGTTGTGGACTTGGCACACTACGTGTCGCAGGACCATTGTATACTCTGGGTGCAAGTGCCGAGCTGTCGTAGGGAGATGGTGGTGAAAGGTGTCGTTGACTTGATACCGATTCGTAAGACTCGGTATATTCGGGAGATTGCGTAAGTCGATGGTTGGAATTAGATCCGGTATCTGAGAGGTAATTATCCTCGCTCGACCTCGATGCCCCAACTGTTGAGGTCGAGGCCATCATAGACCTGCTGACAGACAGGGGAGTGGGAAGCATGAGAAGAGCGCTGCTTTCGTGCCGCGGGCGAGGTGAAGAAGTAGCGTTTGATGACTCCAAAGTACTAGAATCAAAGCCAGGAGGTTGGTCCGAAGTCGAGATCATAGAGTGCCTATTGCCACTACAGAAAAAGTCGTGTTAGAACCAAATATTTCATGCGCCAGATCACTCACGTCTTCTCGTAATAGGTAGAATCATGGGACTGAGAACCGCTTTTCCATCTCCTGTCTCTCTCAAACTCTGCCCATCTCTTCATCACAATATGTGTCGAATCAAATTCTCCGTCTTTGTCACCGTGGTCACCGCCTTTATCACCAGCTACCTTACGGGTTTGGCCCCAAGAGAAATCGTCAAAGTGCCAGAAAGCGTAAGCCGGTAGAATCCCGTTCCAAATAGGCAATGAAATGAGATATACCAACATCCAGCCAACATAGGCAATCTTCTTCGAGGTAATGACGATCAATAAACCGGGAAGGCCAAGCACGATGGCGAGTAGAATAAGAGGAATAGTCGTGCTGGCACCACCAGGGATGATAGAAACGATGATGAGGTAAATCGTGAACGCAATGGCAGCCGGAAGTACAAGGGTACCTGCAAGCTCCATACCAACGACAAACTGCATCGAGAAGCAGAAAGTACCACATAAGTCTCGAACCAACACAAGTTCTGCGAGGTTGTGAATAGTCGAATTAATCCAACGACGTCGCTGAGAAAGAAGAACGCGGAAGGTATCGGGAACGATAGTTTTGCAAACCGCTTGAGGGCAGAACACATTCTTACGTTTGGGGAATGTCTTCAACATGAGAGTAGTGAGGTATCTATCTTCACCAAGAAGGAGGAGATTTTTCTTGTGGAGGGTATCGACAACATTCTCAGAATAGTGCTCCACAATGTCAGGATTCGCGAGGATAGGAACCCAATAGCCAGTATCACCCTTTGGTGCTTTGATGCGGTACATACTGAAACAACCGGGTAGACAAGTAACACCACCGAACATGGACTCGAAAGCTTTAGTCATGTGGTGAGAAATGTAGTACTCAAAAACTAGATGAATTTGAGTAAAGGAGATCAGAATAAAAGCTTATGACCTACCCTGCATCATGGTCACGAAGGTCTCCGCTTTGTTCGCAATCTTTGTTTCACCGCAAAGACCCATTATTTCTTCGTCATGCACCATACAGCTGACCATCCTTGTTAAGGAATCCGGGAAAACTTTGGTATCAGCATCCACACATAAAACCAGTTCATATCGATCTGGACTGACACCAGTTACCCTCCAAATTGAGTTGAAAAATTCGTACTCGAAAGTCGTCATCCTCTCATCAAACATCACTTTCTGCAAGAATGCCATCAACACAATTTGGCTGTCGCGCTTGCCACGATTGCCCGGTTTCGCATCATTAGCTTCGAGAGGGTTGCCACATTTAGCGACGAGGACAATGGGCACGCGTTGTTGCTTCGAACGCTCGACGGTAGCGTCATCATAATCGTAGAATCCGGCGTAAACTTTGGCCATATTGTGACGTTTGTGACCATCTGCGATGGCGACGTAAGAGTGGGGTTCAATGTTTTGAGGAGCGACAACGAAGTCAGTCATCATGGATAAACAGATTTCTGGAGTCGTCAATGCATTTCCAGCGCCCTTAACCATACCATCAGCAATGACTAGAATAAGCTTGTGGCTGTTCGGGTAATCCGTCGTCGCCAAAGAGTCAAGAGTAGTGCGAAGACCCTCAACAGATTCGGAATAGGCGGTGACCAAACATATTGAGTGAGCGAGGGGGAAATTGAACGGCTCATATTCGGGAGGAGGCTGAGGAACGACGTTGATGAGAGGGAAGGGGCAGGGATTATCAGCAAAAGCACTACCAGGCAAGGACACTGTGCTCCTCGAAAACTTGTAACTGGGCGAGTCTGGAGGTGTCCCCTTTCCCCCTTTCATAGAAGACGCATACATGGTTGAGCGCTTCCAATTGGCATTAGACGAGGAATCGAGCATGCCATATGCTGTTGTTGGTCGTCCATTCGATGCTTTAAGGAAAGTCTCTGAGGGTGTGAACCTAGAAGTATTGGGAAAGAATGTCTTGCGATTTTCCTTTTTGCGCAGGCCATCTTTGCCGACGTTGGGACGGTATTGGCTAGGGGCGGGGCGGTAAATATTGCTAGACCAGTTTTCAATTTCGGCGGAGCGTTGCATGCGCTGCTCGTAGGTCTCTCTCGGAAAATTCCCCAATTTCCACGAAAAGAACCATTGGAACATAACGGCCATGACGAAACGAATGGCAACAACACCAATAATGAAGACGAGAGAGAGATAGAGAACGACCTCGGAAGCAACACAACCAATCGTGTTCGTATCGATAAAACCGATCGTGGCGAGATCCTGTAAGCAATGACCAACATTGCGTTCACCCATGCGCATGAATAACATCGTCAGGTCTTTGGTATTGTAGGTCCCATTTGGATGAGCCATTTCCTTGAACAGAGACGGATAGTTGACCTCAACAGGGCTTATCCATTGTAAAAGATCGAGATCGAGAACAGAACTAGCAAGGGGACGTTGGTTTGAGTGATATAAAACCAAGCATGAATACATACGACTCGAAGATCGCCAAATTTCGACCAGGATCTTTGACATCATCCCAGGTATAGTAAACCTGGCCAGACGGTCTCATCATCTGACTAAATAGTGAATGAGCCTTTGCCGAGACGTGGCAATTGGCCCCGGACTCATAACCGGTCAAGTTACCGCCACCTCCTCCTATACGGCTATGGATGTTGCAGGGCATATACCAATCGAGAAAATTGCTTGCACCAGTGATAGTTGAACCAGAGGCTCTGGTGACAACGCCAAGACAATGCTGGTTGACCTTTTGGAAGAGGAATGAGGCATCATTTCCAGCAAGATTCCAACCGCCGGTGGTAACGGGATTGGTATTGCCATCGAATCCCGTTGCGGCAGGGTGCTTAAAGTTGGTGAAGTCATAACTATAGCCGTGAATGACAACAGACATATTTGAAACACTATCCCACGAGCCAGGGACACCATGAAACCTCGTTGCGGGTGTCCCACACACAGCCTCAGTGAAGCCGAAAGTCAAGAAGCCGACGCCTGCCATTAGGGTGAGGATAAGACTGAGAAGGCCCATCTTCTCTCGCCATGCACGTTGCTGCTCTGGACTACGGAGACCTAAAGCGAGAGGGCCGTCAAGATGGAATGACAAATAACAACGGTATCATAACCCACCACATTGACGCATGAGAAAAGTCGGAACCCAAATCGTGATGATGTAGCAATAGATCATCCACGGACCACTGGGTCCAGGGCCCTTCCAACAACCTCGCTTTCTGTCTGGCAAAGGCTGCTGACTGATGGGTACCGATGATTGTGCCTTCTTCCGTCTCAAGGTCCCACGTTTGAAGAGTGCGAGGCCTGATTCATGCACATCCTCCTCACGGCCAAGGAGTGACTGTCCTCGTCGGAGGGTGTCCTGTTGTGGGAAGTTTCCCGTTGCTGTATGCGTAGAAAAAAATCAATCAAGTGAACCTGAAGGAAACTTTCCGCAGACGCACTTGACGGCATCACGCCTACTCGGGCATTCCCCTCCTGTTCAAGCTGAGCGACATGGCTGCGATAGTGCCACTGACGATGGCCAGGGTCAATTTTCTCGCGGTCTGGACGAACCAAACTCTTCTTGCGGCCGACTTTAGAGACATCGGAAAGCTCTGGGCTTTCTGGATCGCCTGTATAGGGAAGATGGGCGTGATAGGCGGAAGGCATATTACGCTGTCTGGGAGCGTCAAGCTGAGAATTTCGGTCGCCGCGCTCGGTATTCTGGAAGGAAACATTCGTGCGGCTGTCTGGACTTACGAGAGAGGGACGAGAGGGGTCGGCATAGGCTGGAGCTGGGGATCGTGGGCTCTGTTGGAGAGAGTGTGGTCGCACAGAACGGGGAGGCCGTTGGCCATCCATAGCAGATGGTGGTGGAGGAAAAGACTGGAGAGCGGCTGACCTGCACGACTTGTCTGCCGAGGGAACCACTGTCACTCTTTGTTCGTGTCACAATGTCACATCTCCTGAGTTTTCACAAGGACGCTAGAACCTGAGCAGAACATTGGCATAACTCTAGAAGGATTTTGACTCAGCCCCTTGCATCTGCCGCAGCTCTCGAGTGCAAGCCAGTAATTTCTACTGACTTGGCTGTCATTACAGTGTTTTTTTTGTAATCTATTATGAGCACCACAACCCAGCAGGTGCTAACCGAACCGGAGCTCGGGACAACGATTTGCCCTCTGCACACATACTCAGATGACCAGCAAGCACAAATTGATGCTCTGCGTGCTGTGCGTACTGCTGAGCCCAGTGCGCACAGTTTCTAACTATAAACTCAGTACGCAGACAGTCTCCTCTTGCCCTTTTCGGACCCATATCACCCCTGGGAACGTCGATGGCTGCAGAAAGCAGACACCATTCCTCGATATATGAGGGCTTCAAAATGGAATTATCCGGACGCCCAGAAGCGCATTAAAGCCACTCTTGAGTGGCGGCGCGATTTTAAGCCGGATCTCATCCCTCCCGACGAAGTCAAAATCGAAAGTCAGACCGGTAAAATGTAAGTGCTTGTGTTGATGATGCTTGATAAATGCTTACAAGTTGCTCCTAGTATCATTACTGGTTTTGATCGCGACGGTCGTCCTATCATATACATGCGGCCTGGACGTGAAAACACAGAAACAAGTCCTCGACAATTGAGGCATCTTGTGTGGTGTCTGTGAGGAGTTCTTGCTAGTCGCATGCTCACCCCTATGAACACTTTGACAGCGAACGCGCCAAAGACTTAATGCCACTTGGCCAAGAATCTCTCGTCATCATTGTAGATTATGCATCTACAACTCTTCGTACAAATCCTTCCATCTCCGTTGCTAGCAAGGTACAGGACACTCCTGTGTGTACCAATATTATAGCCCATTTCTCTTCCGTTTACAGGTACTCAATATCCTACAAAAACACTACGTAGAGACACTCGGCCGGGCACTTATCGTAAACCTTCCCCGACTACTAAGTTTCTTCTACAAAGGTATCTCGCCTTTCCTCGATCCAGTGACACGAGACAAGGTGGGTGGCAGTTCCATCGTCAAAATGACCCTGAGAATCTGCTTTTGAAACACTCCTTTGCATGCATTGCCCTTATCTTCCACGATTCTAGATGCGATTCAACCCGAATTTACTCGATTTAATTCCGGATTCCCACCTCGATGCAGATTTTGGTGGTTCGTATAACTTCGAATTTGACCCGGAGTCATATTGGAATCAAATCGTAGCGTAAGTCCGTCTATTGCCCTTTTGCAAACTTCCCCGCTACCAACCTATACCTTCTTTTGGTATAAATTATTCTTGCTCGATGTTGCTAATACTGTGTGCCTGTCTCACGGTCAACGCCTTGATGACATTTTTTCCCTTTTGTTCTCTGAGTTTCTCCCCTGTGGTTGTACTTTCCTAACGTCATAACAATAGTGCATGTCATATTGCCCCAGATGGTACACGCACAACCACAAACGAGATATCACCCGAATCTGAACCTGCGCATTGCACCACTACAACGAGTGAAGCCAATTCTGTCAATAAGGCAGAGACTGTGTCTGCTGCTGAAACACCAAGCTCACATGTTGTGGTTGCTTGAGAATGGATATAGACATAGATAGAGATCTAATTCAATCAGCACACATAGTGCTTAGACCTTTGCTGCAAGGCAGATCACGGACCTTCCCAATATGTCATTGGATTAGCATTTTGTCAGAATGTATGTTCAGCAAGAATGTCTCAATGTTATCGTACTGACGCAATTCGGTAATGCTTCAGTGATGTATTGGAATTTGGGCATTATGTGAGCCTACGTAATGTATGTGACGATATGATCAATTTCCACAATGAGCTCGTTCTGAAACATGTGGGCTAGTAGGCCAACAAATAATGAATGCCACTTGCAAGGTCAAACTGAAGGATGATGCTCTTTCCCTGCTCGATGATCATGCTGCCTATGGGGCTGCAGACGTATCCGTTGACCGTGATTACTCGGCCAATCATGGGCTAAGACGTAAGTGGAGGTGATAGAATCACTGCTATAATTCAAGGAGAATCAGATATGTTGGGTTCGCCATGGTATGCAGAATTATGAGATATGCAATTACCCGAGATTGGGATGAGTGAAGAGACAGTGATAGATTTTCGGCAAAATGACCTTCCTATCCACTTCTGAGTCCATTGATCGACACATGACAATGACACTCATCAGGAGTAGTCAAGCCGAGATGTCCACAGGGGTCTTCTATGAACCTGTAATGGTACATCTGCTGTTTACAAGTCATTCATGGGTAAGTCGAAGGTAAGGGGCTTACTGTCGGTAATATTAATCACGGAGACAAAACTCCCATGTCCGGTCCTCACCTCCCTCACCAGTCTTCCCTGTACCATGGGCACGCTCTCCCTTGGTCATGCGGTGCTCATAGCCCGTCCATAAGTCACGATGGAACACAAAAGAACGAAGTTGCAAGTATTGTGGATTGGGTGGTTTGCTGGTCAACGTAGGATGTGGAGGATTTTTCGCAAGCCTTGGAACATCCCTTGAGAAGTTCTCAATGTGTCAGCTACCAAAATGTATGGGGAAGAGAATATTCACCAGAGCGTGTATGGAGGGACGTTCCGCAGTGTGATCAGGACAGTTCCTCTTACGGCGATCTGCGAGTCCGTTGGGCACGATAGCTCCCCAGAATCATCAGATATAGCATCATCTTCCTCATCTTCCCCATCATTCTTTCTCTTTTTTCGTTTCATCAAAGGAACAGGACCATTCTTCAAGAATCCAGAGGCTGATCTCAGGAAATCCAGTATTAAAATTTGATTAGAGAGGATATTCCGGTCTTTATCCGTTATACCTTTTCCTTCAACCGGAAATAAGGGTTATTTTTGATGGGGGAAGGCACCTTGACACACACCGGCATGAGGAAAATTCCAGACGATACGATCCCATTTTCTGCCTTTGAGTCCTTGGATTTTTTCCAACTTGGTCGCATCAACCCCGAAGAGGACCTCTACACCCTTAGATTTGACCATTCGAACAATTTCTTCAGCATCATGATATTTTCTGTAACATTCTTGTTCTGTATCATAAGTGGTGGCCGTTATATTTCTCGGAGGTAGACTGTCCAGTACAGAAGGTGGATCAAGAGCTAAGGCACGTGTGAAGGAAAAGTCGCCTTCGCCGACTAAGAGTATCTTGTCTGTAAGTTGAAATGGAATCGTTGGTTGTTGGTTCGCCAGAAATTGCTTTTCTTTCCCTTTCCCTTTCGATCTCGGAGCTGACGCGACCTGCTCACTTCGAGAGGAAGCTTTCTTTCCCTTATGTAAAGCGGCTTGAGCTGCTATCTGTACCTTTTCCTTGATTCTGAGTCGGGATTGTTGTGATCTAAGTGCTGCTTTGAGCCCTTTGCCCATAGTCAAATGTTGAAAGAGCCTTTAGACAAGATTATTTGTTTCTATTATTTTCGGGAGTCGTAGATGACGACAAGCGTGGCGATTATATATATAGAAATTGCCACGTCCACTATCTGAATATCACATACTTGTGCCTCTGCACAACCAACGTCAACTCGTCGTCATTCCTTCAATTATCTTCAATCATGGTGCGCTGATCAAGTGGGAAACTTCTAACTCGTTGACCGATCACCACACTAGCCTACTGCATTCGAGATGCGCCAGAGGAATGAAAAGTTCGCTAAGGACGCTCGTGACGGCAGAAACCCTACACATTTGTCACGAAAACAAAAACTCGAGAAGAACAGCCCTATAAACATCTGGGCACTGGGTCTCATCTGTTTTGTACTCATTGGTGGAGGTACGCCTCAAAGCCTCTGTTCAAATGATACTCAACTTAATAGGACATGGTCTTCAGTGGGATTTGAACTTGTCAGGATCATCTTCCTATGAAACTATCCACACGTCACATTGTATCTCCCTTTACGCCTCTTCCTCTCGTATGGTCACGCTGTATTATTTGCTTTGGAAATACATATAATTTTGGCAGACATAGCAACAACCAACAGATGCGACATCTTAATCGTCTGCCCCCGAAATACTAGCAGTAGTGCTTACACTCATACTCTGCGACCCGTTGCCACTGACAGTCTTCCCTTTATTGTGTGGGTTTTTCTCTTTCTCACCCATCTTCCGTCTGCTCTCCTGCTCAGTGGCATCATCCATCTTTTCATCCTCCGAGTGGCCACTGAGCCCTGTCTCCTCAGTGATCATCTCTACATCCATTGCATCGTCTTCAAGCTCTTGTTCATCAATCCTAACCTCGTCTCCGGCCCAGACGCGCATTGTGGGTTGCCAGACCATGACGATATTATCTTCGGAAGTCGAAGCCGCAGTCCAGTTCTCACCTTCTCCTGGTGCCCAACAGAAGTCAGTTGGACGAGCAGTATGACCTATCGTACCATGAATAAGAAATTGTATGAATCGAAAAAGTAATTTGCTTACCACCATGAATAAAAAGTAGCTCTGGAGGACCGTCCTCCTGATCATCCGGCGTTTGCTCTTGACCAATGAGAGAGAGATCCCAGATATTGATACGACGATCGCTGGAAGCAGAAGCAAAGATTGTCGGGTTGTGTGGTGACCATGCCAAGTGGAGAACTTCATCAGTATGGGACTCGAATATGTGCAGTTTCTTTGCAGGGACTCGGATGTCATGGAGAGCAATCGTCTATCGGATGTTACGGTTTCGTTGAGCAAGTTACATTCGTGCTCCTACCTTGTCGGCGCTGCCAGTGATTATTAGATGGTCACTCGCGGGGCTGAAGGAAACTGCGAGAAGTTCCCTGTCATGTGCTTGTATGGTCTGTTGTGGCCCGGCCTTGGTCCGTGTATCCCATCTGGAAAGAGCATATTATGCATATGTGAATCAGGAAAAGGGTTGTCAAAACTTACAACATAAGCATTTTATCATCTCCAACACTCGCGAACAAATTTTCTTGCGTTGAATGCCAGTCGACATCCTGTGGATTATATGAGCATCAGAAATGACTTGAACGCATTAAACGTACTCCGACAACAGAAGTATGCCCTCGAAAGACATTGATAGGCTCAATAGAGACACTGCTTTTCGCATATGAGTTAATATCCCTTCTCAACAGAATCAGTCTGGTTCGGACGAAAGCCTAGAGGTTGACATACCAAAGACAAACTGTCATATCCTCTGACGCTCCCAAAATACACCCAGCCTTGGTAGGACTCCATGCGAGGCCATAGCTACAACCGAATCAGCAATTGATCAACTTGCAAAAGTACAAACTCACCCTTCCCTCTGCTGCCCAATCAGCCGAATATTGGGCTTACACTCACCACCCCTCTCGGGCTCACTCGAATGTTTGGTCCTGTCAAACACAAAGACTTCGCCTGTCACTGCTTTTGTCGCAATCAAGTCGGGATTTTGCGGCATGTAACGCGCCCGGTTGACTTCTCCTGCATGGTTGATCCTCTGAATGACTCGAATTCTAGGTACCGGCGGGACAGTGTGTCCACCTAGTTCTTTTCTCTCATCATCATAATCTCCGCGGTCAAGTTTGTCGGCACCTGTAGATGGATGGCCACGTTTGGGTATCTGGACTTGAGCAATTTGTAGATAGTCCTGAGCTTGACCAGAGGTATGCGTTCCAAGGAGGAGGCGGTGCGTTGTATAAGGCTTGTTTTCGTTTCTATGAAGGACCATGAAATCCAATGGGAAATGGAGGATAAACGGGGGCGTACAGTTCTTTGTCAGGAAACCACTGACAAGTGAGACTCGGCCAGTCAAGAGCATGGGTGATTACAATGTCATAGAGATATGGTGCATTCTTCTTCCTAAGAAACCTAAGCTCCTGTCCAAAGTCAAGAAGCGTTGGAGCCATACCAAACTTTATACTCCTGGAAAAGGTTGGGATTCAGCTTTCTTGTTATTGGGCTTGGACTTGCCAACGTACTTCATTTATGAGCTTATTTTCTTCCTCAGCAGCGAGATCATCTTCTACTTCCTCTGCCGGGGGTTTCATAGATGGATTCCAAGGACCAAGATGACGATCCGATTGAGACGACCCAAGACGCGACGCGTATTTCCCACGTTCTAGTTTTACTGCTACAATAATCCCTCCAAACATGTCCATCCAAAACATCCACTAACAAACTTCGCCCACACC
>Ga0153975_1000442_pt1 | contig 12750 bp, 12 predicted proteins | sample TSGA059MetaG_FD_104694 | JGI IMG/M metagenome (GOLD analysis project Ga0153975, IMG submission 104694) | Attine ant fungus gardens microbial communities from Georgia, USA - TSGA059 MetaG | ecosystem: Host-associated > Fungi > Mycelium > Unclassified | place: USA: Georgia, Yuchi Wildlife... | reverse complement strand
TGACGGTGGTAATGGCACCTGGTGTGCAGGAACAGAGAGATCGATGTCTGAGATGGGAGGGAGGGCGCGAATACTTGTGACGGGAGTTGGAGAGATAATTTCTACATTTGCAGTTGTTACTTGGATTGCGGCGATAGGTAGTAAGATGTCCAAAACGCTCAGCTCTGGTTCTTGGACTTGCTCTTCTTCTTGAGAGTGGGATGACTGGGCGATATGTACCCCGAGGTCATCTGGAATGGGTATAGGATCAAGTCTTGAAGGATCAATATCGGTACTGTTAGATAGAAGGGAGGTGCGTTGAGAGTACGGGTCTGAGTCAAATGAGGCAGGGTGGTTAGCGGTAGGAAAGAGCGCTGGGGAGGGTCCTGGAATGACTTCGCGCGTAAGAGTATTGATATCTGAAGAAGTTACTTGACTAGTGGAAGTGTTTGACTGTGGGCGTCTCTCTGGAATTAGCGCTGGGGAAGTGGGCGGGGCAGCACGCGTGCTGGAAGCGATGGTGGATGGTGTGGGGCGGGAGAACAAACCTGGGACAGGATTTGAGATAGAAATATTTGGAACCTTTATATCATTCTCGATTCTCCATTGCGGCGCGGCTTTCCTCATAGCTTTAACATCTTTCTTCAGCGCTTTGTACATATGCCTGAGTCCCGTTTGGCGCCACACGCTGGGGGCGATGTCAGAAAGGAGGAGCCCGACGACTGTCCATGCGGCAGTAAGGGCGAAACGGACTATAGAGCTGGTGATCAAGAAATCGATAGCGAAGCGAGTAGCAAGGCCAAGATATGCATCGCTAGAATTTCTGGGATTTTTTTGGAGGAAATGGGAAAGGACAATACCTTCCCAGAGCCCAATGAGTGTGCCTTTGAAGAGTAACAATTAGTCGGTGGATATTCTGTAAGACAAAGACGCACTGGTGAGCCTATTGTCATTATCAGTCAGGGTGTCAATAACGGTACGTAGGACAAGCCCAGCACCAATGGCGATGAGGTTCTCCATACTGCAACTATTGCATCCCCCACCGTCACTGACCAGGTCCTCTCTCTTTAATTTGCGATCGAGCAGCGATCCGAGTCGAGGCTTCCGACCAACCTCCGATGCAACGTTGTCGCAACTCGAGGCGTGTGCAAACAAACATAAATACGTAAATCCAGCAGTCAGGACTAGTCAGGTTCTAGTCTCGTCTACGACACGAGTATAACGTCAGATCATCAATTTACAACACCAACGCGTTCCATACTTGTGGGTCTCACTTACGTCGTCGTGCCACTCGTGCAATGCGTCTTCTGGACCATCGATGACACCATCGGTGCCAGGTACTCCTTCATCCCCAACAACAAGCACTTTAACTACTAGTACACTAACCCCAACCACAGCAGATCACGGCAGACCACCGACACAACCTCCTCCCACTAAAATTCTTATTAGCACACACAGCACTCCGCGCACTAGACACCCACATGAGCCACATAGCAGAAGTTGCAGCATCCGATGTCGAAGGATATCTCATTCATTGCTGCCGTCACGGCGGCACGCGAAGATCGCATGAACGCTGGCTTGGAATTCATATGGTACCCGGTATATGCTATCGCAATTAAGGACTGAATGCTCCTCAATTTGAACACGTTGCAGGCCAAGCCGTCTCTCTCACAAAATTACAGCTTGTCGTTATTACGTGCCTCTTGGTTGCCTCAAAGGTCGAAGAGGTTGCCGCACCTTCCGTTTCGTACTTCCTTCACTGCGCGGATTCATCGTACACCGAATCTGAGATTCTGCTCGCGGAGTCGACCATTACGTCCTGAAAACTATAGACGGGAACTTGAGCTTTCCCATCCTAATGCACTTTCTGCGGCGTATCAGTAAGGGGCGGTGGGAAGAAAGCGAGCAGTTATTTCTGACGGAGGAACTGCTAGCCATTCATGCAGGGAATCGGGCGGAACGGGAGCGGCAAGCAGCAGGCGGCGGCGAGGAGGATGAACACTAATAAAGGCAACAATGGTCTCCTGCCTTTTCTCTTTCAAATCCCTCCATCATCATGGCTACCCACTCACTCAAAACGCATCCATTTCACGGACACCTACACCATCTATCCCCACGTGCATCATATCCACCCCACGAGCATCATGCCCAATGTTTATTTTGTGCAACTCAACCATCACACCACCCCGCAAGCCAACCTTGTTTTGTTCGTTGATTTTTGTTGACCATGTCTTGATCTTATATGATTATCAAATGGCTTTTTCGCCGATCTGTTCAGCCGTCTACGCTCTTGGACTTGTGCGCTTGATTTCTCGTTGTTACGTTGTGTCTCAGCGCTCTACGCACCCCAATCGCTATCTGCTCGTACCCGGTTTGTCGATCCCGTTCGTCCTTGCTTGCCCTGTTTTTGCTTGCATCACGCTGCTTTACCGGTCATCGCTCTGTTCATATCGCGCCACCGTGCACATACTGTTCAGCTACATCCGCACTCGGTCTTCTGTTATCGGTCTTCCTTCCTCACCAACAATACTGGTGGGATTTGTTGTCACGTCCGTCATTTCATTCGACGAGCTTATCCAAAAAAAGTCTCTTGGGGCGGGGGAGTCGAACCTCGCTCCCTAACGGCCATGTTTCAAGCACGGCAGGGGAATCGTCTTACTTATCCAGTATACCACCATAGAGTTGTCGATGTTGAAAATGGAATGCAAGTTTCTCTATGGAGAATACATTAATGAATTTGTGTTGACAGTGGCACAGTGGGATGATTTGAATAGAACAAATTGGCTGAGCTTATCAAAAAAAAGTCTCTTCAAAGTTGAGGGAGTCAATCCCCGCTCTCCCGCAGCCATGTTTAAAGCATGACAAGCGGGTGTGCTTATCCGATTTACTACAATACAGGTGTAAACGTTGAAAATGGAACGTTATTGCACGATGTAGCTTGTCTGTGGAGAATGCATTACAGTTCAAACTTCATCGTCGGGAGAGTGACATGTGGAATGATCATCCATAACCTCTAGCGGTTGTAATATTTAAATCCAGAATACTATGTACATACGGCAGGCGTGGACACAATATATACCATATATGAGTAGATCTCGATCGGATGCGCCGTCTGCGGCTGTGAGTGCTGAGCGCTGAGCGCTGAAGATGATCCCCTGGCGGCAAGTACAAACAGCGACCGGTTGGTTGACTGTGACACGCTAGTCAGTTACTCTTCAGCCGAAGGCGACAGTCCCCCATACTATGACGCCTGACATATCGACAGTCATTTACCTCCATGCCGAGACCGAGGGCTTATGTGGTATACTATACACAGTACGAGCGTTGCAGCGCAGGGTTGTTTTTATTATATCGAATCTCTACCGTAGTCCACCGTGCACTAGCAAGCCCGCCCGTCGACAGGCTCTCCAGCACAGGCCCACCGCAACCAACCTCTTGTCATCCGTGACAACTATCTCGATCTCCACGCCCACTCTAAACGTATCATGTAGCACCTGCTCTTCGCGGGCAGCCCATTGATCGTCAGACTTTGCACGTATGCCGACACCCCCTCTGGTATGGGGTACGCTACGGACGCCGCAGAGTAGTTTTTAACATAGTGTTCGTCTTGAGGTAGCTGTTGTGGATTGTATATTTTGGTATAAAGGGGGAGACAATGAGGTAGTGCGTCGTTGAGGGGACTATGTATATTGTCGTGAGTTGATAAAATGGGTGGGAAAACGAATAAAAATACCTAAGTAGAGCCCCGAGAGATGGAAGGAGAGCAATGTTGCCATTGCAACTTGATCGTCGTTTCCGGGAATACCCGCAGTGTCTGGATCTGGATCAGCATCACCTATTGCTCATCACAACATCACAGACACGGTCTACCGAGCGTCAAGGTTGGTTTGCATAGTGGTTATCCAATGGGAGTGTGCTCGACCAGTTAGATCTTTCAACCTTCCACGTTTCACAGTATATCGACTAACCTGAAAAGAAGGTTCGTTTCCCGCCAAATAATATCCGCCCTAGAGGTCAGCAAGGTGAGTTTGGCTAGGACAACTGTCATCGAATAAACATACATCAAAGAAATGGTCGAGTCGATTCCCGAATGTTGGATTTCTTCCCATGGGCTTAATCAAGTATGCCGTGTCATGCGGTGCGTACCTGTTATTTTTATTCATGAGTTAGCCATCGGGTCTACACGCAAGAACATCGACACTAACCGTACAGAACCAAAATTCAAAACCTGAGCGGTGACCCCGGGATAATAACTACACGGCATCGATCATGTTTTGTGGTGATAGCAACATTACTACTGAGCTGTAAGTCCATACTCCAGAACGTCTTTACACCAAATCGAGAATGAATGCAGGTGGTCCCAAAACTGGAACATCCCTCACTGGCCAGCGTCTGCTTCCTGCATGCAGATTACCCCTGGCCAGCCCACGAAGTATGTCGAATCGGACGCCTTACCAGAAGGCCGGACGATGCGGAACTTGAGTCTGCTTCCCAATGGAACTGGAAGGATCCTCTGTTTGAACGGCGCGAAGACCGGTTGGTAACAGGAGGCCTTCGAACGAACTTGTTCTGACATGCTTCATTGACGCCATCCAGGTCCGGCTTCGGAGACAAATCATATACCATCGGCCAACATACGCTGACAAGCCAATATTGGCGCCAATTATCTACGATCCGAAGGCGCCGTCTGGTAAACGCTGGTCCCGGGATGGACTTCCTCCGAGTACAGTCCCGCGTACGTATCACTCGCCGGCCATCTTGCTTACAGATGGTAAGGAAGGTTAATACTAGTCAGACTAGCACTCGCCTAATGTCTTTCCAGGTTCAGTCTTTGTGTCAAGCTCAAATCCCAACAGCGACGTGAATACCGCCGCCCCATATCCGACCGAATATCGAATCGAGCTCTTTTATCCTTCATATTACAACCAACATCGACCGGAACCTCAGGGTCTGCCAAAACAGCTCTCTTATGGCGGCTCCTGTTTCAATGTATCGTTGACGCTAGCATATCTCTTCAGTAACGTGGATAACATCCAAACCACCAAAGGTATGGTTATGAGGACTGGTTTCTCTACTCATACGATGGTACGGCAGACTCAGTTACCTGCACCGAGTCAGAATTAATGCGTTTCCCTCTGCAGAACAGAATGCATTTAGTACAGTTGCAGAACTCCTTCACAGGTAACGAAGATCTTCCGCACCGGTCGAAAAGCTTTAGTCTCCAAGACTGCGGATGTGCTCCATGTGCTTTATTTAGTATTCTTATGGACGCGCTAGTTGAACCCAAAGATTATATTGCTGTCATATCGTGCTATCCATGTCGTGGAAGTGGTAGCTTGCTCTTCACTTCAACCTTTCATGGGAGGTGGGAAGCTCATCGCGAATATTGACGTGTGGTATAGCGAATATACAAAATTGCGCGATAACCGTGGTATGTGGGATAATATAGAGTCAAAACCCACAAGGAAATCGCATCAAAGGCGGCTTACTAAGCTAACATGACTCGCTGTCGCGAACTCATGTCCTCCGAGTCGTTGTAACCTGTCCTAACCGCCCTTTAAACACAATTCACGCCATCACAATCGACAACATGTCCTTCGGAGACCGCTCTGTGACCTTACTATGTGCGTATCTACCTAGATTTAAGTGAGTCTCGTACTCATTGGCGAGACGTAGAATAGAGAGCCACAAAATCGGGGTTTCGCCATTTCACTCGGTTAAACTAGGCTGATCATCACCTTTACGATCAATGTGCGGTTCCAGTTGATCTCCGTGACAATTCAATGACAGACATTGTTGCACAGGTGACAGTACCTAGTAGCAATTGTGCTCCATCCACCTGGTCATTCTGATCCATCCAAGTCTCTCTGTAACCTTGCCACGAGTCTCTGGAACAGATTTGTCTGTAGTGTCATGTCTGAGATAGATGAGGCAATTGAGCTTCATCGAGCTGCACTTGCACTCCATCCTCCTGGTCATTCTGATAGATCTATGTCCCTTAACAACCTCGCGGACAGTCTCAGGGTCCGTTTTAAGCAACGAGGTGTTCTGTCTGACCTGGATGAGGCAGTTGACCTCCGTCGGGCTGTACTTGCACTCCGTTCCCCTCGTCATTCTTATCGATCCATCAACAACCTTGCCAGCAGTCTCAGGGACAGATTTAAGCGGCAAGGTGCACTGTCTGACCTAGATGAGGTCATTGACCTCTATCGAGCCGCACTTGCACTCCGTCCCCCGGGTCATTCTCATCGATCTGCATCTCTTAACAACCTTGCCAGCAGTCTCAGGGACAGATTTAAGCGGCAAGGTGCACTGTCTGACCTAGATGAGGTCATTGACCTCCATCGAGCTGCACTTGCACTCCGTCCGCCTGGTCATTCTCATCGATCTGCATCTCTTAACAACCTTGCCGGCAGTCTCACGGACAGATTTAAGCAACAACATGTTCTGTCTGACCTTGATGAGGTCATTGACTTGTGCCGAGCTGCACTTGCACTCTGTCCCTCTGGTTATTCTGATCAATCCATGTCTCTCAAAAACCTTGCCAGAAGTCTCAGTGACAGATTCAAGCAGCGAGGGGCGCTGTCTGACCTGGATGAGGCCATTGGCCTTGATCGAGCTTCACTTGCACTCTGTCCCTCTGGCCATTCTGATCAACCTGCATCTCTCAACAACCTTGCCAGCAATCTCAGGGACAGATTTAACCAGCAGGGTGTTCTGTCTGACCTAGATGAGGCCATTGACCTTGATCGAGCTGCCCTTGCACTCTGTCCCCCTGGTCATTCTGATCGATGCATGTCACTCAACAACCTTGCCATCAGTCTTAGTGACAGATTTAACCAGCAAGGTGTTCTGTCTGACCTAGATGAGGCCATTGACCTCCATCAAGCTGCACTTGAACTCCGTCCCCCTGGTCATTCTCGCCGATCTGGGTCTCTCAACAACCTTGCCACCAGTCTCTGCATCAGATTTAACCAGCGAGGTGTTCTATCTGATCTAGACGAGGCCATTGATCTCCATCGAGCTGGCCTTGCACTCTGTCCCCCTGGTCATTCTGATCAGTTCATGTCTCTCCACAACCTTGCCAACAGTCTCAGTGACAGATTTCATCAGCGAGGTGTTCTGTCTGACCTAGATGAGGCCATTGACCTCAATCGAGCTGCACTTGCATTCTGTCCCCCTGGTCATTCTCATCGATCCATGTCACTCAACAACCTTGCTAGCAATCTCAGGGACAGATTTAACAAGCAAGGTGTTCTGTCTGACCTAGATGAGGCCATTGACCTTGTTCGAGCTGCACTTGCACTGTGCCCCCCTGGTCATTCTGATCGATCCATGTCACTCAACAACCTTGCTAGCAGTCTCAATGACAGATTTAACCAGCAAGGTGGTCTGTCTGACCTAGATGAGGCCATCAACCTCGCTCGAGCTGCACTTGCACTGTGTCCCCCTGGTCATTCTGATCAATCCATTTCTCTCAACAACCTTTCCAACAGTCTCAGTGACAGATTTAAGCAGCAGGGTGTTCTATCTGACCTAGATGAGGCCATTGACCTCTATCGGGCTGCACTTGTACTCCGTCCCCCTGGTCATTCTGATCGTTCCATGATTCTCAACAACCTTGCCAGCAGTCTCCAACACAGATTTAAGCAGCAAGGTGTTCTGTCTGACATGGATGAAGCCTTTGCACTTTATGCGCAGCTCTCACAAATATCTCATGCAGTCTTGCATAGTGATCTTGATGCTATTAAGTCATGGACTGTCTCTGCTGAGCAGCTGAATCATAGCTCAGCATTGACTGCCTACCAGACTGCATTGAGAGCCCTGGATGACTGGCAGCATGTTGCTGGTTTGTCATCTTCTTCCTACTATTTCGACGTGGTTAGCAATGCCACTTCATCACTCGCCATGGATGCTTTCTCATGTGGTGTCCGTCATAATTCTTTGAAGACTGCAGTAGAGCTGGCAGAGCAAGGCCGTGCAGTATTCTGGTCGCAGTTGGCACGCTTCCACACCCCACTCGACGAAATTTCAGCATCAGGTGACATCGGAAAAACTTTAGCAGCCGAGTTCAAGGACCTCAGCTTTCGCCTTCGTCACATGCTGGAGATCTTTTCTGAAGGCAATATCTCACGAATCCGGCAGCTGACCATGCAACAGGATGATGTTATCTCGCGCATCCGCATGTTACCTGATTTTTCCCGATTTCTCCTGCATCCATTGTTCTCCGATCTCCAGAAGGCAGCGGAAGCTGGTCCCGTCATTACTGTCAATGCAAGCCAGTACAGCTGTGACGCCTTGATTATCCTCAGTTCCCAGGATCCTGTCCACATCCCACTTGATATGGAACGAGCCGAGGTCTCAGAGTTATCCGACCAATTTCAGTCAGTCACCAAGGGTGCTGGTACCTCTAACCATCAATTCGAGCTCAACATCATTGTCAGTATCCTACGCACACTTTGGGAGCGTATTGTTCACCCCATTGTGAAAGCTCTCAAGGTGTTAATTCCCCGTCGTTCACGCATCTGGTGGTGTCCTACAGCCGAATTCATGCTACTCCCTTTGCATGCAGCAGGACCATATGTAGAGCAGGGCCGTAATTTGTCTTCCTTCTACATATCATCTTATACTCCAACATTGGCTGCACTCATTCGCGCGAGACAGCAGCTCCCTCGCGATGCATCTATTCCGCATTTTGTCTCCATTGGGCAAGGAAATCCAAACAAGGGAACACCACTCCCGCGCGTCAAGGACGAGTTATGTGACGTCGCTAGTCGTCTTGCACCCTTCGTCCCTTTCACATCCCTCTCAGACAATCATGCCACAGTTAAAGAAGCACTTAACGCATTGAACCGACACCAATGGGTTCACCTCGCCTGCCACGGAATGCCGAATCAGCAGAAACCGTTCGAGTCCTCGTTCGCAATGCGTGACGGGCCTCTAACGATCACGGACATCATGCGACCTCGCTTGCAACAGCCGGAGTTTGCATTCTTATCGGCTTGTCATACTACCATGGGTTATGAGTCAAGTCCCGACGAGGCAATCCATCTCGCTGCGGCGATGCAATTCTCCGGGTTTCGCAGTGTTATTGGTTCTATGTGGTCAGTTGATGATAAAGTCGTCGGTCAAGTTGTTTCTGCTTTCTACGACGAGATGCTTGACGGTTCAGGGAGATTGGACTGCACACGCGCCGCGGTAGCGTTACACAAAGCTATGAAGAAATTACGCAACAAGATTCCATTGGAACAGCAGATCGTATTTGTTCACATAGGTGTCTAGTTTGAGCGCCTCATTCCAGCCTCATTCGCTACGTTGTGTATTATTAGCAGAGACCGTGGAACTATGTTTCGTTTGGTGCTTATAGTATTTAGATGGGTTCAGTTCCAAGTCTGCGTTCTACTGTATGAGTACTTCACAGTTTTGTCGTTCAGGCGTGTCAAATAAATCATAATCATCACAAGTCATCCACCGCACTGAATGAGTTCACTCTTCGCTCAACTAGTGAAAACGGCGTGCAGTGCCATCTGGCTGACTCGCCCAGGCCTCAAGGTGAATATCGTATTTCCAATTCAACAGAAAAACGCTGCGAGAGTCGAGAGTGTATGGTGCAACGATACTGGACGTTGAAATCCGACACCATGGTACGCACGTACTAGGTTTAGACTAACCTTCTTTTGATATGATAATGTTCGAGTAAGTAAGCAGATGTTGCAGCTGTTTTGTTCTTGAAGTAGAGGAACCCCAGGATACATGTTGAATCCAAACATTTCAGTACTCATCTCATGTAGCCTGTACAATTGGGACGCAAAAATCCCCCCTACCCAAAAAAAAAGATACTGGCAGATTACAGTACGCACAAATTACCGGTAGAAGGTATGGAGCGGAGGAGAATTGTATTCAGCCTGATAGCGCGCCGCAGGATACCCGTTCCACAGACTCCTCCTTGCATGATGACGGTCCGTCCTGATCCATTTCATACGCCGAAGAATTCCGTTGCGTGAACTGGGATATGTGGACCTGCAAAAGCTTCATCTGGAAGTCTCCTCGATCCGTCCCAGTGGTTGATCCTACATGGGCAGTTGAGAGTTACTGAGATTTTGTTTGCGGATTGCAACGCGGATGAGCACCATATAGAAGGCGATCGAGATGATGGGCGGCACCTAGTTGATCGACCCTTAGCAAACGTTCGATAACGGGAATTGACGGCTGAATCACCATGTATAGCATGACAAGCTCTCCATTGTTCAAGAGGACAAAACAGACTAGTGCTATGAAGAGCGCCACGGAGTATAGAATAGCGGCATCCATAAGCACGCGCAATATATGCATCGTAGGGCTCTTCGTAGTGCGAGCCCCAGAAATATTGCGGTCGATCGTCGAGACGCGACATGCCAGTAATCCTGGATAAATTTAGGTAGGCATGGGGTTGTGGCATCGCGCTCACGAAAAAGTGTGCTCACCCGATCCCAACAAATTAGTTGCAAGTGTCGAGGAAAAGAACGCCGTCACCCACTGCGAGGTGGCTTTTGCATAGATATTTGTGGTGTTGGTAATCGCTTGCGAAGCACTGTAAGGCGCCAAAATACCAGTCACTTTGAGGTAATGTTAAAGCATACGGCTTTCTGAGTATAAATGACCTAACCTGCGCTGGAGCACTAGAGCAAGCTCGCTAGGAAAGGAATCCAGACAGATTGCCAAACGACGTAACAGCGATAGATCTTTTGTCAAGAGAATATAAGTCTGTGAGCCAAGAGGTTTTTAATCTGGCGAAACGTAAAATTGATCCCACCAGCACTCCATCACCGACCAAGGTTTGAAAGACGAGTACGAAATTTTTGGCCACGGGTTGGGTAACATCTGCGAAGCACGGCGCTGGCCCGCCTGGGAACGTGTAGCGATACATCACAAATCCATTTTCGACGCGAACCATGTCTACGATCATGTGCTCGAGAGATGACATTGAATGTACAAGGTGATTCGACTAACCGCTGTACTAAGGACCAATAGCAGGATAGCCACTACAAGGATTGGGCGGTTGATGTCCCGCATGCGACGGTTATGGGTCAACGTTTCAACGTCCAGATAGTACCAACAAATATGACAAGTGAGAACCCTGAAGAACGCAAGAGTGATTAGCATTAGCATGTGATGGATGACTATCTCAATCGTGATACTCGCTGTATAAATTGCCTTCTGGCGCAATTGATAGTGCAACAGCCTCATCCTGAGGGATGCCGCCGGACATGGGGAAATATGAGTTGGCAGACGTACTATCGAGGGCATAGAACTTTCGTAAGTTGGCAGGTATAACTTCTGGTCATCAGAAATAACTTCTGCAATGAATATTAGCTCAAACTTTATGTAATTCTGCGTTGGGCCTGGGAAATATCTAATTACAAGTCAGTTACCTACGGCCTTCAGCTGAAGGCGACAGCCCCATGCCATCACGTCCCACATACCGACAGTCGTTTACCTCCATGCCGAGGGCTTATGTAGTATACTATACCCAGTACGAGCGTCGCAGCTCAGGGCTGTTTTTATTATATCGAATTTCTACCATAGTCTACCGTGCACTAGCAAACCCGCCCGTCGACAGACTCTCCGGCACAGGCCCACCGCAATCATGCTTCTTCTCATCCGTGACAACTATCTCGATCTCCCCGCCCACTCTAAATGTATCATAGAAATCAATGTAGCATCTGCTCTTCGCGGGCAGCCCATTGATCGTCACACTTTGCACGTATGCCGGCACCCCCTCTGGTATGGGGTACGCTACGGACGCGCAGAGTAGTTTTTAACAGTTACCGTGGTGGTGGTCTTGAGATAACTGTTGTGGATTGTATATTTTGGTATAAAGGGAGAGACAATGAGGTAGTGCGTCGTCGAGGGAACTATATTGTCGTGAGTTGATAAAGTGGGTGGAAAGCGAATGAAAATACCGGGGTAAAGCCCCAAGAGATGGAAGGAGAGCAATGTTGCCATTGCAGCTTGATCGTCTTTCCAGGAAGACCCGCAGTGTCTGGATCTGGATCAGCATTACATCACCTCAGCTCGCATCTCGACGCACCAACATTGAAATTGTTCATCACAACATCACGGACACGGTCTACCGAACGCCAAGGTTGGTTTGCGTAGTGGTATCCAATGGGAGTCTGTTCGACCAGTCAGATCTTTCAACATTCCACGTCTCACAGTATCTCGACCAACCTGGAAAGAAGGCTCGTTTCCCGCCAAAAAAATATCCGCCCTATAGGTCAGTAAGGTAAGTTTGGCTAGGACAACTGTCATCGAATAAACATACATCAAAGAAATGGTCGAGTCGATTCCCGAATGTTGGATTTCTTCCCATGGGCTCAATCAAGTATGCCGTGTCATGCGGTGCGTACCTGTCATTTTATTCAATAAGTTTACACGCAAGAGCATCGACACTGACCAGCTGTACTCCCATGACGATGACTCATAGAACCCTACCGTGTTATCTTGCTGAAGCGAGCACTCCCGAGAAACCGGGTCCTGTAGCGAGCAGTCAATAGGGTTGGTGTAAGAAAAGGTCCCGTTCGAGTATCTCTTCTGCATAAATCCTGCAATGTCAATATCAGGATTCACGTCTCACTACATTATGCAGGTAGTTGTCGTACCATTGATTCCATCGCTGGTCACAGTTGGGTCCCAGACATTCCGATACCACTGTACGACCTGCGGTCAGCGGTCGTGGACAATGCTTATGTTTGCACTCACATAGGACCGGTTCGTGTAGTATTCGACATC
>Ga0153975_1000437_pt1 | contig 12825 bp, 12 predicted proteins | sample TSGA059MetaG_FD_104694 | JGI IMG/M metagenome (GOLD analysis project Ga0153975, IMG submission 104694) | Attine ant fungus gardens microbial communities from Georgia, USA - TSGA059 MetaG | ecosystem: Host-associated > Fungi > Mycelium > Unclassified | place: USA: Georgia, Yuchi Wildlife... | reverse complement strand
CTGCCCTGGCAGTCCTCATTGCATTACAATTCATACATTGGCTTGGAGCCTTGCACTGGGTTACTTAACCTTGGTCCTTGACTACTTCAAAGTGACTGGGCTCCCACTTGTACTCATCCTTAGAAGTAAGCTTTGAGCTGCTTGGTCTACAGGCACTAGGCCAAGGTTTTGATTTTTTTTTCCCTAATTCAGCAACTTATTACATAGTGTACATAGACAGTTTGTCAGAGGTTCTGATAACTGTACCAAATTCACACCCAACTCAGAACAACACCAGCCAACCCCCCTCCCCCCAAAGCTAAAGTATAGTCAGTAGTGTACCACTATATATCTCACCCACTATATCTTAGTACCTGCTTGCTTATTGTAGTATACAAATACAGAATTTTTTTTTAGATCAATGATTTATCACACAGAGCTCATAGGCAGTCTGTGGCAGATACAGAGTACCTACTTAATATAATATACTACAATAAAAGGCAGATACAAGCTAAAGAAAAAAAGAGAAAGAAAAGAGAAAATAGAGAGAAGAAAAGACATAGACTGCACTTTTGCTCCTCTTGGAGCTGTGCCACATAGAATGGTCATCCATTGTTGAAGCTGAAGGCTGTTGGATTGTTCATGAGGAAGTAAACAAAACTGTTAATAACAATGTTGCATGGCCTCATTAAAAAGTTATGTATATCACATTGCATGATGATATATTCGTGAGTTTGTATTTTAGCTCTACTACAGGGACAGCTAGTGGTAGAGTATAGGAAGAACCTCTGGTAGTATTTGCCAATAGGGGCATGGCCTATAGTCATACAGGTGAACTAGGTATACAGAGAGTTAGTGAACCCAATAAATAGGAGCCATGATCTCTCTTTTATATGTGTGGGCTTGATGACATACTCTTCTTCATTCTCAAAGTCCAGAAATAATTGACCCTTCTTATGACTGGTTGCAAATGATATTTGTCATTCCTTGAGAATGTCATTGCATTCCTTCTTTTTGCTAAACAAGTAGAAATATCTGCTAGAAAAAGCTGGTATGTTGGTAGCTACTTTCACTTGGTTGTCAACTAGTTTGTGTTATGACACTTCCCCTAGGAGATAAAGAGAAGTATGATGGATGGAGAGATGATCTCCCTCTAGATGATCATTATAAAGTTGATTATCTCAGAGGGGATAATTATGAATGGTTATTCAATTTATTAGATGAATAGAAAAGAGCTTAAGAGAGAGGATGTGAGGACTGGACCACTGCCCTCAATGATTATGATTGGTTGACATCAATAGTGACTACTGATCAGGATCTTTAATAGATCCAGATTCAACTGAAACCTAAAGAAGGACTAACCTGAATAGAAACTATAACAAAAGGATACTTAAAACAGACTTATAAACAATTATAAATCCTAAAACAGACATTGGTAGTAACCTGGATAGTAACAGTCATAGAAAGTATTAGCTACTTCTCTATTAGGATAGATTAGTAGGAGTATTTATAAATATATCTGGAAAGAGTGAAGAACTCTAAGTTTTTTCTTTCTTTCCTTAATCTTTGGTTTGGAAGGACACTTCAAGAAAGTATTGTCATAATTAACAATTATCTCTAGAGTGAACATTGACTAGAAAGACAACTGGATATACTCTTGTTGAAATACCCTAACAAAATATCACTTGAGAAGTAATAGTACAAGAACTATCAGTTATTCTTAGGCAACAAACACATTTGAAGTCTAAGTCATAACAGTTTGTGTCTAGGCCATTTAGCTTTGCTGGAGCAATACCAGAAATGGATAGTGTTTCTCTTGTTTTCTGCCTCATGTGCCTTTCAGTAAATGCCTCCACTCTTCTAGACATCTAATGATTGCCAACATCTCTTTATCATGAATCTCATAATTTCTTTCTGCTTTGTTCAATAATTTTGAGATAAAAGCTACTGGCCTCCACTTTTTATTCTCACACTTCATTAATAATACTCCTCCTGTTGCATACTCTGATACATTTGCTTCTACTCTCATTTTCTTGTCCAAGTCAGGCACTATTAGCACTGGTCTCATTATAAACACCCTTTTTAACTTCTTGAATACTGCTTCCTGTTTCTTTTTCCAACTCCACTTTTTATCTTTTCTAATCAATCTATGCAATAGTTTGGCTAACTTAGCAAAATCTTTTACAAATTGCCTATAGTAATTTGCCAATCCTAGGAACTTCTGCACTTCTTTGACCATCTTAGGTCTAAGCTATTCAAGAACTCCTATCACTTTTTCCTTCTGTATTTTAATTTCTTCTGCCCCTTATCACAAATGGCCACTTACTGATTTGTGATTGCTTAATTTGATAATCAAAGTGTTCAAAAAAGCAAAGTTAGACAAGCAGCAAAAGATGTTGTTAAGTTTGAGGTTCATTCTTAGATATACAGTTCTTAAATACATGATTGTGGTGGTCTGTGTACCTAGAACAGCCTACTACATGATCACTACCTATTGTTCTATATATAGGAGTGCTATTGTTCTTGAAATAGAGATATTCTAACCATCTTAGGGCAGTTCTTTGTTCTATTCAAGGACAAATGATAATCTATGAGTAAAGATCAGTATCATATACAAACATTAAGGACCTTGTATTTCCATGGGATCTTATTGCCTCAGGATCTATTTATAGCCAAAAGAAGCACATTAAAGAGAGCTTCATGATGGTTATTGAAGCAAGTGATTATATTAAGCAGTTTCTGAGATATTGGCAATTTAGTATCTGGTAACTTAGTGACCACTGACTGATCTGCTGATAACTCAGTGAATACTAATTGCTTTGAGATGTTTTTGGTACTGTTTGAAAGGTCTTCTTAAGAGCTTTTGGTAGCCATTTAGATCATCAAAATTGGTCAAGTATTCCCAGAGTTATGGTCCAAATGAAGTTTGTGACATCCCTATTACTAGTCCAAGAAAGTTGATCTCTTTGACTTTCCAAATACATTTTTCTGGCTTTATATAGAGGTTACTCTTCTCCATTCTCTTTAACACTTCTTTTACTATCTTATCATGCTTCTTTCCATCCTCTGTTCCTACTAACATATTGTTTATAAATACTGTTATATCTCTAGTGTCAATTAAGTCTCTAAGAATGTCATTCATCATTGCCTGGAAGGTTGCTGGTGAGTTTGTGAAACAAAAAAATATAACTGTGGGTTTATATACCTCTAGATATATAGTGAAGGTAGTCTTCCATTCATCTTCTTCCTTTATCCATATATTATTGTACCCCCATCTCAGATCTATCTTTGTAAACACTTTCTTTGTATCCATAGTATCAATTAAGTCCAAGATTAATGGTAATAGATAGTTATTCTTGACTGTTCCTTTATTCAGATATCAATAGTCCTGTACTATTCTTTTATTTCCATTCTTTTTTCCCACAAAGAATACTAGTGAAGTCTAGGGCAACTTTGAGGGTCTAACATACCCTTTTCTCAACTGTTCCTCTACAAATTCTCTCACCTTCTTTATCTTTTCTCTCAACATTAAGTATGTTTTTTTTTTTCCTTGGTACAAAATCTTCTCTCAGATTTATTGTATGGTCCCAAGGTTTTCTCACTGGCATTCTTTCCAATTCTGCTTTTTTGAATACCTTAAGCCATTTGTGAAATCTCTATAGTACTATTTTCCTCACTTTTTTTCTATCTAATTCAACTTCATCATCAAATTTCTCTTCCATTGACATTTTCTATTCATCTCTCTCTAAGTTTTCTATTGCTCTGATTTTCTTCTTTACTTTCCTTCTTTTTTCTGTCTTCTTTTTTGCTACTATACTCCTTTCACAGATTGGTGGGTATCTCATCATTTTGACTTTCCCAGTCTCCCAATTATCTCAGGGTTATGTGCTTGTAACCATAGTATACCTAGTATGACGTTTGTTCTCCCTAGGTTACATATATCTATTCTCATTCTTTCTACATGACTTTTGTAGTACATATTTACCTCTACCTGATGTGTAATCACCTCTTTACTATTATTTGTACTATCTATATTTCTTACTACTACCAGTCTTTTTAACTTCTGTAGCTTAAATTTATTTTTTGCTGCTATCTTTCTGTTCATAAATATTTCTATTGTACTGCTATCCAAGAGTACTTTTACTGTTACACTTTCATGTATATCTACTTTCTCTATCCCAATATCTAGCTATATTTCTCTTAACATTTTGAATATTTTCCTGACATCTCTTTACTTATTCTTCTCTTATACTGTGCTTTTTGGAACTCCTGTCTATGCACTGCCCTACTATGTCTTTTTCTTTATGGGACGTACTATCACTCCCCAATTCCACTATAGTTTCTTCTTTCCTGTTCTATATTCTAGGCACAAGATCTTACTTCTTTCTTGTTCCAGTACTCTTCTTCCTATTGTATCCTTTTTTCTACACTTTGTATATTGTACTTTTGTTATCTCTCCCCTTCTTGCTTTTTCCTCTCTCCAGTTCCATGCTTTCTGGCAAAGGTCACATCACATATTTTTTACTTGTCTTTCAAGGAGAAACTCTTGTTCCCAATTTTCATGGGTTTAAACCTTCTTACCTTCATATCCCCCATACTCTACATAGATCACTACTGTTTTCTCTGTAATCCATCCCCTCTCAAGTAGAAGTGCCTCTTCTGGGGGCATGCTCCTCTTGTTACAATATTCCTATGCCTTTTTCCATATAGGATATGCTGGCCTTCTCTCTTACTATGTCTTTTATAGTTCAACTACATGTGCTACCTACTCACTTCTCCCCTTTTGTCTTTTTATTTCTATATTTGGGCATTTCCATTTGCAGTGCCCAACCTTTCAACATCTAAAATACTTTATTTTCTTTATTCTTTCCTACCATCTTATCTCTACTTTATCTCTCACTTCATACTGCATTACTCTAGTCACCAACATCTTATATCTATTTTGGAATTTTTCTCTTTTCTCCTTCTTCTCTTCTTTTCTTGTCCTGCAGTTACAGATTAGGTATCTAAACTTTCTACAACTCCAATATTCTCTTTCTCTTCTTCTCTCTAACTGTGCCCTTAGTAAAATGAGAGCTCACTTTTCTTTGAGCATATTGTTCAGGAGGTTGTTATATTATTGTTGAGACATAATGTTAATGCCTCAAGATTGAAGTGAAAGGTTTTTGATCTTACTTAAGTTACGTCTACTAGGGTGTAAGATCTTTACTTAGCCAGACACCTATTACCTTACTGACTACTGCCCTAGTATTTGGGTTACACTATCATCTCTAAGAAGAGGATCCCTACTCCAAGTAACTTCTTAAGAATATGCTGTTATTCTTCTGTATATATGAATCACAATAAATCTCCAGCATAAGGTTGATAAAGTGAAAGAGTACAAGTAGTCTACTAAACACCACCCAATTGCAAGGTTAGATCTTGGATATGATATCTGGGTTTGGTACTACACTACCACTAACAGTCCCTAACTAATTACCAAGTTTCCTTAAGCTAAGGGCCTGACTATATATGGAGGTGACTAGCAATCATGATGATCACCAGTTGAGGGTCAAAATAATATGAGAGTAAAAGAATAGACAAGGATTGAGGTAAACAGTGTCTAAGAAGTGGTATTGAGTTCTTCTGTTATGCAACTCAAGTCGAGTTGACTCAGTAACTAAGTCTTTGAGGGTTACAAAGAGAATTTAATAGGGTTCTTGCTCAATTGTACTAGCTATTTGCCCTCATTTATATTGATGGTATTCTGCAACCAGCTAGGAGGCTGCTAGTTCAATTCTCTTGTTCATCATTTTATAAATACATATCTTTGGTTATAGTCAAGGCAACTTATGACAGGCAATAACCATTGCTACATTGGATTTTTTGATACTGCTATTGGTAATAACAGCAGCGCTGTAGGGGTTAGTTTATGATTGGCAGAAGATATGATTGAAATATTAAATGTGTTTGTGGAGGTCTTTATCACTAGTTAAGGATGGTAAGTGAAAAGTAATACTACTAGAAAAATGATCAACTACTTTTGAACCAGAAAAAAATATTTGATAAAGAGGGTGAAAGCACTTTGTGATTTCTGACAGATGTTTATTGATGTCCTTGATAGGGCTTTTGAGTTTTGTTTGTTGTTTTTGTATAAGATTGGATGTTGAGAACCTATAGAGAGGGTAGTCTTTGGTATGATGAGAGTCTAGTAGTGAATTGATCACATAAGAAGGGAATATTGAGATGTATTAGAGGTGGTGGTATCTATTGAGCTTATGTAAATGAAAAGCAATGGGAATAAGATCTACAATGGCTTCAATGCCCTCTAAAGGTGACGTGTGGAAGATCTCTATGATCCAAAGAGTAGTTTTATGTTGTATTTTTTTCAGTTCAGACAGGTTTTTTAAAATAGGAGCTTTCTTGAAGAACTACAGTGGGAATTTATACAATACAATAGGAAGTACATATGTTCTGTAAAGCAGTCATTTTTGGATGGGAAAAATACCTTGTGATGAGTTGCCTAGGAACTTTATGATATTCAAAGTAGAAAGACACTGAGTGGAGTAAAAGTAAACATAGTAATAGAATATGAGCTTTCTGTCAAAGATAAAGTCTAAGTATTGCTATATTGGTTTGAATATGAGGATAGGGCTGTCAACTAATGTAAGGTCAATAGGTGGGTTGAGGGGATGTTAAGATCTTGTGAAGTAGAACATCTCAGATTTGCTATATTCTATGACTAAGCTAGAGTCTAAGAGAATTTTTGCCATAATGTTATGGTTATATAGAAAAAAGAATAAAAAAAGGTCATAACTCTTTTTCTGAGAAATTAAAAGACCATCATCAACAAAAAATAAGATGTCTATGGGGATTTTTTCTTTTAGATTTTTTATTCTTTTTTTGAAGATTTTTATAATTAGAGCTAAATAGATAGCAGAAATAATAGAGAAAAGCACTAAGCCTTGGTCTACTCCAACATTAGTATTGAACAATGGAGAGGAAAACCCATTCCAGGTGTAGGTTGTTGAACAGTTTGAGTAGTAGTTGTCAAAAAACTTTATGATATTAGAGTTAAGGTCTGCTTTTTTAAAACAAATAGATAGAAAAGTATGATTAAGAGAGAGGAAGAATTGAGCTATACCAAATACTATTATACTTATATAACACTGTTTGGTCTAATCTGTACAAATAAGATGAGTGAGGTATAAACCTACACTAATAGTAGAACATTGTCTGATACCACCAAATTGGTTTGGGTTGAGAAATCTATTTGATATCATATAGAACTAAAGATAATTGCTAATAACTTTCTCTATGAGTTTTCCTGTAGTATTGAGGAGAACTATGGGTTGGAAGAACTTTAGCATATTGTATAATTCTTTATTGGGTTTGGGTATGACAACAGTTATGGCTGTCTTGAAATACAATAGCCAGAACTTTAGGTTAATATATGTATTAGCAATATACACATTTTTTCCAAGATAGGTGTCATCCATGATAAGTAATTTCAGATGTCTCCACAAGATATGGTCAGGGCCAGAGATAGAGAAAAAGGAACACTTAGCTATAGCATCTCTAAATTCCTATTTTGAGAAGGAAGGCCACTCAAGCAAGTCTGACTGAAGAAGCTCATTTAGAAAACTTGTATTAATGGGACAGTTTTCTGCTGAATTGTATAAGCTGTAAAGGGCCATCTATAAGTTAATGAATATATTAGATGGTTGGTTTTCAAATATAATAGACTTAATGGCTAGAAGAGATTTTTTCTTTACCCAATCCATGAAATCCTATGGTTGCTTATTTAAAAAGGCTATTTCGTAAATTTTATTGTCAAAGAATTTTCTTTTCACTACTTATATCATTAATTTGTATATTTTCTAGCTTTGTAGGTCACCCTGTTTGTGGTATCTGTTAAGACTATTGGTACATTCTTGGTTCTACCATTTCTTAGAGTGCTTTGTGATATATTTTAGTTTAGAGTAAAGCATTTATGCCTCTTTGAATATAGAGGCCAGCTAAGTAATGACTTCTTGGAGGCTATTTTTGTTAGCATGAAGTTATGAAGACTTAGAGCTTAATCAAGGTGGTTGTTCAAGAAGAATTCGATAAAGTTCTTTATTAGATTATACAACTACTTATATAAATATCTGTTGGTCTGTATACCTATCTCCTGCTATTACATGACCCTTACTAATAACAACTACATATATCTTACATAAGCTTTCCCACACTATTGATATCCCTCCTGTATTATACTCCTGGATATTATCTACTAGGTTGAGAAATACACAAGAGATAGTTTTCTTTCTTGGAACTGTCTTATAACATGGCTCTCTCTTCAAGTTTTCTTATTCTAAGAAATTTTTCTATTGTCTCTAGTTTTCTTTCTATCTTTTCTCCCTTTATCTCTTATATTCCTTGTTTGACCATCCCTATAGTATTTTAGCTATAAACCTCTCTGGTAGTTCTCTTGAAAATACCCTTTTGTCCTTTTTTTCTTTCTGTTATTGTACTTCTTCAGTTTCTTCTCTATACTCTCTCTCAAACTCTTCAACCAACTCTTTTGTATTTTTTAAGTTTTTCTTACTCTCCCAAGTATCTCCTTCTGCTATATACCTCTTCTATCATACTAGAAACTTTTCTCTTTCCTTGATTACTCTTTTGTTTAGTATTTTTTTTATCTTAAATTCCTCTTCTCCTTTGATAACAACCAGTTTTGATGGGGTTTTTCTCTGTCCTTCTACCTGAGGCCTATACAACTGTACTCAACTCATGTTAACTACAGGATATATCTTAATAGAACTAGGTAGTTTTAATTTTATAGTATTGGTCGAGATGATTCCCTTGACTCTATAAGGCTCTATAAACTACTCTATCAACTTTTTCAACCTCCTTCCTACCATCTACTACTTAAGGTCCTTTGTACTTAATAGTACTAAGTTTTCAACTTTGTATTCCTCCCCTTCTCTCTACTTTCTGTCTATATACTTTTTTATTTTCTTTTGTACTTTCTCTAATGCTACTTTTGCTTTTTCTTGGATTTTTTTAATTCTTTCTACAAACTTTCCTGCTGTTTCAAACTTTCCTCTTCTTCTTTCCTCAAATCCCATTCATGGATCTTGACTGTAGTTTGCCTTGGGGGAGGATACTTTTGTAGCCAAATGAATTTTGTTATTATATACAAATTTAGTAGTTTCCAACTAGTCCAGCTACTACTTTTGTTTGTAATTGATAAAAACCCTTAGGTATTGTTCTAGCTCTTGATTGATCTTCTCCATTTGCCCATCTATTTGGGAATGATAGGCTATTGATAGCTTTGTTTGGATCTCCAATAACTCGTTCAATTCTCTTATTATTTCTACTGCAAACTATACCTCTCTGTCTAATATAATACTTTCTGGAAGACTATGCAATTTCCAAACATGATCTCTGAATAGCTTAGCAAGCTCTTCTGCCAATGTTTTCTCCATAGTTGCTATAAAATGTGCTATTTTAGTGAAACAGTTGCAAACTACAAGAACTATATCATAACCCTAGACCAAAGGTAGTTTGATAATAAAGTCTGCTGAAATGTGACTCCATAGTTTTTCTGGGATTGCATTGGGTATTAGTTTTCCTACTGGAGCTTCACTTCTATTCTTGTAATGTTGGCAAGTATCATACCTATTCATATATTTTTCCACTTTCTTTGTAACTCCTGGCTACTAATAATTCCTTGTTACTAGTTCTATTGTTTTCTATTTTCTACTATGTCTCTCTACTGGTATATCATGATGCAGTTATATTACCTCTCTCCTCAATTCTCTTTTTGGTACATAGATTCGTTCTTTCTTTATGACCACTTTTTTCTCTATTGTCTACTCTTCATCTTTTAACATTTTCATCCCTGCTTTTTTTAGTTCTTCTAATACTTTAACTACTCTTTTGTCCTCTCATGTGCTTTTTTAATCCTGTCTTTTAGATTGCCCTCCTCTACCAATGTCTGTTTAATACTTTCTCTACTAGCTTATTATGTCCCTCCTCCATATCTGTGGTGACTATTATATTGTCAATGAATATTGCCATGTTTTCTTAATTGATTATATCCTAGAATAGGTTATTTATTATAGTTTAGAAGGTAGCTGGGGAATTTGTCAATCCAAAATATATAACTGTTGGTTTATATGCCCCAATATATATTGTGAATGCTACCTTTTACTTGTTGCCCTCCCCTGATCCTTATATTGTTGTATCCCTATCTAAGATCCAGTTTCATGAACATTTTCTTTTTTTCTACTCCATCTAGGATATCTGTGATAAAAGGCAAGGGATATCTATTCTTTACCATTTATTGATTTATATAACAATAATCTTGTACTATTCTCCTTTTTCCATCCTTCTTCATTACAAAATAGACTGGTGAGGTCTATGGTGATTTTGATAGCTGAATATATTCCTTTTGTAACTGGTCTTTTACAAATGCTTGTACTTTCTCTTTTTCCTCTCTTAATAGTGAGTACATCTTTCCTTTCCTCAGCACAAACCCTTCCTTCAGTTTTATTGTATAGTTCTATAGTTTTCTTGTGGATATTCTTTCCAACTTCTTCTTTCCAAATATTTTCTTTTACTTCTAGAACTTCCTAGACACTAGTTCTTCTACTGCTTTCCCTTTCTCTATCTTTTTTACTTGTTTTTTCTTCTGCATTTCCTGCTTTCTTTTTCTATATATAGGTGGACACTACATCATTTTTACCTTCCTCTTTTTCCAGTTGATCTCTGGGTTGTAGGCAGCTAGCTAGGACATACCCAATATTACTTTTATTTTTTTCAAATTGCATACATCCATTTATGCTCTCTCAATATGCTCTTTGAAGAACATATTGCACTCTATCTGATAAGTGATTGCTCCTCCTACATTAACGGTTCCATCTATATTCTGTACCAATAGAGGGTTTTTTAGCTTTTCTAGCCTAAATATCTTTGTTTTGTGAGCTTTGTGTCCATAAATAGTCCTATTGTCCCACTCTAACAATGCCTTTACTGCTATTCCTTTATGATTTTCTAGCTTTTCCAATCCCACTTTTATCCATACTTCTCTTAGTGGCCAAAGTGTGCACCACACATTTTTTACTCCCTCAGTGTTATCTTGACAAGAAACTTTATTTTCTAGCTTTTCTGGGCACAATACACTATATATGTTTGAGGAGGCTAGCCAGGAGCTCACTGTCCTCTATTGTCTTTTGTTGACTTCTGTAGTACTTCTACCATTCTCTTTTCTCTTCTCTTCCTTTGCCAACAATTTTTGGCTATATAGCTCCACTTTCCACATACATAGCATATTCTATCTCCTTTTTTTCCTCTATCAACATCCATTACATTGGGGTCTTCCTTTAGCCCCTGTCCCCTCTGTTTGTTCTGTGCTTCTCCTTTAAAGTTTTAATCCCCTGCTTTCTATATGATCTGTTTTTCTCTTCCTCTATATGATCTCCCACCAAATCCTTCTTTCTGCTGTGTATTTCCCAATAGGTGCACTATATTCCTTCCCAATATTCTTTCTTCTGCCCTACTCTGCCTCTGATTTTTATTCAACCTCACTGTTTTTTCCTACCACTCTTCTATTGTACAGGAGGGGCTTTCTGCCTCTGCTAACTTTCTTCTAATCCCCCCACTTAACCCTCCTTTGAACTCTTCTATAAGGGGCCACCTCTCATATCTGCTTTCTCTTGCAATCTTTTTAAACTCTTGAACATACTCATCTTATGTCTTTCCTCCCTGTTCTATTGTTCTCAACTGCTCTACTTTTCTTTCTTTCTCCACTGTCTTCCCAAACTTGTTTCTTATTTTACTAAACAATTCTTTTACTGTCTCCATCTCTAATTTCCCTTTTGACAATCCATCCAATAGATTGTCCTTCTAAGCTTCTACTACTTCTTTCTGTATATAAGACAGCACCTAGGCCATTTTTGTTGACTCTGATTCTCCTGTTATTTTCATTCTCAGTTATGGATGGGCCATGTTGACAAATGTGCTTACTTTCTCTATTCTTCCACTAAACAGAAGAGGTTTTGCTACTTCCACTTTTACTCTTCCATTTTGTTGTAATAGGATAGCTATCTACTACTGTAGGCCAGCAATCAAGATAAGAAGTTGCTCTTCCTAAGTAAGAGAAGCAGATGTAGGAGTAGTAGGTTGCTCTGTAGGTTGTTGTTGTTGTTGTTGAGACATATATAGTAGTAGTGGTGATGGTGGTGGTGATAGCAATAATAATATTTTATCATATAAGAAAGAGCGATCTTCTTTGTCTGAACTTATGACTAATTACTGACTAGAAAGGTGAAATGATATTATTCCTAAGAAGGGAATCTCTAAGCTAGGTGGACCTTTAAGAGGTTATCACCATTCCTCTGTATAGACTAATCACAATAGACCAGTAGTAATATAGTGTCACAAACTTTATTTGGACCATAACTCTGGGAATACTTGACCAATTTCAATGATCTAAATGGCCACCAAAAGCCCTTAAGAAGACCTTTCAAACAGTACCAAAAACATCTCAAAGCAATCAGTATTCACTGAGTTATCAGTAGATCAGTCAGTGATCACCAAGTTACCAGATACTAAATTGCCAATATCTTGGGAGCCACTTAATGTAATCGTTTGCTTTAATGACCATTGTGAAGCTCTCTTCAATACGCTTCTTTTGGCTATAAATAGAACCCAAGGCAATAAGATCCCATGGAGATACAAGGTCTTTAATATTTGCACATAACACTGATCTTTATCTATAGATTATCATCTGTTCTTGAATAGAACAAAGAACTACCCTAAGATGGTTAGGATATCTCTATTTCAAGAACAATAGCACTCCTATATATAGAACAATAG
>Ga0153975_1000434_pt1 | contig 12867 bp, 11 predicted proteins | sample TSGA059MetaG_FD_104694 | JGI IMG/M metagenome (GOLD analysis project Ga0153975, IMG submission 104694) | Attine ant fungus gardens microbial communities from Georgia, USA - TSGA059 MetaG | ecosystem: Host-associated > Fungi > Mycelium > Unclassified | place: USA: Georgia, Yuchi Wildlife... | reverse complement strand
GCTATATATATGGATCCGGACAAGAACGGTATGAATCATGAATCATGTCAACGATGTGGCATTGACTAATACCTTTCGGGGGATATTTACTGCAACACTACGGACCAAATTGGTACTCATTTGAACGCTACAGTCTACCGCCTTCTGGCCTAAGGCTTGCCGTGAAGAGTTCTTCGATGGATGTGCTCTGTTTTTGGACCTGGTGAATCAACATCTGAGTTGGTAATTCCGGGACAGTCCGATGCTACTATGGTATTAATTGCGTTTCCCGATGTGAATAATGTGCATCTCGGCCGTGGCGTCGGATTTGAGCGTATTGAGGTCCACAATTATACGGACGAGCGAGACCTCGACGCGGTACAACGCCACCATCATTACGATGGGCGGAGAGGTGGGCCATATTTAGACAAAGCCAGGAAGAGACGCGCTCGGCTCATACAAATGGCTTTACTAACTGCATAAAGGATATACTTACTTGCTCAAGCGCTCAAACGTAACCTGGGCACCTCATCGTCCCATAAATGCTGGTTCTCTTCTGTAACTGTTATGCAGTAAGTCCTTGGCAAAATCCTTCATGAGGGTAATAATTCTTGCGACTGTGAATATCACATCGTAGATTCCTTACCGGCGTGCTCTCCAAACTTTAACATTTTGGAGTCTTCCATAATCCCTGTCTGAAAATGCCGTCGTAACCACGAGAACTGACAGCCCGGCGCTCTGAATCTTTACGGCTCACTCAGGAGTCGGAAAGCCGTGGACATGAATTTAGTTTAGTATTAGATGTCTATCGAATGCGAAAAAACCTTATCCCCGCCTATCGATCTCCACTGGAGGGATATAATAACTAACAAGTAAGATGTATTGTTGGTAGGTGCAATAGAATGGCCCATTCCGCGGGCAATACCCTCCGCAAGGCTGAAATTTTATTCAATATCTGAGGGAGGTGATAAACCGCGTTCCGTATCACTGAGTGGTCTTCTACTCGGTCCCCTTCTCCAGGCCTGAGGTCGTGGACCAACGTCACAGACCTTGATTTGGCTAACCCAATGAGATCACTTGTTATTCACCCGATAGCGACGCAGGTGCCTTCGATTGGAGTGATGGACCTATATGGACCGATTGGCGTCGTCAGAATGGCCGATAAGAGTGACTGATGGGAAGGTGTGCTGTGGGAGTTTGCGCGTTCATAGAGGCGACACAAGGATGGGAGCAATACACTGAAATAGACCTAGAATAATGTCCTTCGTGGATTCTAACTGAACTTTTGACAACTATTGCGACTCGGAAAGTCGAGCACTGGTTCACATCTGTTCCGTTTCCAGCTGGCAGTGTTCAAACTTCAGAACTCGGTGAAAGAGAAATCCCTTTGAGAGATTAGCTTCGCATGGAAGGATGTCATCGAACTTACATAATAAACAAGATAACCTTGACATCCTACGCCTGCAGGCAGACAACGTGGACTTTGATGCTGCCAAATCAGAATTCACCATGTCTTAACTAAAATAATTACTATCGGTAATCGCAAGTAAAGGGGACCAATACATACCCCGTTTGCCAGGACAAAGGAAGGGACAAGCGGATACACGCCTTCTCCGCATTGCATTCGACAATCACCTCCTTCCGCGATTGAAAATTTTGCAGGGCTACGGTTGTAGACTCTCCTTCATCTCTCAATCCCGTTCCTCCCCGGCGCAAGCCAGTTTACGAGTACAAAGCTTCATTCCGCTCTTGTGCCCGTAACACAACTACGCGCTCGATTAGTTTCGAGTGACTCTTCTTTATAGTCGTCATTGCTCTGCCTCCACTCTACTAGAAACCACCAACTCACTCAGTCTTTCCTTTACTTGGTCTCTCTTATCGCTCTTTGCCCCAGTACCGCACAATTTTGTCTGAATAATTTGTCATAATCGCTCCCTCTCCCCAAAATTCTCCTCAGAGGCACCTTCATCGGTTACACCTCCCGTATCCCGAGGTTCTATATCACTCGTAAGCTATCAGCGCATCCAGATGGCATCGATAGTGACTGATATGAGGTGTGAAATGCTTCGCTACAGGATATCCATCAGACCGGTCGGTCAGCAACGTTCACAAAGTGCGTATCCACAGTGGTCCTGTTGTCAGGAACAAAATTAACGTGTCTTGACAGCAGCATCTATTGAAGGACCAGTGTTTTCGAGGTGAGGGACTGAGCGACTCTAAATATTGATTGATGTCATTATTCTTGTGGTCGCTGTAAAACGTGGGGTCGTGGGAATATGCAACCGATGTGGGCGGTGCGCGGCGCTCCCCTGTTCATTCGCGCCGAAGGGCCCAGAGCAGGGTCAGACTGACAGTAGTCAGATGCCAAGGATGTCTCGAGTCTAGGATTAACTGTCTGATATCATTGTCCTTGATTGTTGTCTTCTCCTTTCTTTGTTTTTCATCCCTTCGCCCTTTGGTTTCATTCCACTGGTTTCTGCTGTAATTTTCGCATAATTTCACAAAAATTCACATACTTTTTTCTCTTTGTATTTCCTTTTTGATTCCAGCGATGGCTCAGCTTGATGAGCCGATATTGTGCCGTTGTGGTCTTATTATACTCTTCCCGAGTGTCTTCACTTTCTTCTTGTCAAATTCTTCTCTCTCCAGCTTCAGTCTTTCTGTCGAGTCGTCCCCCAAGACGTTGAACTCCTCAAATTTTCCTTCTCTTCATCTCCCTATCCTTACTCCTCACGATCATCCACGCTGACTACGACTTGTTCATATACAGTTCCACCCACTCGCCACACGCCACTCGTCCTCTACATTCTCGATTCACAGCAACCTCCAAAGTTGTTCACCCTCGCATGATCAGTATCTGATTCTGGTGAGTTTAATTTCTCATATTCCAAGTGGCGTCGCTTCGTGAAGTTCGGGCATTTCAATTGCAAGTCAATTATCACGCAATCATATTGCGATTGCATTCCATCGACCACCCACGATGAACCAACGATAATGAATCATCGAGTGGTGGTTATCATTTCGCATCCTTCGTTTTGTGCGCTCGAGTCGCTCGCCCGTTTAATCATGTCTTCACCTTCCTCATTTGATGAAATGCTTGCTGATGCAGTGTTTACTCCTCTCCTCGCTCAATCACCACTCTCAAGCTCACTATCGGTCGTAAGCTTTCCCAGATCGACCTTTCCTACCGCTTCTTTAGTTATGAAAGACATTTCCACGACCTCTTACCGGAGTTCTCGAAATGCCGCGTACCCTAAGAAACGCCCTTCACCTTCAGGTATATCGAAACATAATAAGACCTCCCCTCTCGGACCTCCTCCTGTCACCCGCCGAACACCTTATTCTGCGAAAGCAGCACTCTTGCAACAGCGACAACGCCAAGCTCAAATCTCTGCTCTTCGCAGGCAAGGTATTTTCCTGGAAGAAGAATACCGAGAGGATATTCGCTTCTACATGCATGAGATGGAGGTCTGTTTGACCTTTGTTACTGCATTATTGAAGGTCCTAATTTCCATCGCTTAGCGATACACCATGTCGTCTGCTCAGTCGATGGATCAACAGCCCGAAATTCGATGGCACATGCGTCCATGTCTCGTTGATTTTCTTGTTGAGATTCACTTCACCTTCCGACTTCGACCTGAGACGTTGTATCTCACGCTCAATATCGTTGATCGCTACGTCTCTCGGCGTATCGTTTACATCAAGCATTATCAGCTTGTAGGCTGTGCAGCGCTTTGGATTGCTGCTAAGTTCGAAGATGCCAAGGAACGCGTTCCGACGGTCCAAGAGCTTGCGCAAATCTGTCGCGATACATATGACGAGTCCGCTTTCATTCAGATGGAAGGTCATGTGCTACAAACCATCCAGTGGACGCTAGGTCATCCGACTGCAGAAGCCTGGCTCAGGTTGATGTGTTGTGAGCCATCTGTCGAGGAAGAAAAGGTGCAGCATGTTGCACGGTTCCTGATGGAAACTACTCTGTTCTACCGAGAGTTCATCAAATATCCCCCTTCCTCAATAGCACTTGGAGCACTCACCCTAGCCCTATTCCTCTGTGGCAAACCACGTCGTATCTTTGAGGAGACGGAGGAGTGTTTGGAGATCGTCAGTTACCTTGACAATCGTTTGGCTAAACACGTCAATGACCTGTCGGAGACGCTTGTGAAAAAGTACTCCTACGCTTTCTATTCCAAGGCGGCGACATTCGTCGTACAGTACTATCTCCAGGGAGGTCGCTTCGTTCGACAGTCTTTCATATCCCTTCCCATGACTCCCACTCGCCATTCGACCTCTGGCCCCAGTACGCCTAAGAGCGCCACAACATCTGCCTCTGATAGATCTGATGACTTCCCTCTCACTCCGACAAGTCCCTCGTCGTTCTCCTCAGACCCCTTCTCGAGCTCTTCCATATCAGAAGGCGACAAGGAGAATTTACCGACGACATTTGAGCCTATCATCAATAAGCAACGCACGGAGGTCCCGCCTGATCATTTTCTGCCCCATGACTTCGTTGCCTTTGGGCGTCCAGCTCTGCACCACTTGAATGGCTCACCACGAATTGCTCTCGTCTCATAACGCAGGTCTTTGCCTCTATCCAGGCCATGTCCCATTCCCGTCGAAAAGTCCGCTGCAACCCCGTAAAATGTAATACCACTCTGCACGCTCAGCCATTCTGCGCATTGTCCTTGCAAGTCTCATCATCCATGCATCACTTTCTTTTTCTGCAATCGTCTCGTTTATCATCATCCCGTGCACAATCTACTGTAGGATGAGCGGTCACCTTGAGTGGTCGGCTTCGCACCAGCGTGCCACATGCTCGTTACAGTGACAGATGGGCGACGCAATTGACCTGTACCCCACTTCCTTTTAGCCTGTCATCCTTCTCAAGGAAGGTTCGCCTTGCCACATCTGGTCGCCCCCAACAACAAATTTACCTGCATTCATTCCACTTGTTAGCCTATGCATCACCCACCCATCGTTACCTCCCTCGACTCGCGTCTTGCAACGAACCACGTCGACAACTTCTGTCCTGTCCTATTCTGTGTCTATCGCATTCGTTCTATATTATTCTTCATTTTATCATATTCTTTAACTTCCCTGTCGACTATCTGGTTCGTTGTGGGTTTCTTGCATTCCCTGCCCCGAATCTCAATCGCGCGAATAGTTCCTTTGTGATTTTACTCTACCCTTCACTTGCACATTGTCCGCACGTACATCCCTGTCATTGTTGCAGCAATCTCTTTACCACATCGAACTCTGTCCACAATTACATTTGTCATCCCGATGGGGTTCAAGGGTGTTTCCATTGATCTTGTAGTATGCTCGGTGTCAGATTCTGTCCGAGACATGTCCATCAGAACAGCTGTCCTGCACAGCCAAAGAGAATGAAGAATGTCCGGGAACTAGAAGCCGATAAGCATTACGAGAAGCTAACCAGCGGTGAGGGTTGATGGATTGATAGATTGACGACCGCCATGATTGGGCCTCTCACACGTCTGTACCTTCTGTCAGGTTCTCAGACGGTTCTTCCTAGACAGGTTGGTCACAAGCCTAGGTTCTGCCTACAACAACCGAACTTTCCCTGTTTCAAACTGATCCAGGTGCCTGTCCGTCACAAAGATCTAAAGTAGATAGGGATCATTAAGCAATATTGGACACGCACCAACATTCCTGGGCAGCACATGTATTCGTACAATTGAATATACCTGAGACAATGATGACGTTGATAACTATTATTGTAACAATATCAAGGCAAAACCTCTCATTCTAGAACCCATTTGTCTCCATTTTTCTTAATATTAACGGCTCTCTTCTCATCTAAACTGATACGACCGGCATTGAGAATGGCAGTCGTAAGCACGGTGTTAGCAATCGTGGGATACCCGTGGCCGTCATAATCAGAGGGTTTCGCAATGCCAGCATTGACGTCTCGGGCAGCGTCAACGAACGTCTCGATTGAAATGTATCCGTAACCCCGTTGACCATCGAAATGACCGCTCTCTGACGGCGAGTATTTCATGCTAACGATGAGAAGTGAGTTATAGTTATCTTTTTCGGGCCAAGGAACGCACTAGAAGGGATTGTACCACGTCTTCCCGCTTTCGTCAACGGTGATATCATACCCACGGTGCGCTTGATCAACGTTTATGTCACCCTGCAGAGTAAATGAGCGGTACATTTACGCTAGTACAAGAAATGAAAGTTGCACGATTTGATATTCACCTTCTCACCCATATAATACCAGTGCTGTGCAGAGTGAACGCCCGCTTTCAAAGGTGCAGTCCAAGATGCCGTGTATACAGCTACGCCCTTGTGCCTCGGGCTGTTGATCGACTGCCAATCGACGAGGAGCGTGATGGTATCTTCTGTTTGAGGGACACAGTTATAGGGCTCTCCAGTAGCAATGCCGGTTGCTGCACTGGCAACAACTCGCGTAGGTATTGCTTTGTCTTGAAGAATCCAGCAGCAAATATCGATGTGATGTGACGAGAGATAATAACTGGAAAATAATGTCAGCCTACAGGTTCCTTGCGAACGAACGACAAACTTACCTGATGTCTGAATCCTTGCCAGCCCAAGCGCGGAAGGTCTCCAGCTGACTCTTCGGCTGGCTCATCCATGCGTTGAAGAAGTTGAATTCACCGAGTGACTGTGCTCTGGCTTTGGCATCACTATACACGGGATCGAAGCGTTTATGATGCTCCACGAAGCAAACAACATTGTGCTTTTTCGCAGCCGCAATAAGCTCATTGTGGTGTGCTAGCAATTGGGTCGCGGGCTTGGTGACGAGAACGTGGATGCCTCGTTCAATCGCGTACAAGCTAATGGGATAGTGAGTGCCTGTGAGTGGCGACGGTGAATAAGATGTCGAGATGTTTAGACACCAAAACGATCGAAGCTCACTATCAGGGGTGAACACGACGATGGCGTCTCCGGGGAACATTTGATCGATGGCCCCCTTGTCTGGGAGTTGACAGTGAGATATAGGTGTTGCATACTTGCAATGCAACCAATTCACAAGCCTCAGGATCAACCTTGCCTACAGCCGGGAACTCATTAAAACTGATCGGCGTTCAGCAAATAGAACAAGCATTGTAGGCGTGGTCACGTACGAAGTGTCCATATCCTTGTAAACATTCTCGATGTTCTCTTGTAAATGTTGGCGTATAGCGGGGAATTTGTCACCATTAACACCAACCATTCCGAGTTTACCGACCTATTGTTAAGGTGGAAACATACATAGTATAAAAACAACAGATACATCAAACCCACTTTGCCTAATCTTCGAAGATCGAACATTGTAAGCCCGACGACCTTATGTTGTAATCTCAGTCATTGACTAAAACAATCAAGTCGAAATCCGCATACCCCAATCTGCGAGGAACATAACTTAGCGGTCAGTAATAAGTAGGCAATATAAATCTGTGACCTTCTTGTCGGATTTAGAGGCACCAGAGCCAGTCCACCCGGTGGTGTACTCTCCCTAGAGGATCACCTTACAAACTCGACGTAACCGCTTGATTTTGGAAACACGCACAGTGCCACCTGTTGTGACATTTCACTGGTCAGTATCAATCGTGCAGCTAGGGTCGATCACCTTACACATTAGAACGTTCAATTTACTGAGGTTCGACATAGCGGAGATCAGGAACTATGGTCGGGAGAATGGATTCGAGATGAATGAATAATCAGTGATCAGCAGTCAAAACTTGAAAAAGCATGGTCAGCGGCCCGAAGTACGCACCGGACCGATTAACCGGGGGGAAGTTACATACGGTAGAAGAAACCCATAATTTATAAGAATTCGCAAGGATATTCACCTAGTAGTATTGCTAGTCTTCATATAATGTCATCCGGGGACTTATAACCATCACTAGAGATGAATGGAGAGGCGCGTGCGTCGAACGATGGTATATCACTCCTGCTCTTAACCACACGCCTAAGCTCCGTAGTTTCGATCGTGGGCAGGTGCGGCACGACTCGCCGCACGAGGTAACATTCCAGACACACTGGATGCCTCCGAACAAATTGCAATTGTCCGAGTAGTTACTGAATGAACTTTAGATTATATGGCTTCCTCTCACACAATAACTACAAATTTATTAACTTCCAGAGCTCGAAGTGAGTAACTATCACCTTGTGATACGGTTGCAACCGCATAGTATGAGCGGATGCGGTCAAATCCGGGAATGCGCCATGACTCTGTCGAGGGATTCGAACAGGACAGGATCGGCAACCCTTGCGGCTTACAAGCTTCGCCACACCGCTGGAATGCTATTGGGACAATGCGTGCTATTTCTCTGGCATCGTTCATTTTCTAGTAGACGTGGGGTGGGTGGATAAGGGGTATTGTCCTTGATCGAAGGGAGCGGGCGAAATATAAGTTGAGTTCACTATGGCAGAAAGAAGGTTTCCAAAGCGAATGCATAGATGCGATGGAAGCAGCAGTCAGTAGTCAGAGCCGAGCGAATCCATACGGCCCCCGATTGCCTCAGATTTGACCCAGGTGACATACTAGCCAATAATGCCAAAGATTTGTGTGTACGCCCACTGGAGCCCTCAGAAAGTTGAAGTGCCCGGCAACCTGTCGATATGCAGCTAGCCTTGTACGCCCATTGCAAGTCAGCCTCGCTAGAGACAGTGACAAGGGTCGCTTATGCGGCAATTTCTCGGTACCATGTGCTCTACTAGTCCTTGCTGGTGGTATGGTCACTTCAACAACACAGCTGCAGTGCGTATGATAGTGTTCCAACTCCATGTCCACCTTCCTTCTCCTGTCACGCGCAGTCGTCAGTTGTTCAAGTTCTGAAACAATATCACTTAGTTCCTTCTCACTAGCTCATTTAGATCGAGTGACTTGCGAAAAATATTGCTTGGGCGCTATCGCATGTAAGAGGTTCGCGGCAACAAACAAGTAGCTGCCGCAGTCGTGGTTGACTCCGCGACTTGACTCGGCGCTTTCCGTCTGCCAAATTTAAATTGTAGTGATGACGTCACAGGCCTTAAGCAAAACTCGTGGACAAGTATGCTACTAGTGTGACTCCAATTTACTGGCCGCGCACACGCATCGCATAAAACCTGCTGCGCAAGCGTCTCTACGGCCAACGAAACACGCCTCACCTTGTGTGCCTTGCTCTAAACGGTTAGTCCACGCTTGTAACTACCAGGTGAGTTTAATAATTTGATCTGAGCTCGATGTTTGCTGAACTTCGCGACTAGCCGCTTCTGCCAACCGTTTTCCGCCTGGAGTCCATCACGACTTTACGTGCCCCTCTCTCTTTGGCAATATCCGCGTCACTTTGTTGCCTCCGCTGGACGCACCTCGTCCCGGCCAACCATCACAATCATGCAGCCAGGCTGTCAAACAGATTCTGGCTTCATTCCAAGGAAAGAGTTTATTCGCGAACAACGGGCCACAAGCACCTTTAGCCTTCTAGCTATCTCAGGCTCAAGTTGCATTAGGCTCTATTCGTTTCCTCCCGATGTCATTGGCGCTTTACGTCGACTCCTTGATCACTTTTACCTCAACGCTGGATTTCGCGAGGATTCTTTACAGAACCTCTGCGAATTTACCATAGCTCAGAAGCCATGGAATGCACCCAAGAGTGCTCGTACAGAACGAATCCTCCTCGATATACTCGCTATCATTTATAGGTCTGGATACACTATACTTTCTACCGTCGACTATGGTCGAGAGCGTGACGATCGTTTAGCCATTTCATTTTCGAAATTCCTTACAACTGCTTCACCTGCTCTACCTTTCGCCCCAGCTCCCGCTGGCTCAGGGAGTAACATTTCGCACCAGACGGGGCTAAACATGGAGAAAAGGATGCCCTTTGCTATCTCATTTGTTTCGCAGACGATCATGCGAGTCATCAATCCACCACTCAATGCAACTCCAGCAATTCTCCAAGCTGTCCGAGGATCATGGCCCCGGGGTGTGTTGTCCGAGAAGAAAACGGATAATGCGTATGAATTCAAGTTGAAGGGATACCGCTGTAGGTTCTCTTAAGACAACGAACGTCCTGTGCATCTGAGGAATATTTTCTGTGCAGGGTTCCACGAAGATACATTTGCGACAGACTCTCTGCGACACATTCTTTCACTTCTTTCATCTCTTGATGCTCATGCATGTTCACTTGTCATTTCGCTGGCGATCAATGGCCGTTCCAGAGTCAAGGACCTATGGGTCTTTACAGGCCCTGGTACTACTGAGACTGATCCTTACTGGCCCGAATCTCCGATAAGCCAATCCGGCTCGATGCTGGATGTAAGAAGGTCTCAACGAATTTCGACCCCAGAACCGCAAGAAGTTCCTATGATACCTAGCTCTCTGCATAGAAGAGCTGCCACCAGTACTCAGCATCCACCCCCTCAAGTCTTCCCGTCCTCCCAAGCTACACCTTACCACGTGCGATCATTAACAGAATCCAACGCAGTACCTCCTCTTGCGACGAATTTCCCACTGGCATCACCCCGTGCAGTGTCAGGCAATGCAATGCGCAAGGCTGCACCCCGCGTACAATTACCAGTGTCCGTCGACTTCGACACTCACGATGATGAAGAACGCGCACAATTCCGCACTTCTCTTGCTAGCGCAGTGCCAAGTAGTTGTGAGAACATGACTGGTATAGGTTCCATGGCGCGTAACAGATTCACTTCCAATCTCATCCACACAGCAACCCCTGATCAACTTCCTGATACGGATCATCTTTATGAAGACGCTGTACACTCGCTTCCACCTCCTGAGAGACATCACCGTACCCCAGGGTCGAGATCTCCCTCTCCGCAGCGCCGGGTAAGCGCGCTGCGGCCAGTATCGACCCGTTCAAAGACGCCTCCGCTCCTCCGATCACATTCACCCCCCAGGGACCCTCGCACAGCCCAACCGCCCGCTAGCCGTGATGTCTCGATGAATGAGGGACCGCCGCTTCTCAGCCCAGGGATGTTCCGTGTAAGGGATTCAGCATACTCTGCGAATACTGTTGACACGGACACATCATTCGGCATTCCGTTCAAATGGGGTGGTCTTGGCAGGCCAGACGGCATTGAAAACATTGAGGAAGTGCACGAGGAGCTAAGCGAGGAAGGGACGCCTCGCGGACCTATTCTACCCGGCGCATGGGCAATGACGCCTGATGAGGAGCGCCCCGAGGTCTCGTCTCGCAAGGCCGATGAGCACGGACTTCATCTGGAACAGAGAATAAGCCCAGATAAATCATTACACGACATCGATGCGAGAATTGCCTCGCCGGAGGTGGTTAATGATCAGGCGGTGCGCAAGAGTGAAGCGGGACTCATTGGGATGATATCTCCCCCGAGATCGCCGCCTCCACCTATTCATCCTCCATCGAGGGAGAGTATTTACAAGATGAAAGCATCAAGCTCATCAGATCCACCTGCATCGCCAACAAAGCCTAGCAGTCGTAGTGGGAGTGGAAATGGTTGGGTACTTGTGAATGTTGAGGGCAAGGAACATATGATGACACCGGTCGGAAGCCCAACCTCCCCGACACCTGTTGAACGCGGAAGAAAACACACTACAAGTGCTGCCGCAGAGAGAGCTTCGGTGTCGGCAACAGCGAAAGCGATTGTCGTCATTGACGCAAAAGGCACACAAGTCAAGAGGGACAAGCGCCAGTCCACTGGCTCTGGCCTACGACGCCTTCTATCTATTTCACGGCCTGGTGCTAAGGGTGCTGACGAAGTGAGATCTGATCCTCGCCTCGCTGCTATACGTCCGAAGGAGCCGGCATCCAATGAGAAAGATAGGTCCAAAGACGCCTCTCCTCGCCAAGGGCGATTCCGCGACAGGTTCAGCCGCAAAGGAGCTTCAGAGCCCGCGGCTCGGCCACCAGAACGAGTTCGGGTTAACCTCAACTAATTATTAACATTCTTTCTCGCTGATTTGCATTCGTTTATACCAGTGGACAATTCCTGGGCGTATTCCCCATCATCTCTTGACAACTCATCATGTAACATCTACCAACCACATTTACTGATTTTTCGTGCTTTTCTTTTTCGCTTGCGATAGTTATGCTTCACCTGTCTGCAGTGTAGTGTTGCGAGGTGGGCTTTACCTTTGGGCCGGCAATTTTCACCGGCGTATAGTACAAACCTCACATCTAAAGACCTTCATTGCATATTCAGGATTACATTCACACATATACGGTGAACCCCATTAATATAGGCCTATGTCTATCATGAATAAAAACGCTACCACGTCGAACACCTACTAAGTCATGTGATCAGCAATATTGTGATTGCCAGACTTCTCAAGTCAAGTCAGGAGCCACATGTTCATATTACTTGAAGTCCATCAAATCCGCAGCCCGCGTTATTGCAAGCCCAGTCGAAGGATTCCCAGAAGCGCAGGATCGATATCGTTGCAACACACTGTCCTCGTTTCCTTGCCCATGAGAAGACAGAAAGACGTACTCGAAGTGCACGGAAAACGCCTAGACAGTAATCATACCAATAATAAAAAGTGCCGGGTCTCACAAAATTTCCTTACCTCTAGAGCCTCAAGTATCGAAATCAGCACGCGGCCAATGAATCGCAGAGTGCATCTTCGTCGAGGTCTGCAAATGTGCGGCAGATTTTGAAATTCTGAACTCATCGTCCAGTTGAAATCGACGCTGCTATCAAACGTGTTCATGCGTGGGTCTGAAAGGGAGGACTGTACCACGCCCGTTGTTTCTTCTTCGTGATTCTCCAACTATTTCTCAAGGAATCAAAGACGTATCAACCCCTCATGACGCACGAGCCGCGGATAACGCGGAGATTGACGGTTGTGCTAATGTTGTGAACGACTGCGCGAAGTAGCTTACATTAAAGTCGGCAGCACGCGCAGGAGGTAGACATCAAAGTATGACAACAAATTGATCG
>Ga0153975_1000431_pt1 | contig 12892 bp, 18 predicted proteins | sample TSGA059MetaG_FD_104694 | JGI IMG/M metagenome (GOLD analysis project Ga0153975, IMG submission 104694) | Attine ant fungus gardens microbial communities from Georgia, USA - TSGA059 MetaG | ecosystem: Host-associated > Fungi > Mycelium > Unclassified | place: USA: Georgia, Yuchi Wildlife... | reverse complement strand
TTTCAATCGGACACTCTTACATCTTCTCAACAGTCACCGCGACGATCCGCTTCGAGATTGACACGAAGCCACTCGGAGAGGGTCTTCAGACGTCTCTCTCACTCTAACAGTGATGCTCCTGCATTACCCAAGATTCCATCAACGTTCACTCCGTCTCAGTTTCCTTCAACAGCTGTCGACCCACCTCGTTCCCCTCATTCCCCTCGTTCCCCTCGACCGACACTGCGCCGCCCCGCCACAGCCGATTCCACCCGTTCACGCACTCGTTCATTTTTTACTCTGTCATCACAAACATCACCCACTCCTTCCAACCAAGCACCTCACTTTGGAAATGCGCTCTCAAGTCTTACATCATCTACCTCAATCAATCATGCAAATACCCGACCACGTTCTGCGACGAATCCACCTCTCTTGCACCGACTTTCGCTTAATTTCTTTGCATCATCCACTTCCCCAGCAAAATTTGGGACAGTTTTCGACAGTTCCATAACTGGTTCTCCAGTTTCTCGGTCACGCCCATCAATGCTTTCGTCAGTACCACCTGAAGATCTGAGACCTCATCGGGACGAGTCACCTGAGAGTTTCTTGCATAGACTTACCTCCCTTGTTGGCAAAGGCGACATTGCAGGATTGTTGGCATCTAGGTACATAATTTCATTTTTTCGCTTTTCACTATTCTAAGTCGATCCTTAGCGCGGAAGCCAAACATGTAGCTACCCTAAAGCTCTACATAGGAAAATTCTCTTTTGCTGGCGATCCTCTGGACGTTGCTCTGCGTCGGCTTTTGATGCATGTTGGTCTTCCCCGGGAAACACAGCAGATCGATAGAGTGATGGAAGCTTTTTCGAAGCGATATGTCGAATGCAACCCAGGCATCTTTCTGTCCGATGGCAAGCGTGATTTCCCTAATGTGGGCATTGACATTGTACTCATCAGGCTTTAGACATTCCATACATTCTCGCCTTTAGCCTTATCATGCTTCATACGGATGCCTTCAACAAGTCCAATAAGCGCAAGATGACGAAAGCCGACTATCTGAAAAACACAGCTATCTCAGGAGTCATACCCGAAGTGTTGGATGTATGTTCGAAACCGATATCCCCCCTCAGAACTAATGCATTCGCCCAGTGTTTTTATGATAACATTGTTTTTGCTCCCTTCATATTCATCGAGGATCCTATGGATCCTTCTCATGCATCAGTTGATGGCGGTTTCTCACGACCTTCCACTTCTACTGGTCTTCCATCGACACCAACAGGGGGCACTCTACTTAGCAGACCAAAAATTGACCCATATTATTTGATCACTAATGTAAGCAGTCTCTTCTCGTCAAAGCATTGTAGGTAACGCTTTGCTTTGAAGCACTTACTTGATTCGCTGCGTGTGAATGTCGAACGACCTATACCACTGGACAACCCGTACAGTTGGGAGGGGACAAGCGGTTCATGGGATAATGACGAACTTTGGTCTGCCTTCCAAGGAAATACGGTAGAGATCACTTGCTTTGAACACAATCATTTGCCTTCTGGGTTATTCGGCCTCAGTGTAGGCGGCATTCCCAGTCCATCACTTACGGCGTCAACTACATTTCCCGGTCCTCAGAAAGAGACATGGCAGCTTAGGCTATCAAAAGTCTCTGTTCTGAACCGCAAAGATGATACCTTGGAAGGCGGTAAAAAACCCTCGAACCGCAAGTGGAAATCATTTGGTGCTGCTTTGACGAGCTCGCAAATCCTTCTCTTCCGCGATCCATCATGGGCTGCCACGTTTATGTCGTCATCGGATTCTCCCACACAAACGGCACTTTCCAAACCTGATGAAGTGTTGTCGATTAAAGACGCACTTGCCGTCTTTGACCGGTCGTACCAAAAGGCATATTTTTTCCCCATTGCTCTTATACCTAATGCTGATATTTCTGCAGCATCTAAACACCTTCCGCCTGACACTCATTGATGGACGCCAAATCTTGTTCCAGGCTTCAAGTGAGCTGGAGACCAATCAGTGGATTTCGCGCATCAACTATGCTAGTGCTTTCAAGTCTGCTGGGATACGAATGCGTCCACCTGGCATGCTAGGCAGGGAGGTGAAACTGACTGGACTTGCTGCTGCACGTTCGCATCTCCAGGACTTACGGGCAGCGCAACAATCCCAGCCTAAAGTTCGATCATGGGGTTCTGCGAGCCGTTTTTCCACCGAGGGTTCAGAAGATGGCATCGAGCATTCAAGCACAGGATTTGGGACCAGGTTCGACTCTCAGCAAGACACCGCCTATGAACCGCCTATCGTGCATGAGATAGATGGGGCATCCCAATTCAAAGCAACGTTCGACAAAGTAAAAGCAGATTTAGCTGCAGCGCGGCTCAGTCTATGCGATTCGTCATTACCCTCGAATTGCCCTGATGAGGTCCCCGGGCGTCGCTCCTCCCTCACGACCGACGACATTTCACCTCCCCTGAGCAATCGCACCATACTCCTTCGATCTGCCATCAACGATCTCGAAGATCGAATATGTGTGGCGCAACCTCTTCTCGAAGCAAAAATGCACTTCGCTCGCAATGTGGCAGTTTTGACACCCTTTCAACGGTCAACTCGAGATCGGCTTCAAGATGCCGTACATAGTGCAGCAAAGCAGATCTCCCAGTTGCGCCTTGAGATCGCTAGGCTCATCTGTCACCGTAATGTTTTGCTAAATGATGTGGCAGCAGAAGAGCGAGGGTTTAAACAAGCAGCTACAATTGCTTTGAAAGCTGCGATAGAGACTTTACAGAGCAGAGGACAGCTTGCCCCTGAGCCGACGTCATTATCCGCTGGATCGGTGGATATATTGTTGCAGCATCCATCTTCCGAAGTCATACCCAGTTCATTGGTATCATCCACCAACGACTCCTTCCGCTCGGCTTTGGATTTTGGTCCAGACTGGCCAACCAACTACACGTATTCCGCGTCGAACATCTTAGGGTCAACAAGGATCACAGACTCTCCCCTCACTGAAGGAGAGGGCACGTGTTACCCGTTTGTAGAGGCCGACACCAGCCTCTTGGAGTCTCAGACAGCTCGTTCCATCCAGAGTTCTCTAGAGTTATCTTTCCAAGACAGCAAACCTCATTCTATCCATGAGAAGTTTTACACAGCGCAAGAGTTGCCTGAGGAACAAGCCGAGGAGTGGAACAAGACACGGGCAGCGAAACGTGTTTCGTTAGTCAAGTTACCCCCAGACATTCGACTCGAGACGAAGTTTGGCAAAAAACAATGGAATGGTTGTAATAACTTGATATCGGAAGATTCTCCTTTTCAGTAGTTTCTCCGACTTGACGATCTACTCGCTTATTGCATATGTTATATCGCTTAGATTCTGGCTCATATAACCTACCCTCACGGTCCTTTAAAACTTCCATTGATTTGTATTTCTGGCCCAGGTGCCCATGGACAACCCACTGAATGCCAGGGCCTCGCTGTACTTAGTAACTTACTACTGCTGATAATACACCTTGTTCATTTCCCCGAGACCCCACAAATTCATATTTGCTTCCGCGGACCGCGGACTCGGAACCGAATCCGGCGTACACCCCACAAATGTCTACAAACTCCGTGCCCACATTCAAGCTTTTGCCACCCATTACAATTGCACGCGTTGAGAATGTACGCGCACATACGACGAAAAGAAAAGGTCTTGCATCTTAGGTTCCGCTACAGACCCTAATATATTACAGAAGGAACAACTCGGATGCGGCTAGTCTCCCGTAACTTAATCGTGGCTGTTGCACATTATCGTCATCGTGCGTGCATTTTCAACGTCCAAAAAATCAGATTGCATGCTTGTAGGGTAACGTCCTAGGTTTTCTTCTTTCTTTTTTACATAACCAGATTTGGATTTTAGTAGCATCATGATCATGAGGTCGTACATGAACTTTGAAGATGTCACAGTCTTTGATACAGCTGGGGTTGGGCTAGGGCTCAGCTTCAGCGGAGGCGCCGTTACGCACGTTGTTCCCCCATATATATTATAATTGATTGTGCTTACTAGTATCAAGCCCCGTAGCGACACCTTGCCGCTTGCGCGCCGCCGCCAGTTAGATCTTCGCTATAACACATCGTCACTTGCCAGTAGTAACACGCTCTAAGGAGTCTCAATATCGTTCATACCGTTATCCAAGTCAAGCAAAGTGCATCCTACATATGTCCTTCAAGTTTACACAAGTACCGTTCCCGTCCGGGGATTTTTGGCTGCTTCTCACCGCTTGTCACCCCATCATCACGTAGTACCTGATATGCATATGTATGGAGGCTCAAAATATCTCCTGGGAACCTTCCTGTGCACTACTGCCACTACAGACACAATGTTATCAGTCCAATACTTGCAAAGTTCTTACTCACGGAGTGGGTCCGAGCTGTCAGCAGGTTGCGAGTTACTCGCTGGTTTTTAAACACCTTGGCAACAATGCTGTGGCCGTCATCTTGTCTGTCACCGGCGTATAACAGTCGCAGTCATCAACAGGGAGGCACCTGATACGGCCAGTGAAATTTGGCAACTCTAGAGTCCGTCTATCCAAATCCTGACACTCGTCCTCGATTCTTTCTTGTGCTGGAAGCGTTTTCTATCCGCAACTTTTTCACTATTCACAAGTGAGCAGGCCGGTTATTTCATCATTTGCATATCATCTGATTAGTTAGGTTGAGGATAAAACCTGACCTTCCCGCTGTCGATATTCTGCAATTTGGCGGGCTTTAACTTGCAATATGATGTCTGTCCAGCCACAAGAACATGCCTCTTCTAGCACTACTCCATGCCCTGTCAAGCTCCAGCGTAACATGTTACATAATGGCGCGCGTCGCAGACCAACTACAGCACCCAATTCAACTTCCCCTTCTGTTATGCTTCCAGCCTCTCTTCATCTCAAAGTAATCCCACCAAGGGCTGAATCGAAAATTCATGATGGCCCTTCGCCCCCTGCTGCGACGCTGAGCCGAGTATTTTCTCGAATACGCAAGCTGAGTACAAATGCCGAGGAGTCGAGGGAAATCCTTCCAGTAGTCCCTAATCAAAGTGACGACACGGTCATTCGTACTAGCAGCATAAGGAAACGATTGCTTCGAAATCCTTCCCGACGCTTTTCAACTCCCTCTCCGACATCCTCCTCACAGCACGCCACTCCATATACTTTGGTTTTGCCCCTACCTTCGTACTCACCCTTTGCACCTGACATCTCTGTTGGAGATGATACAGAAGAAGGCAATGATGAACCATCTGGGGATAATCAGGACGAAATACGACTACAAATGGCGAGGTTAGCTAAATTGAAACGCCACCTGGGCGAGGAGATTCCACTGGAGATGGTTTTATCCCCCACCCTTCTTGTGGACACAGCCAAGTCCAGGGATCTGGAGGGAAACCTTTCAAATCCAAAGACAGGTCACCAGAGACAACGAAGTTCTACAGCATGTGTCCAATCAGCACCAGCACTCCCGCGCTCGAGACTGAGCAAGAGTCAGTCACTGCGTGGCAGAGAGACCATTTCCAAACATGGTGATCATGCTGTCGAAGTGGCGTATACCAAGCTCACATGTGAATTTCCGCGGACAGAGGTTTGTTGTCGGCCTCAATCTTTCAGAAAAGGACGCTTAATGTTCATTTTTGCAGGTTGATTGCCCAAAACCTCGCGAACCAAGGATCCGAGCCCCAGTATGCGGATCCGATAATGGCGATCATTCAACTCATCGCGGTGTTCAGCGTCCTACGCATCTTGCCATGTCACTTGCTCCAACGTCTGAACGATTGCAAATTCACGAGAATTTAGTCACGACGGACTTGGTTCTTGACGTCCCCCTGAATACCGAACGCAGAGAAACCACACTAGAAAGGTCGGTTAACAGTGAGTATCCGGATCTCGTACCCATTGTTAGTATTCACCCAGGATCTCCTGCAGCTCAGTCACGATACCCAGTGGGAGATCTTAGCGTCAGCCCCTCTCTATCAACACAGGCTCCGACATTCTCTCATCTCGAAGTCGATGTCCAGATAAGCAGAAAAACTCGCTTCTGGCAGATGAAAGCTGGGAGGAATGTGGTACAGAGCGTTCATCCTGACGATATTACGCAGAAGTTGAGGGCGATGAAAGCATCAACATGACTTGTCTGTATCATTAAATAGGGGCATTGACTGAACAGGGAGACAATGTACTTTGTGGCTCTTAAGTAATCAAATCGTTCCACGCAAAATTTAAGCTCCGCAAGATCCCATTAACCCTAACCTCAATCGAGGGTTTTCTGAATGCCACTACCTTTAGGTCCAGCAAGTTCAATGCACATTATGGTAGGGAACTCATTTTGTGTTTGTACCCCTCTGATTCTTTATCATAGCCTATATTCCAAGATGCTAATGGTCTCGCAATCAAATTCTTCATTCAGAAAGACATCGCGCAGGAAATTCAGGCTGAGTTATGTGAAGTCGTAGCTGTGAGCTGTTTGCATCCCTATCTAACATTATCTCATCTGAATTGCGTCATTCAGTCATTAGGTGGTCGCGTAGAAACGAAGGTTCCAAGACAGGGTTATCTACTGGTTCAGCCTGGTACCGCGGAGGAAGAGCGTCTTCGTATGTGCTGGATGGCGGCGGATCGACCGGAGCGGCATTTTGTGCCATATACATACGTAGAAGCCTGCAAGATTGCAGGCATGCAGTTGATGCAGATATTCGTGGAAAACGGGTTGCCCATCAAGATGCACATTCACCCTAGCATCGCTAATATCAATGCACGCACAACCCTGAGTCAGAGAATCATGGTGAGCGTAGTGGAACTCGCTTTTTCGATCGTCTCGAGCTCACCTCGCCGACTTTCTTTTAGCATTCTGGTGGCGACCCTACTGCATCTGCACAGTCTGCCAAGATCATCCTTGCAGACCCGAACACTGAGGTCTTCCAACATCTTATAAAGACATACCAAGGCGTTCCAGATAAACGTGTCGAATCCTATCTGTGGGTAAAGAAGTGTGTTGAGAAATGCGCTCTTGTATACACCCCCCTAATCTACAAGAATCCTGGCGGTCGACGCCCTGGGGAAGAGTTCGTATATCATTCGCTGTTAAACCCGGAGCATAATCTGATGTGTTGACTGCCTTAGGAGAACACAATTTTCAGAAGCAGACGAACGGCATCTGTGTGAATGGATTGCGGCAAAGATACCATACAAACAAACAGGAGGGAGGACTGGAAACAGGCTGTATCAACAGTTGTGCGAGATGGTGAACATTCTATTACTGTATCATATGTTCAAGCTCATAAAATCAGGGTGCGGACCCAGAATACGCATGGGTGTCGCGTCATACGTGGCAGTCTTGGCGCGAGCGTTACAAGAAGAATGCAGTGCGATTAGACACCATGATAGCTCAAATCGTTGGTCAAAAGAAACCAGTTCATGGGGAACAAGGGCAGTATGGCTACGTGCGGCAAGACGAAGAAAAACCTAAACGCCGAAAGGGTACACGCAGGCCTGCCGAACAAAACTTGCATCAACAGGAAATGATAATTGGTGGCATTAGCGGCAATACACCAGGAGTTCCTGTGATTTATGACGTGCCAGGGGATGGTGTAGAACCGTCTATATCAAATCTTTTCACTCGACACAGCCCCGCGGGAGGAAAGTTGGGCGACAGCGAAGACAGTGAAGAGTGGGCAATTCGCATCGGCAATGAATCTCCGCCAACTTGGGTGAAACGAAAGGCCAGTGAAGAAAGCGACGCACAGAACTCTCGTAAGAGATTGAAGTCTAGGTGCGTAATCATGGCAGCTACGAGTATTCTTGGCTCACAGATTCTTCAGCGATGCAGACTCTATCGATCAAGGGATTGCATTGGATCCTGGCATTCATCTCATCGACAGGACATTACAGGAAATAGCCACCGAGTACAGGTTCACACTAGAAGAGGTCAAAGAGTTTTATGATCAATGTGGAGAGATGGAACGTACAAGGACTCGTTTTCAAAAAATGCGGCACTTACTGTTGAGCATCGGGGAATCATAACGCTCATGGGCTATATTCTCATCACCATGTTTTGGATATAATGTCATACAGAAATTATTCTCATGTATTTTACGGAAGATCAACTTCAGTGAGCAGTTTGTAGTCTGCTGCTCGCGCGGGTGCCGATGGGCTGTCGAAAGGTTTTCGTCGTCTATTATGCTTGCATTTAACATGGCATCGGCATACATAGTCCGGCAAACGTACCTTTCCCCTGCAGCAGCAGATGGGAATGAGCCAAACAGATCCGGATGTTTTGGAAGTGGAGATTCACTTCATTGATCTAACGTTAGTTTGCGAATAGGGAAGGAATAAAAAGGATGACCTAAAATATGGATGACGCAAAGCCTCTTCAGCACTGATGCGTTGTTCAGGATCGTAGGTGAGTAGTGACATAATCAGGTCGATGCCAGCGGTTGTCATATGATGGAAACGCTGGCGGAACTGATGTGGTTGAGGTGAAGGGAGGGTGATAGTTTTAGCCAAAGGAAGAGTGGAGTATTCAGGCCACGATGAATTCGTGGGGGGTCCAAGAAGCTTGAAGATCATGGAAAGAAGTTCTATTTCATTTTTCGCTTGAAATAGCGGTTCCTTCAGGAGAAGTTCAGCGAAAATGCACCCCGCTGACCACATGTCAACCGCAGTCGAGTATGTCGTAGCCCCCATAAGAATTTCAGGAGCCCTTAAGGGGATGTATCATCTACGAGGAACATGTTGAGAACAGGTGACATACCGATACCAAAGCGTCACAACAAGCTGGGTAAGACCACCAACACCTACAGGGTCTCCGTACCGTCTCGCAAGCCCAAAATCAGCCACTTTGATAGTCCCACGGTTGTTCATGAGTAGGTTGCTGGTTTTTAGGTCGCGATGGAGTATCCAGTTAGAATGACAGTGTGCGACTGCGGATAGCAATTGCATCATGAGTGTCTTGATTTCAGATTGTAGGAAGGGCGAAGGCATGAGTGTCAGAAGAGTTTTTAAATCATGTTCAATGAAGTCCATCACTACAAATACTCTGGTGTGTGTGCGTGGTCGTGGTATCCCATTAAAGCGATGCTTCACTCACTGAGTCAAGGTATCTCCTACAACAACTTCTCGGATTCGTACCACATTTTCATGGTGGCATGACATGAGAGCATTGATTTCACGTAGAGCAGTAATAGGGAAACCGTGTTTCTCTTCGTCAAGCTTTAACTTCTTTAAAGCGACGATATCACCTGTTTCTTTGTCTCTCGCCCTAAAGACAACACCATAAGACCCTTCTTCGATTTGATTGAGTCTTTCATAACAGTACACTGAACGAGATGGTTGGATTGGTGGGTGGTGAGTTCGAGGAGGGACGTAGATGCTATGTAGTGGATGGGGAAGACGACTGGTAGCAGGATGCAACTCTGAACGCACAGGACTGGGAGGACGTGCGCTGCGGAGCCTAGTCCTTGCAGGACGTTTCGAGTGCTGAAGTTGGCGAATTGCAATGTCGTCTGGGTCTTCCTCGTCCCATTTTGATCTTTTGAGCGGTGTTGATGTCGAAGAGGTTGTCCTTGATTCGGATGCCATATGTACAAGACTCAGCTGTGGGGCATTCATTATAACTGCAAGAGTTCTTATTTTGTATAAGATGGCTCGGACACGTGACATGTCAATATTTACTTCACTCGACGCGGGCCAAGTTACATTCACTCACTGGTTCACGTCGCCAGTATGGATAGTGTTATGGACCCAGAACTCTCAGCTGACATGATAAAGTTTCTCGGACAGCAACTAAGAACTGTCCGCAGCCAACTACGGGAAGCTCAGCAGGTAGAACCCCACAGCGTACTTATTCTTCAGGTACATTGCTCATACGCGACATCTTTCAGCGTTCGAGTACTCCTGCTAGCGATGCGCGCGAGGAAGTTCTACGCGCAGAGGTGGCTGCACTGAAATCTGAGAATTCTACCCTTCGAGCGAACATTTCATGTCTTCAGGATCAGATAACGACTGTTCCCATCAAGACGGACGACGACCATCCCGATCTAATAGCGCAGTATGAAGCGGTATGTAGCATGGAGTTGTATGTATGCGTGCGTTTTCTCGGTATCTCACCGTGACCAACAGTCGATGGACGCAATTCAAAGAGAACTGGCCGACGCTATAAGGGAGAAGAACATAGCAAACTCGGACAAGGTATGCAGGGCAAGACATATCATAATGCTTGTCAAATTTCAACCCTGACTAGGAGAAGGCAAATGAGCAACTGGAAGAGCTAACGACCATTCGTGAAAAATACCAGATCCTTGAAGCGAGTAAACGAGAGTGCCAAGAGGTACTCTCAAATATATCATGGTACCATTGAATAAAGATTGAACAGCCTGAACAGGTCATCGACGAACTGCATAGCCAGCTTGAACTCTTCGTGAAGCAACTTGTACCAGACGGAATTCCACTGTAAGCAGAACTTTCAGTAACAACCGCTTGTACTAGTGGCGAGATGACATCTAGCAAGTCCAACCCGCCTTCATTCTTTCGCAATACCGATTATCCGACTGTCGGCCGACCGATTCTCAGTGACATCCCTGTATATTCCAATGTCTTGTCCATGGACATTCCTAAGGTTTGTGAGATGCTCTCAATTCTTCCGGTATCGTTGACAGGTTCAAACAGAAAGTGGAATCTTACTGGTTAGTCATTTCACTTATGGGATCTGCAGTATGCCGAACAACGAGATACAGCTGCTCCAACGGTGTCCTCTTCTTTGAGAAGGACGAATTGATATTCTCTCGTGGAGGGATCGCCCTATGTCTCTTCTTGAGGCCCATGTATCAATACAATCCAACAAGCAACGGCACATGGGACCGGCTCCCTGCGGATATTGAGTATGGTCAGAAGAAAGACTTGTGTTATTACGACGGCCACGGCTGGAAATATCTTGGTACCTACGAACGAATAGGCGATTCGTTTCTCTCGGAGGACAATAAGAGAGTAGGCGCTTCTGTACGTTTCTATCGATTCAAAAAAAAACACAATGACTGAAAGGATTCGCAGAGAATTAAAGCGATAGCTAAGGAGACCGTCTCATCCCAAGATCTCGTTTCGCCTTCACAGATGCGGATGGTGGAGAACATGTATTGGGGTGGACTGCTTCCAATCGAAATGTTTGGTATCCAGCGTGTCTCCTACAATCAGGAGTTCGCCAAAAGTCTCAAGGGTCTTCCCAGAAATGACGTGAAGGACGCCAATCCTACGAGTAAGAAACGGAAGAGAGTCGAGACTGGCGCAAATCACGAACGCAAGAAGAAAAAACCTTCAAAATCTGGTAGAAAGGATGGTTGATTGTATAGCACGCATGCTTTAGGACGGGAATACATAGGCAACAAGTTGATGACCCTTCACCAGCCTCCGAATCCTCGAACCTTTGTATCAAGACACTTTCGCAAGTGCCTTGGTACAACGAGCCTTTCTGCGTTTGGTGTGTTATTCTGTCTAAAGAAGGGTAACACTGCAACTTCCTCGATTGCAACAAATAAGTCTTCGAGAATACCATGAAGCCTTCGACCCGTTAGTTCGATGGCGGGCTCTGAGTTAATTTCCAGAAGTTTAACTTGAAATATTGCAGAGTTGGCTAATGAATCGAGCCCCAGGCGCGAGGGTGCTGGGTTATGGGAAACCAGGAAGTCGACTCCGTACAACTCGAAGGCATTTGGAAGTGGCTGAGAACAAAACATGAGGTCTTGTGACATCTACAGGCGAATCACCTTACCTGGAAGTATATAGGCATTTCTACAGCGGCTTTGAACGTTTCCGCGAGAACGGTGCTCATTTGTACCTTCAAGTTCTCAATATCTTCGGGCGTAAATACCGCTCTACGATCCCTATTATCGCCAGATAGGATATGACATCCTGAGAGTTCATCAAGTAGACGAACGCCTTCCTCGCCTCGATCAAACTGCAGTGAGGTATTCGTAAGATGTGGTGCCAAGTCGATGTCGCCGGGGGGGACGTCACTGCTCTTTGTTGGACTGACATACGGAACGGCAGCGAATAGAGCAAGAACACGGTCATACATGAAGAGTTTCAATGCTCCTGACGCTACAAAGTATGCCCGTAGATGGAACTGGATGCAAGCGTCACAAAAGGTTGACGGGGAGAGTATTGAGTTGATTAACTTTATGCCCTTGTAATTTTTCAGCTGGCTTTGAGACAGCGCCAGAAACAGACTTCTCGTTGGGGTCCAGGAGTAATGGACAAGGTATGTACTCCTGTAGTGGAATACCATTCAGCATTTGCATTGCAAGAAGAAAAAAGCCTTATTACCTGAACAACAAAATGGCGAAGCTGTGATATGACTACAGATGTATCAGTGGTAGAATGATCTTCGTCCTCGGAATCTTCTTCGAACCCTTCGAAGATCTGATATAGCGAGTCCTTGCTATTAAACAATCTGATGCCCATTCCCCGATCTGCCATGCCTGGCTTCAAGATCCACCACTGAGAAGAGCTATCGAGTTCATTGCCAAGATCCCAAAGCTGGTCGCTCCACATCTCATCCAATTCATCTGCGTATGATATCTCAAGATCCCATGTCCTTGGAACCGCGTCCTTGAGGCAGGTGTCGACATGTTTGGTCAAGTACGAATGAATGCATCGGGCTAAGTAGTGTTTGCGAATGAGAGCCTTTCGGATTGTATAAGAGGACGATAAAATATGGGTAGGATTGCGATTCGTCAGATCATGGTCAATGGCGTCGTAGGTGGACCATTGAAGCAATTTTTCGTAGGTGCTAGGAAGGGAGGTGACAATTGGGACGTGCAGATTTGACAAAGCTCTCTTGATGAGTGACTCGGTCAATGGCGCTGAGGGCCATGAAACAAAGGCGGTAGCCATAACGGAGTTCA
>Ga0153975_1000427_pt1 | contig 12921 bp, 16 predicted proteins | sample TSGA059MetaG_FD_104694 | JGI IMG/M metagenome (GOLD analysis project Ga0153975, IMG submission 104694) | Attine ant fungus gardens microbial communities from Georgia, USA - TSGA059 MetaG | ecosystem: Host-associated > Fungi > Mycelium > Unclassified | place: USA: Georgia, Yuchi Wildlife... | reverse complement strand
TTAATAGAGACTTTTGGGACGCAATGACAACGCTGCCGAAGTTAAACTTGGTCCATTGGCCCCATAACACTGATAATAGTAAATCTTCTCTTCTAGTAGGTTTGGCCGCATTGCTGGTGGGCATGGCTGGCAGTGCACGATCACCAGTCCGAATGGTGCTGTACAGTAGCTACAATGTCAGTTGAGTCGACATTTGATCAAAAATGGTCAATTGTTTCCTACAGTGTTGTAATCGAGGGCGTATCTTGTTCATGAATCTGCATTCAGGCTATCAGTGACAATTTTTTTAAAACGATAAGATTTGAATATACGCAACGAGCGAATTGCACATTGAATGTACTTTTAGCGTCAGGTTTGCATTGACCTGTCATATCAGGAGCCTAGGTATGGATTAGGGATCATGATTGGGCTCGGAATCAAATACGTAGCATCGCTCCTCATCAGCACCGACTATAAACTGTATGTACACGACATAATTCGTACTATATGGCATCTTACGACACTGAAAGAAATAAAGAAGCAGAGATGGTAACGTCAAGCACAAGAACGGACGAGCATGGGTCCAAGAAAAGAGTTCTCATTCACACAAGTTAGGACCTTTTCTGGGCAGCCTTGATGCCAAGCAGTCAGGATATGCACATGTAAAGAGGTCAGATGGACTTACAAGTATGGCCATTAGTTGTTGGTAATTCTGAGTCCCTGGCTGAGGGGCACCGGGTGGCATGCTAGACATGGGAGGTGGGGACATCATAGACTGAGGTGGTGCGGGAGGCATTCCGTAGTGCGGTGGCATTTGTTGGGGAGCAGTACCTTGACCCTGCTGACCCTGTGACTGCTGTAACAATGCTAGGATATTTTGGGGTAAGCCAGGCATTCCAGTGTGGATCTGTCCTGGTTGAGGAGTGGATGTCTGAGAAGGCATCTGAGCATAGGGGTTGGCGCTGGAGACAGGTGGAGGCGGATAAGGCGCTGCAGGTTGCTGAAGGGGCGGGGGTGGATAGTATGGGTTGGCATTCGGAGGTGGCATTCCCAGGTTGCTTGGAGGTGGTCCTGATAATGGCGGACCCTGTTGAGCACCCATTGTAGGTGGCAGAACAGTGCCATTCTGAGGTTGTTTCAGTGCTGCAAGGAGCTGTTGAACTTTACGAGCCTGCTCCAACCGATCCTCATTACCCTGATGGACGGTCAGTACAACGTAGGCACCGGTGAGGGACAAATGCTTACAGTCTGAGTGGCTGGTGGTGTGGGTTGGCTATACTGAGTAACTGACGGAGGGGGCTGGTTATACCGAGTGGCTGGTGGATGAGGCTGGTTATAGGGAGGAACGTTCAATGCCTCGCTGAACGAACCCGAGCCCGAACTGAGGCCACTAGGGAGGGGACCGCGGGAATCAAATCTGTCTCCGTAACCACCCCTGCCGCCGCCGCCACCACGTCCACCTCTGTAGTCGTCGTCGCGCCCGCGATCACGATCCCTGCCAAAATCGTCACGCCGGTCCCAATCATTATTATCATACGAGCCGCGGCCTCGGCCACCGCCACGACCCCTGCCTCGGCCTCGACCCCGAAATCCTCCGCGCCCACCATCGTCCCAGTCCCGTTGACCTTCGAACCTGTTTTCACGACTATAGTTGCATGTAAGCAAGAAAAATGAAATGGACATTATGTGACATACCGCTGAGTAGGAGGACCAGAAATTTCAGATTCCTCCCATGCATAGACAATGTCCATTGATCCATCTTGCAACCCTTGGTGACGGAGACGGTCGAAAGCTTCGTCGCATGCCTGAAGGCGGTGAACATTATGACATTTCAACTTAGATTAGAACTAACCCTGATATCATAGAATTCAACATAACGCTGACTACAAAGGTTCGTTAGTAAGGAGAGCAATTGAAGGCATATCCGACATACTCAACACGATCACCGACAGGAGAAACAGATTTTACGTCTCCGAACTGCTGGAATTTACGCCGGACCTCATTATCATCGATGGCCTGGCCAGAGTCCTTGAGTGTTACGATTAGGTTGCCCTGAAATTGCTGCACAAACATTCAGTCGATATTCATGAAATGAGCGTGATGGTATTAACCTGGTTCTTGTCACGATCATTACCACCTTGCTTTTGATCATCACGTGGAAGAGAATAATGAACGTCGATCTGAGGAATTACGTCGATGATTATCGCAACTGGAGTGCATGAGAACTTACAGGACGACCACTTATCTCAGAACCCTGTAGTCGATCCCTGGCGCGCTCAGCTGCTCGAATATCATACTGAATCAAAGCCTTAGTGGTGGCAGTATGGGTTCCATTCAAAACTCACGTAGGTCACAAAAACCATCCCCCGCGTTGCGATGAGATCGAAAAAGGTTTTGATATCTCCATGTTCTTCGAATGAACGACGGACATCGTCACTGTTCGTCTCATACTACAAAGGTGTTTCATATTAGTATATCAAATCCGTACCAGAACGCATGGAGCTGCCTCCAGCTCATTGACTCGCCTTAATGTTGCGTATAAACAAAGTACGGCAGGGACGCTCGCGTTGGATTCGCTCTTCAATTATTGAATCGTGGACTTTGTCATCCCGTTCTCGACGCACATTTCGCCTCTGAGGTCGCATACCAAATCCTCCTTCGTCATAGTTGGCGTCGGTACCGTCTGACAAATAATTGAATACCAGTGAGATCAGGTCCTTTCGATGTGCCAGAAAACCAAGTCGACGGCAAGGCAGAACAAAGAGACGTAGCGCAGCAAATTATGGGAGGCGGCGGATTATCCCAACTCAGCCGAAACATGTCAGCAGCTCCCAATTGTAAAAATTCGGACGAGCATATTCCCTAGATAATCTCACATTCCATCATCTGTGATTTTTCTTCTGACTTCACTGCTCTCGCTAACGAATAGCTTAAGCTCAAAGTTCTGCCTATATTCGCGCGTTTTTCAGTCTTAGGTTCAAGCGCACCTTCATAATTACCATAGCTCTGGGAATAACCATCTGACTGCTGGGGTTGGGCATTGAACTGAGCGGAGGGCACTCCAGCACCATAATTACCACTGCTGTTCTGGTAGTAGGGGTCTTGTGAGCCAGAGTCGTAATTATTGTAGAGGCCCATATCGCCTTGAGGCGGCCCTTGATCATAAGCGCTAGGGACGGCGGTGTTAGGGACACCGGCGTCGTAATTGCCAAAGTGGCCACCTCGACCGCGACCGAATCCTCTTCCACGGGGCGCTCCACCACCTCTATGATGGTAAGATCTATCGGGCCCTGGCCCTGCTTGTGAGCCACCCCTTCTGTTGGCGGAATTATCGTAAACTCCTCCATAGGGATGATGACGGTTCATTTTTGTTTTACTGAGGTGTAGGGTGAAGCGAGGTTGGTGTGTGAACGCTTAAAGATCCGGTGGAACACGTGTATAGGGAAAAGCAGGGAAACCGCGCTGAAGAATAATTCTGAATCAACTTCTGCAAGTGTGACTCAACTCAAGAAGAGATAATAACGCTGAAAGCGAAAACCAATGGAAGTGATGATGGTGGTTCGGGTCAAACCTTCAAATTTTTCTGCTCTCGTGTGCGAAATAACACGTAATCACGTCTCCCTAATATGGATCCGTTTCCCAAATGCTCCGACAAGCAGACCAGTACTGTGCTTACCTTCGTCTACCCCTCCACAATGTCGAAACAGTTTCAATTCAAGCTTGTTCTTCTAGGTAAATGAACCCTCCTTAACAACTTGGAAATGCAGCTCATTTCAGTTCCTAAGGCGAGTCAGCTGTCGGGAAATCTAGGTAACGCAGCGCAGCCTTACTTATACGCAAGTACTCACTCGTTACAGCTTGGTCTTGCGATTCGTGAAAGACCAGTTTGATGACTATCGGGAAAGTACGATTGGCGGTATGTATCTAGTACAAATGTATGTTCCTATATTGAACTCTTTTGCCACCACAGCAGCGTTCCTGACACAAACAGTCACCCTGGAGGACCAGACAACTGTCAAGTTTGAAATATGGTGAGTCGCGCAGTTTTCTACTATTCCTACACACTCAGATATGATTTAGGGATACTGCAGGTCAAGAGCGATACAAAGTAAGTATCTCAGTATATATCATCTATTCGTGACCTGACGGTCTCTTTCAGTCTCTCGTATGTTTATAGCTTCCCTGTGGGCTGAATGTCTGATTTAGAAGGGCTTAGGCGCCAATGTACTATCGCAATGCAAATTGTGCTGTCGTGGTGTATGACATCACTCAATCTACCTCCTTGGAGAAAGCGAAGACATGGATTCGGGAACTACAACGTCAAGCAGACCCATCGATAGTAATAGCCCTGTGCGGCAACAAGTTAGATCTCTCCGCTAGGAGACAAGTCACAGAGGAAGAAGCTAGCAAATATGCCGACGAGCAAGGTCTTCTGTGGAGCGAGACGAGTGCAAAGTCCGGAGAGGGCGTGAACGCTATCTTTAACGCTATTGGTGCGTTTGTCCTATGTTTGAATCGCTTCTCTTTGACTCATTCTATGTGCAGCCAAGAAGCTTCCATTGACTGCACCTCCCCCAACTCGTGGTGCTCGCGGCGCAGCACCCGGTACCACACGACAAGGAGTGGACCTTAACAAGCAGCCAGCTCAGGGTAGCGAAGCGTGCAATTGTTAGATTCTATATACAGTCTTACACATGTCAAATGGAGCCCCTCCCCCTCCCCATCTGACTTAGTCTGTTCTTGTTCCCTGCTAGCCGTAATTATGCCCTTTTCAATACTGGACTTTTTAGGGATATATATCCACCACGATCAACGCCAAGCCGGAAGTTGGCGACCGAGTCAGCTCCGGAGCAATCGAGATGTTGATTGATTGATATTATAAGGGTACATAAGTCATTTTCAATGAAAGTGCGGTGCAAGGGTCAAAAATACAAGCTGGTCTAGACATATGATGTATGTGAGTATTAAACAATCCAGGTCCGAGAAACGCCCCCAGGCCCTCTATGTCCTATTATAGCATTTGTATAGGCTGTTCTTCAGTTAGACCGTTTGTCCCAAACAATCCGTGAAGAGTACGTAGAAGCGTATGGGTGTCATACTTTGTGAGTCAATTTAGGCTTTGGCCATACCCCTACAACGCGGAAAAAAACGGTGGTTCCTAATTGTCGTGAGATTTCCTATTGAAGGCGTCAAGTGTGTCTTTTACACGCTGGCTGTCAAGAGTATCTAAATGATCCCGGTCGATGAAAGCAGAAAGACACGATAAGGAATCACTGTCATCAACGAGTACCGCAAGACGGCGGGGACGGCGGGGATAAGGCGACGATGGAGGAGAACGTTCTGGATTAATAGTGAAACTCTGGACGCTAGACGAGTGGAGATTTAGTGTGTCGAGTGGTTTGGCCGGGACACGGATAACTGGACTGGGCGGAGTGGCGGGAGGCTGTGACAAAGGAGACGGCGAGGGACGGGCAAATTCGTATGGAGACGGCTCATCATCGGACAGTCTGAAGAAAGAGTCATAAAGACCGCTGCTCCTTCTTGAATCCTGAAAACCCCGACATGTCGACTGGTAAGATAACAGCGGGGGCTGAAATTAAGCATCAGCCAACTTGGTCATATTCATGAACATTCGCCAGCTGACTCACCTTCGCCACAACCGACATGGAGCTCAGTATGTCCTCGAGTGGTACGCAATCTGAATCAGTCTCTGTTTCGGAGACACACGGGTTGTTTTGCTCATAAGCATGAATCCGGGTGTAGTCCTCCTCCTTATCTAGTGCTTCTGTGGCTGATTCCGTGAGACGCTCTACGAAAGAGCTCGGAATCCACCCGAGACGGTCTCCGTTGGGACGCATAGCAGCCCACCAACCAGATTCCTCCATCTTCACGACGGTCAGGATCTCGTTGCGGGTGAACGGGAGGTGGTGTGGATCGTCTGACTCAAAGTCAAATATACATATCACGTTGCAGATGAACCACTCCGGGTTGCCTGTGCTGGGTGTGACCCCCGATGTCGTTAAACTGGAGTCTGACATGGGTGAGGAAGTAGGTTCAGGGGAGGTCAAGCTATGACCCTGAGGAAGCGAGGAGTCTATCAATAATCGCAGAGGCTGGCGTTGGGGTCGCGAACTTGGATATGGGCTCGTCATGGTAGGGGATGCGGCAGGTGTCAAAGAGATAGAAGCCCGTATTCACGGTGTGCGTTGCTTTCTTCCTTTCTATGAGTTTTGGATAATGGGAAGGCACATTTCATTAAGGAGACAGGTACCATGCGTCGATGCCGAGATTTCAAAAAGCACACGCATCACAAAGATACGATCACTGGCAGGTGCAACCATCATGACAGGATTCCCACTACCTACAGTGATTAGTATTTTCTGTGGAGTGTGGGACAACGGGCAATTTTGGAGAATGGGGCTGGACTTCATCGCTGGGACGACCGTCAATAGTCCTTTCAAGAACGTACTACTAACCTTGTGTTTTCTTGCCAAAGGGCTGTCCGCGATTCCGAGATGATCGTAAGAGTAAGTGCCATGGTCACGGTATTTATCGATACAGCACCATGGCAGTACCTATTTATTATTATCGTGAGTACTACCTGGACCCTTGAAGGATGGGCGTTAGCGGCAGCTTTGTAAATACATATTAGCTATAAAATAACTACCAACATCTATCATGATCTTCTGATGTCAGGCTGTCCAATCAAGTTACAGGATCACAACCATGCAGCGGCACATGACGTCTGCTTTGTTTGGCCGTGTATCACATTCTCCTGGGTAAAGTAAGTCAAATATAGTTTCCCTAGGTTTCCCCGCGCCGTCGACGAAGTCGTCGCCGCTTTACAAATCACAATAATGCCCCCTTCAATCTGGAGCTCGGCCAAGGCGAAGGTGCAGAGCCTCTCAATAATGCTCTATGCTTTTTCTGAATTTCGCCTGCACAGGTGCAACTTCGGTATACACTTTCTCACAATGACCTCCTTTTCCTGCTTAACAAGTTCTGACATCCCTTCAGACTCTCAGTTCAGCGGCTCCGCATAGCGCAACAGAAGAAGGAAGCACAAGCTAAGAGCTCCCGCAGAGATATTGCTCTTCTTCTGGAAAAGGGGAAAACGGAGAGCGCACGAGTCAAGGTGGAAGCTAGTAGGTCTTCTCTCCCCATCGAAGACTTCGGCTGTTTAAATATTTGATTCACTTGTCCGTTATTCTCGATTTGTGTGCGATGCAAGTCATCAACGAGGATATAACCCTTGAATTATACGAGCTTCTTGAACTTTACTGCGAGCTGCTTATTGCACGCTTCGGCCTTCTTGATCAAAAGTACGTATATCCATTCATTCGTGGGGGTTGCTTTTCAAGTTGATGCATACGCATATAGCACTCGTGATCCTGATCCCGGAATTAGGGAAGGCGTATGCAGCATCATATATGCCGCTCCACGAATCGAAGTGAAAGGTGAATTTAATAAATCATATAAATCACACCGCTCATCGGTGCTCCGATACGCGATCTAGAATTACAGATTCTCCGCGACTTGCTCATGCACAAGTATGGACGTGAATTCTCCGCAGCTGTGATGGAAAATCGAAGCGGTTGTGTGAGTGAACGTGTAAGTATGTCGCCCGCGGGTATTTTGAACTCGATCTTACCCCTTCCTCTGCAACGGCAGGTAATGAGAAAGCTTGTCATCGAAACACCCTCCGATCAGCTGGTTGACGCATATCTCGGCGAGATCGCTAAAGCTTATGGCGTCAATTGGGCTCCTGCTTCATTGACCGCAGCTACGGCAGAAGTGAGTTTTGTGGTTCATTGATCCAGTTTGAAATCGGTATATATACCTCAGATTCTTTTCCAAAAGGATGGTATGTCAAGCGGCGACGCAGCCGAATCGCTTCCAGTGTATCCCAAAGAAATTTCCGACAAGTTACCAGATATCCCACCCACTGAAGATGAAATGGAGAAACCCAAGGCATCACCCGGGGAAAAATCTCCCCGGTCGAATACGTCCAAGGAGGAACCCGAGGATGAGTTCGCCGTCCTAACACGACGCTTCCAGGAATTAAAGAAGCGCTAAGATGTGGTGTACACTCTTGTGGGGTGAAGTATGCGGACGCGGCTTTTTTCTGCTTTTGTGTATATCCGAAATTCTCCATCCTCTTATGAAGCTACTATATATTTTCACGATTCACGAACCTTAGTGAGTGAGACTGCCGGATATTTATATTACCCCCGGGTTGTACGTATCAGCTTAATTATGCCAAGTAAGGTGGGCGCGATTGATTGTCCACTCGCCCACTTTGTGTCGTTATATCCGCCGGATTCCTGGTAGACATTTACACTTGGAGATTACAGAGGGCAAGGAAAAAACTTTTAAATGAGCAAAGTTGACCTAACCATCCTGAAGACGTCCCTTTGAAGCTTTCCATCCACGGTCGCATCATGTTCAGCGGCATCAACCTTATGAAAAACGTTTTGCTGTATTTTATTGTGCAGTAGACTGGCAAAAATCGTAACAGCTGCAACTAGCCGCGGTTGTCACAACGTGAAATCAAAACATCGTAGGATAGTTTCATCGTTCTTCATTTCCCAGTTTAAATCATGTATGAACTTTATGCATACGAGTATCGGCGGAATCTCATGCCAAGTTTCAATTTCTGAAGCTGCAGTACACGATGAAAGGCCTTGAACTGATGATCGGAAGAATGTACTTGACAAATAGTCTCTTGGGTCACTGTGTACTTGTCTTGTCGGTCGAGTTCGCGCTCAAATGGTGGCATTGCGTCTTGGGATCATCATTAAATCTTCGACATTTGGCTGAGAATTCTTTACCAGCCATGAGCCCAGCCGCAAATGTGATAGCGCATATATTATATTCATGCGGACCTCTCCGAGTCGAAGAGGCGTAAGGTTTGGTTTATATTCTACAAGATATTGTGCTCCCCCCGGTTAGCATTAGAAATAGCGAGACGTACATAATAAGGACTTACTGAGGTCCGCACAAAGAGTCTGTTTAGAAGGTCTAACGGAAAAAATGTGATCGATGGCATGATGGGCGTGGCAAGTACATGGATAGCAGAATTGCGATTTTTGGGAGATGGGCGACTGCGGATGCGATTAAAATTAATATTACACCTGCAAACAGCACTGCAGCGATATACACGGTAGAGACTCTTGCCGACGTGCTGGAAAAAAGGATGTCTTGAGAGGTGCGACACCAGCATCAAAGTCACAAATTTAGGGGCCACACCAGATCGTATCGATGACGCCACTCAAAATTGATGCAATAATCAGCACAATATTGGATGTGTGACGGGTGTAACCGACAGTCTAGCTAAACTGCATGGAGCTTTCAAATTTTCTGAATTTCTCAAGATTGTTCGTCGGAAAGAAGTTTGTTTTGTGGAGAGAGTGATTAATCAATTCGGGATGAGTCGGATAAGGCAAAGGAATAATCGGTGGTCACCGGACGGTCCTCGGGCACGTGGAGGGGTTCAAATTGTTCACGCGATTGAAGCGGTTTGGTCAACATCAGCGGAGGAATTATCATGTCTCCGCCGGGAGTCGAGAATTCATGTGTCTGACCGCAATTATAAAAATCTCATCTCCCTCCCATGCTTAAATAATACTTGACCACTCATGCTGACCTCTAACATGTCGTTTCATCCATTCCCTATGAGACCCAGCCATTCCGAGGATCCTGACAGCGATGCTGAGTCCGAGTCTGACAGATACACTGATATGTCCCTCGATGGATTTGCCCCCAGTGCCACAAGCTCGAAGACATCCATGGATTTCTCTATGCGTTCGCAGTCCCCCGCTCCATCTGTATTCTCCGTAACGAGCTCTTTGCGAGCTCAGGCATATAGACAAGAATATGGACGGGGACTGAACAACTATTCAGAAGTCTACCGGTTACCAGCGGACGACGAAGAACTTTATCGATTGGGTATGAAGTCTCCCCCCTCTTTCTTCCCCTTGTTCCAACACGCAGCACAGACAGGCAGCATGAAATGTTTTGCAAATGCATTGGCAAATATCCGCCACCATTGCCTGAAATAATGGCAGATGATGGATTTGAGGTTAAAGCTGTCCTCGACCTCGGCTGTGGCAGTGGGAGTTGGTGAGACCCTTCTTTCGAAACTTTGTTTATGCTGATGTGCCCAGGATCATGGACGTCGCGAGGGAATTCCCAAATGCAAGTGCGGTAGCTGTGGATCTCGTTCCCATGCAGTCAACGTATGTGGTCGTGTTAACCCCTGTTCATTTAACCTTAAACCTGAACTGTCCAAGATCTATGCCGCCAAATTGCAGGTGAGAAAGATAGCTGTGATTACCAGGTGCTGCCATTCTCAGCTAGATTTATTCCTTCATTTAGAAGTGAAGTTGACGATATTAATCTTGGGCTGGAACACTTTTACGGTGACTTCAACGTCGTCCATACTCAGTTAATTTCTTCTGGTGTTAGTGAATTTCAAAACAGATGATTCTTGGCGTTAATATCCATTTCTTTGTGCTAGATCCGGGATTATCGAGGGCTCATCAATCATATTGCTCATGTCCTTCGACCAGGCGGTCTGATAGACCTCACTGAATTTCCATTCACATTCTCGGGCTTAGAAAAGACGGCTATTTGTCCACCAGCAGGGACATTTGAACCGCCATGGGTACCTTTATGGATGTCTTATGCGAACAGAGCTGTTCGTGAACGAGGTGGTGATGCAGATGCTTCCCTGCATATGCACGAATGGGTGTCCAACCACCCTGCATTTGAAAACGTCGTGTACCGCGAATTTTGGATACCGTTGTCGCCGTGGCTAAAGGGTAATGATGCCAATAGCGTCTGGTGGAATGGTATTGGGACAACTATGCGGGATGATCTCAAAGTAAGCCGACCGAATGTGGCGCGAAGTCTGCTTGACTTACGCTTCTAGGCATTTATGTCATCCGGTCGCCCTTTGCTCCTCGGCAGTGGGCTATCAGAAGATTTTGTGAATCAACTGGAACATAACGCGGTGCAAGAGCTGGAGGAAGCTATTACTCCAGTTTACGTGCGCATACAAAACGTCTATGCCCGCAAGAGACATTAATTATCATTGCCACCGTGGTCCTATTGGTTCATTTGTCTCATTCATTTGGCATTAGGATTCTCGTTTAAGCTCACGTCGAACTATACTTTATCGAGAGACATTAATATTTGTTTCTATTCCTTCCTACCATCGCACTGACTTCATTTCATCCTATTCGTTGTCTGCTGGGTATTTCTGGAATCAATTACATAATTTTAATTTAAGGAGACTGTAGGAAAAAAAAATGTTGTGCTTAGACGTACTTATGTACAGGCCCTGTACATGTGAATAACAAGCGTAGCGGGTCAGCGTCGGTATGGTGGAGGGTAAGTGGAGTTTCCCTCGGGTATGTCAATACGCGAAGCTATAATTTCCAGTATTCTATCCACTTCTGAATCTGGTATCTGCATAGGCAGCTCCTGTACTGATGGCCTTGGAGAAGGTTCCGTTAGCATATCCATTAGAGGAAGCGCAGTAGATGAATCGCCATCAGGTGGAGGTGGTAAAAGGCGCCGCCGACCACGCATGCTGGGAGAAGAGAGAGAATCACTCGCAGCATTCCGGGGTTCGCTGTATGGACCTAGAGAACTCGTGATGGACGCAGGGCCACGTGCAATTTCTCTCTCGCCTGGGGGCACTAGATCATCTCTGTTTCCGCCGATAGGTACCAATGGGAATTTTTTCGCGTGCTCTCTAGTATTGGTGCTAGAAATAGCACTTGGCGCAGACAGTGCGGGGAAGTGTGTAACATGAGCCTGGGGAGTGATTTCGTTTGCCAGCACACCAGAATCTCGTCCTGAAAGTATTGCTTTAGGGCGCCGAGAGCGTCGCCAGAAGGCGAAGCCGATAACAAAGACAAGGATAACGACTACTCCAGCAATAACTCCAGCTATTACGCTTATTTTTGAAGAATCTGATGACGAAGACCTTATCAAGGACGCCACTCAGTCTCGGATATGAAGTATCTTGATTGGCGAACTTACGGAGTGGGAGTACTTGTTGGCTGGTAGAGTTTCACGGAGTTCAATGCAAGCTTGTTGCCGTCCTCACTCGTATCGGTGATATTTAACACATAAGTTTGCTCCGGATCTAGGCCTCCTTCATAAAACAACGTAGTATCTGGAATGAACCAGAAGCTGCTTGCGTTGAGTACGGATTGGGTACCGTTGAGAGACTAATAAATTATTTAGCCTTCCTGGTTTTGGGATGAAGCGTGTGATGCATACTACTGTATATTGCCAATTGCCCCAGTTTACAATACCTTGCACAACCACCGCCGATGACCCTTTAAATGAAGTAGACACGGTCGACCCTATCGTTTCGGTGTAATGGAAAGTGCTCCCTGGTACGTGTGTATCCGTGCCAGTGGTCCAGTTCCCGGAATAATTGAGGAACGTTGTGTTGGCATTGCTGTAAGATTCCATCTGGGGGATTGCTTGACTGATACAAACTTCAGGCCACTGGGGCAAACACGTTGCAATTGACATACTTTACATAAATTACAGCATCCTCAAATGCAAGTTGTTGCCCAGAGGTTGGGTGGGCAGTCAGGGTGAGCGAATGGGTTCCTTCCGATAGCGTTTGCGTAGAATACAGCACATCGCTGGTGGAGGTCAAAGATGAGGAGAAAATGTCGTCCACAGCGACATCGAAAGTGCAGTTTGCTGTACCATGGAGTTCTATACCAGTTCCTTTATTGGTGGTGACCAGTTCAGTGGCGCAAAGACATGATTTACAAGATTGTGAAGCATACCATAGAACGACAGAGTAACGTTAGCACCTGGTAGCGAGGTGATATGTGCTGATATACCATATCCCGGATCTGCAGGAACCGTATTATATCCAGTCTCTGAGTACCAAACTTGCCAACCGTT
>Ga0153975_1000426_pt1 | contig 12929 bp, 13 predicted proteins | sample TSGA059MetaG_FD_104694 | JGI IMG/M metagenome (GOLD analysis project Ga0153975, IMG submission 104694) | Attine ant fungus gardens microbial communities from Georgia, USA - TSGA059 MetaG | ecosystem: Host-associated > Fungi > Mycelium > Unclassified | place: USA: Georgia, Yuchi Wildlife... | reverse complement strand
TACAATCAGCAAGCACAAAGTCGAAATAATCTACCTCAGTCCTTAAATTGAGGTGTGACACTAGGTTTCAAGTAATGAAAAATATTGAAAAATGATAAGAAAATAAAAACCAATATCTTCACAACACTTCCAGTCATGCAGAATTCTACATCAAGTAACCTCTTCTTTGGTTGTGTCAGTAGAATTGAGTTGAAACCAATCCTGAAAATGTATGTATGAGCTATTGGTGTATTATAAATAAGCGTGAGGAGTATAGCATAGTTTGGCCATGTCACATACCTGTTCCAGTGACCCAAGGCAAGATAGAGGTTCAAGGGAATGCTGGAGACCCACAACTGTTTCTTGTGTTTGCCACCTGCACTGGACATTAGACGCGGGGCCACCTTAGTCGAGAAGTAAATATGACCATTATTGTGAATCATGATAGCTTAACAGGCACCTTGATAATGAAATGTACTTTACCAAGAGCTACAGACAGATCACAGTATGACAATTCACGTCGAGAAGGTCCCTATTATGAACGATTTGTTTAGGCCCAGGTCTAGATCCGGTTCTCCAAGAAACTGGCCTTCTCTGATCTCCACCGGTTCTCAGAATATCATCCGAACATATGGATGGCATTCCATTACGTGGTAGAATGTGCTAGAGTGGATTTTTCGAACCCCAACGTTACTTCAACAAGATCCGTTCGGATTATAAAAATATGAAAACGGATTTTTGGTGGGTTCTGTTACCAGTACTGAGTGGAGGGGCAAGTTCATTTGTCAGTGCTGATCAGTGCCGTATCAAATTGATCCGAGAACTGGATGTGGATCCGTGTACAATCAGTGTTATATCAGTGTGCAAGTTCTCATGGTTCTAGCGCCATTACCACATCGAACACGTTCTTGTTATCTTTTCAGCTACCCACTCAATCTACGAAGCACCCCTCTGTAGGATTACCGAAAGTGTCAATGGCAAAACGTATAAAAGGAGTTCCCTCTTCTGCGACACAGAACCAGTTCCCATACCGCTTCAACTTCACATATCCTTCTTTTCTTTTCTTATCAGTATAAGCTACACGACATAGGAACTCGATGTCAAAGTCTCAATATCATCTCGAACACGCAGCATGGGCACTCAAGACGGAACAGTCAAAATCTCTCCTCGGCAGCAATCGTAGCGTTCCTCAATATGGAGCTGTACCTCAAGGTTCTGATTCGTCACTGCTGGAAAATAAGAAGACAATTGGATTCTGGTCGGCAGTATTTATAATTTTTAATCGTATCATTGGAACGGGGTACGCCTGGATGTCGCTCATGGCCTGGATGTTTGAGACTAACGAGGTTCTTGAAAAGTATTTTCGCCACGCCAGCAGCAGTGCTCTCTCTCAGTGGGAGTGTTGGAATGTCAATGTTGGTACCTTTTCCTGCTGTATAATAATTAATGCTAATATCTTTCCAGGACGCTCTGGTTGGTAGGAAGCTTGCTCGCTGCTGCAGGGATGCAAGTCTACATCATATGGGGTTGTGTGGGTGTTGATAGCTATTTTACCCCTCATACGATTAACCTATTTAAAGGCATTTCCCAGAAACGGAGCCGAGAAAAACTATCTAGGATATCTATTTCCCAGGCCAGCATACTTCATCATATGCCTTTACGCCGCCAGTAGTTCTTTGATGGGTATGTTCCCTTCAGGCATCCGGACCGAGATATCAGATGTGATCATTAACGTCGATGACAGGTTGGGCTGCTGGAAACGCCCTCGTTTTTGGCGAATACGCACTCAAAGCATTTCTCGATCATGAACCCTCTTCAGTCCTCCTCAAGTTGACCTCCTTTGCTTGTGTCACTTTGACTTTCTTGCTCCACGGAACTGCCGTTGAATGGGGTCTCAGGGTCCAGAATACCCTGGGTGTTTTCAAGCTGTTTGTGCTTGTCATAGTAGCAGCAACTGGGTTGGTTGCTCTGAAGAATGGTATCCCAACTGTTGCCGGTATTCAACAAGAAGATTATCAATGGCGCGGACGACAGAATTTTGTGGGTATGTGGAAGGGAACAAATGTTAGCGCCTCATCCCTTTGCCTTTGCCTGTACAGTGTGCGTTCGCTCTTTTCAGAGACGGTGTGGTCTGAACTCATGTTTTTTTCTCTACAGGTTATCTGGTCCTTTATTGGATTTTCAAATGCGAACTACGCTATGTCTGAAATGAAGAATCCAAAGAGGACTATCAAAATTGCAGGACCTTTGGCAGTCGCCGTCGTTGCTGCACTGTATATCTTTTCAAATGTCGCATACCTTGCTGGTGCTTCAAAAGAGGAAATCGTCAACTCCGGTCGTTTAGTCGTTTCCCTTTTGATGAAGAATATTTGGGGTGAAAGGATTGAACGATTCGTTGACATGGGCGTTGCACTTTCCGCTTTCGGCAGCGTCCTCGCTATGGTATGATGCCATTTGAATATCTCAGTCAGATGATTATATCTCAGTTTCGCAGTCCTTCGCACAAGGACGGATCAATCAAGAACTCGGTAAAGAAGGAGTGTTACCGTTCAGCAAACTGCTTGGTTCAAACAAACCTTTCAATGCTCCGCTCGCCGGACTTGGTCTTCGTTAGTGTCATGTTTGATACATTCAACAGTTTTTTCAAACTGACTTTATCAGATTGGGTTCTATGCGTCCTTATTATTTTCTTCGTTCCACGTGGAGATGCGTACAACCTTGTTATCAATCTCGTAAGTTGCGAGTTCCTCGGTGCTAAGATTGTTAATGTTGTTTCGGATAGGCGTCGTATCCACTCGCAGTGATCAGTGCTATCATCTCCTTTGGTTTGATTTACCTTCATTTCGCATCGCCATCTCGTATGGAAGAACATCTCGAGCACGACTGGCATCATCTTTCAACTTACACCCTTGTGGCAGCACTCTTCTTTGGCACTGCGAATGTCTTCTTATTTGTTGCCCCTTTTATCCCCCCACCTGCAGACGCAGAACCATATGAGAGCCTGCCATATTGGACCCATGTTGTTGGTTGGGCCCTTTTTGGCCTAGGGGCATTGTGGTGGATTGTCCGGTTTAGAGGGCAGAAGGATTTTTCGTAGCTATAACAGGATTCTAGTTTCACGAATACGATTCACGTAGCATATGATGATATTTGTTGTACATGTACTTTCAACATCAAACAAAAGTCAAGGATATTTCAATTCCGAACGTATGCAAATTAAGTCCAGTAGAGAAGAAACTGCCATCCTTTGACGAATGGTACCAATATTTTTCAGGGAAATGGATGGGTCCAGAGATACCAAAAATTTGTGAGGGAGATGTCGTTCAATCAACTCAAATTATACAATCTTTCCTCTGGAATTTTTCGCTGTTGTTATACTAGCAACTACAATACCTTGGGAGAGGATAGATTTTCATCAAGATGCACTCCACAAAATTATCATTTGCACACATTTCCGAATAAACTCGAGTACATATCTGGTTCATTCATTCATTCATTCATTCAAAAAAACAACCATACTTCACAACGTTATCTGTGTTCTTCTGGTCTAGGACCAGCTTTAATGCATCTATCACAATCACTGGGCGAATCGGAGTTTGCTTGGAGATTCAGCCATGTTCACTGGGATAAGCTAAATTAGACTATACCCTTCGTTAATCAAGAGGTCATACGTACGGAAAAGAACATCATCTTCTTCTGATTCGGGTGGATCTCTTGGTACTTCTCCTTGTATACATTGACAGATTGAACTTGGGAAAGAGATTCACTGAGCTCGAAATCAGGTGCAAAGTGATGTCTTCCACGGGCGCAGACAATGTCCGCATCTGTTGTGAGAGTAATTAAAAAAGGATCAGTCACAGATTCAACAAAACTCACAGTAAACGGGTGCCGGAATTGAAACGGAGCGGGTAGCACGGGCATATACATGACATAAAGCGAAAGAAAGACCCTGAATAGCATCGGCACTACAAACAAAAGCATAAATACAATTCAAATCAATTTTTTAAGAACCAACTCACCTAAAACGATTATCCTATGCACATGCAAATTATTGCATTGATCCAGCTATATTGTAAGGCTACTCACATCATAAAGAACCTAATATATAGATTAATATGAAAACAAGAAAACACATCAGAGCACACATACCTCATAAAGCGCCGGTCGGCTTGTACCAAGAAGCCCTCCATGACTCTGTAAAAGCCAATCAAACTCAACAGGATTAGTGGTACCATTGTCCAATATGGTTCCTGCAGGGCAGTTGCCAGATCTATCCCCTGCGTTACCCAGAGGATTCATCCTACAGACAGAGCTTAGACATTGGCAGAATCGGAAACCCAGACACAAACCTGATATGGTGGCGTTTGATGACGACAATGAGAGTAATTGCAGGGCGAATCCCCAACTCAGCGCAAGCAGCTATTTCCATGTCCTGTCAGTACATGAAACCCGCCTCATACATCATCACCAAACCTTTGATAAGAGGCAGTTCTAAACAACAAGATATTAGTTGAAGTTCACAAAAGGTCCCGCGACTTACCCTTTTCAAGAACTTGAGCAAATTGTCCCTCAGATACACCATCTGATTTGAAAACAATGAGATCATGATGCATGAATATAAATAAACTGATCACTAAACCTCGGAAAAATATGAGCTTCTTGGGAGCAGGGCTATCTGCCTTCTCTCTTGCCTTCCTATAACCCATGTGTTGGGAGAGGATTTCCTGAGGACTAAATAAATCGCCGCAGAGAAGTAGAAACATTGATTACGTACTTTAGTCATTGACTTCAAATCATCAATAAGTTCCTGTCGCCCAACTTGCAATGCACTCGTCGCAACATATTTCGATACAAGCTGGTCAACACTCCCGACAACAGCGGTAAACGACGGTCTGTTCTCCGTACCGGGTGCAGGATGTTGTACATCAGCACCTTGGCAAGCTGAGTAATCTTGATAACATATGTAATGGTTCACTCACCCATGACAATACATGGATTCGCGGGATCGCTGAGCAATGGTACAGCTCTCGGGACAGGTGTGCAGTTGATACCTCCAAGCTTCACGTTAGCTCTGATGGAGCACCATTCAGTTCATGATCGCATGAGAGAACGGTTAGACTCACTTCAAAGCAACGTTCGCCCAGTATTGGATATTTGCGCCAACACACTTGCCTGCCTTAAGGCATTGTGTCGCAACACCTTGCTAATGAAGGGATTCATTATTGAAGGACAGATAGGACAAAAATAAACATACAACACAATCACCAAAACTTGTAAAGAAGGGAAAGGCATCAGGAGACCATCAGGAGACCATTGTTAATCAGAGAAACCATCAACTCACTGTTTGACTGCGGTATAGATTTCCGTATTTCCATGATCGGGTAATATGATGACCAGCAATTGCGGCACTGATTTCTTCATTTGGTATGATGCGTTTCCAGCTTCCTTGAGTTGCTGTCATAAGAACAGAAAAAAAATGAGTCTATGCAATGACAATTGGTATTGAGACCTACCAGAAGTATATTTCCCTGAGGATTTGCGTTCCTGATAATTGGTCGATCGTCCTGAATTGTAATGCCTGGAATACATTAGTAAACAACCTTCGCGACAAGAAGAGATAATTTACCAGTGCTCCTGAAGCCGTTGACGAGATTCTTTATGAGGTCCTGCTGCGCCTGGTCACGGAACCTTCGAGTATCGAAAGTAACAATCAACCAATGATTGATCGTTACTGGGTAAACAAGCTTCTTATCAGCCCTTCACAATGTCAGTACATTGTTAGCAATCGATGTAAGAAAACATTCACATGTTCCATTTACCATCCCTTGGAATCTGACGAAGTTCAAGGATTTCAGGGCAGATAGCATACATCAAGAGAATAAGAAGCATACGACAGTTGGTTCCTTACTACCTCGCCCATACTGCAGCTGGGGAGTGGGCAATACTCTTCCTTGAAACTGGAGCAGACCGCCCGCAGTGTTGATAGACATGCCAAAATCACGGATATAAGATGATTGTCCATATTGAAGCAATTGCGCTCCAGCCATAATGCTTCGAAAGCGTTCAAATGGCTTCTGCGTTGAGAACGCCACCATGTCCTTTGTCTTGTCGCTGGGCATCTGCTTTTTCATGATTTGACCTGGCGGAACTTGGCAGAGCTCCAGAGGAACCAATGCACCACCCGTGCCGAGCTAACACATAAAGATGAATAACCTTAGATTACCGAAGATAAGTAAATACCTCGACACAAAACATCTGAGGGTACCGAATCGGAACTCCTGTGAGTTTGAAGTAGTCGGCCACTGTCACATGTCGACCCTGGTACTCAAACGTGATATCCTTGGGAGAACGATCAGAGATCCTGCGGATTGCACGTCTCTTATCTTTGGTGGTGGCAGGGACTGTCACTCGGAGACCCGTCAAGAATTTCTGAAGCCTAGTACGCTCACGAACTGGTATTCCAGAGGGCGTCAAAAATTGAGAGAACTGGTTATTGCGCATTAATTCCATCCTCTCGAAGAAATCTAGGCAAAGTTCGATGAGAGAGCCAGGTCGAAACATCATGCATGATGCAATATCGAGGTTCAGGAATAAGCGTCCAGGGCCAGGTCGAATGGACTGAAAGAAACCCCGCCACAATTCGATACCACCGCCAATCTGACGTGCGCCTTCGGGTGTGAAGAAGCTCCTCACGTTGAAGGGGTACCGCATGTTAGGTTCCATGCGGATAATCGTATTGTATGCCTACAAATGCAACATCTCAATGAGGCACTGGAAGTTAACAGAAAATAATTACCGCTAAGGCAGTAGAAACTGCAGAGTCTGCACTTTGTTCGCCAGCAACATATCGATGTAATATACTATACCTCGTTAGTTAGGGCTACAACAACTATCATGTAAAGCTTACTCGGTATTTATGGTTGCCGCTTGTGTCAACTTCAAACGATATACCTTGGGCGGTCGGCCACTGGCTTTGGGAGCAGCGCCACCATTCTTAGGGGCCAAGCTCACTTCGAACTAGGATCATACAAATCAACAACGGATGCAGGCACATTCTGCATGAATCCTCACTGTTCGGGAAAGCCCTCCCAGGGGAAGATCGACGGCAGAATACGCGATCTTCCGGCCATCATATGCAATTGATTTGGTGAAGATTTGAGGATTGTCTAGTTCGACCTGTTTCATGACATCCATGTTTGCTCGAGCAGGAAGCTTGTCGGGATCGATAGCTGAGAAAAGGTTTTCAGTATCATCCAATTCCAACTGTGTGCAAATAACATACCAACTATGAGACACACGGCGCATTCGGGTATTAGCTACACGAAATCAGGCTATTACTTGCACCCACCATCATACTGATAAACTGTAATATTTGGTGCATCAACAGGGAAACAATTGACCTGGATATCAATCGGCCTGCCAGCTGTTCCGTATCCTGGACGCTTGACACCAACAGCTGTAACATGGCCTGGACGTGATTGATCAGAGACATGTGAAAGAATTAGATCAAATGTAGATGTAAGAACGGCAGTACATTAGTAGCGCAAGTTGATCTCATAGTACGATCATAAGCACACAGAAAAAACAAGGCAAAAATTGACATATTTTGCTTGGTGCAAATCGATGGCCGTGGAGTGGGTTAACGACGCTTACCTGCTGGAGTGACTACGTTGCCGGACGCAACTCCAGCTGCGCCTGGTCCTCCACGAGGGCCACCGCGAGGGCCACCTCGGGCAGGGCTGCTACCACGGGGACCAGGACCACGAGGGCCGCCCCTTTGACTAGGTGCCCCTCGAGGGCCAGGTGCAGATCTTGGAGCCATTATTCACTATTGGATGAATTTCACGAAGAATTATGACGGGACTAGCAGAGTTGATGACAACGATAGGAACAAAGCCGTCTGTTGGTGGAGTAGGGAGAAAGGGCTTATATATCTTTAAATTGAAGGTCCCACGTAGAATTCTCCATCAACAAGGTCACGCGACAAAATATATTTTAAGCAGTTATACATGCTGCTCCATAGACAGACAATAGACATTGACAAATTGGGATCAACTGCCTCCCATTCCTCCCACCATCGAGATGCTCACTGCAAGCGCTGCAAGCACCTGGGCTGCCCTCACAAGGCTCGATGTATTCTGTATCTGGTCTACCTGCCGACGAAACTCTTCATCCTTCCTTGTTCTGCGGCTGGCATCATGGTGGGATCTGGGAGGTGAATAGTGTTGACCTGCAGACACGGAAGGCCCTCGAGATCTATTAGGCGGAGGAGTATATGTATAGTCGGGAGGTGCCTGACGGAAACCGGGGCGCCGATGCCGAGATGAATGCTCCCATGCATATGTTGCCCTAGGCCCTGGATGAGGCGGTGCCCGCGTTGAATACGATGAAGAACGGTGTAAAAGGCTGCGATCATAGGCACGCCTAGAATAGAGATCGAAGCGTTCACATGAGCAGATAGAATCATAACACATTGAAAAGCATGTAAGATGTACCGCTGACGGTCATCAATCAGCACTGTATAGGCTTCGCTGGCTGCGGCAAATATTTCTTTGGATTTGGGGTCCTTGGAGACATCAGGGTGGTGCTTCTTGCTTAACTGGGCAGTAAAGTTAACACAGCCCTCCAAGAGCCTATAATCGACCCACGAACTTGATAAAAATGTGACTAGACAAGCATCGCATTGTCAACAAGAAGAACAAGTGTTTGTATTACTTACCTTTATTTGTGCTTTGGAAGCACCAGAAAGTACCCCAAGAGTCCTGTAGTGATCGTGACATAAAGCTGAGGAAAAAAAAGCACGTCTACGGCATCTCTGTGCAGCAGCACTTGGACATGTCAATGCTTGTTTCAGCGACGATGGCGAGAGAGCGGACATACGACAGAAATTGCTGCTGCAAAGTTTCATTTGCCGCGTCACATGACGGAAGCAGTGTTCAGTACGACTCATTTCATCTTGACAAGCATATTAATGAACGGCCCATTCCCGACCATCACCATCGACCTGGTGAGTCCCTACCATGCTTAAACAGATTACTCTGACACCTATTCGAGCTAGGTTCTTGACAGACAGACGATTAAAGACGTTCTTAATGGAATTCTCCATTCAATCTTGTTCCACAGGCTATTCGGTTTCATACGACCCCAGGTTTTCGAAGTCCTGGATGTCACAATGGTGCATCTCTGTTATTTGTTTAGGTTCTATGGACGTTTACCCTATGTAGCCAGGTGTCTCTGACCCAGAGATGGAGCAGCTTGTACATGACAAGGTAGAGAACTTCTGGAGAGTGATTCAAGCTGACTCAACTCGTAAAGGCAAGGTTCGTCATGAACCATGCGGAAGCCTCGTTTTGTTCATTCATTTCATGCACCAGATCACTGTCACCTTCTCCGAGAAACGACCCAAGAAGTCGTGGTACCAGCTTTACTCAGCTGATGAGCATGTTCCCTGGGAACAGTGGTATGATCGAACTTTCTCTTATCAAGCTCAAGCTTTACAGCATCCTGATTCCAGGATAATCAATGTTGAGCTCCGACAGCACAGGTCAGAACGAGGTGCGTTCCCTTAACCTAGTTTCATCTTGAGGATCACCCACATTTGCATGCCAGACCGTTTATCATTCAATGCTAACCTCAAAAATACACTCTCCAAGTCCATTCAAATGATACTGGTACATACTTCATCGGAGCGGGGTCGCGCGGCAGTTCCTCCTATAACCCAATCCAGTGGAATATCTCCTTTCCCATTCAAAATTGCCGCTCACGTTGGAGGCGTAGAGATTAAAAGTAATTAACCCCCCATGGCAACCACTTCGACGAATATTATACCCAGGGTTCAGTGGTTCGGGGCAGTAGCGACTAAAACTTGACAGCATCATCCTTTCGAGCTCGCCCCCGCAAGTTTGGGGATATTGTTCAGATTAATTCGAGTTTGCCCCCTTTGGGGTGAATCGCAACTATTCAAAGCTTCAAGTGGAATGAGAATTAGAGGCCCTGCTGTCATGGAATATGGCCTTGTCAGCAATAAAATTCTATCAAACCTCATTCCATCAAACAAATAATATCATTCCTAAATAGATATCATGGTAGCACAAAGCATTGTCTAGAAAGATTGTATAGTACCATCATCACTTAAATTGCCTCCATAGTCTGCATTTTGCTTCAGAGTCCAATACAATTTTATCATAGCCATCTCCAATATAGAAAACACCTGAGGAGGGTGAGTACATGAAGTTACTTAGAATTATGACACAACTCGACTTTTCTAAAGCAAGGTGGACGTGTAATTGTCGGTCAGGCCGTACCCAGACTGCTCTTCATCTTATTTCTTGACACCTATTAGTTCTATCTAAAAAGTTCGAGACATCGCTCCTAGTTAGATCCTGCAGTTGAACATCTACCCATTCTCGCATAGATCCTCCATAGACAATTGTAAGCATAGTTAATCTATTAGCACGGTCAACATCCAACTAACTCGACTTGTAGCATTGAAAGTATGCCTCACCCTATCCCAGATACAGCTAAAAGTGAAACCAATGTATTAGTTGATAGAAGACCATATCGATTAATCAACGGCAAGAGCAATGCAGTGAATGAGGAAAGCAAAAGCGCTCGGAGAACACTTGAGTAAGAGATGGCGTTTGTGAACAAATGGTTTGAAAAGTATATAAATAAAACGAACTCGACAGCAGCGGTAACTTCTGCACTATTGGCATGCAATACATCCACGACGTAGGCGCCACATGGCGTCAAAATAAAATCGCTCTGATCCATTGAGAAGTTGATTAGATAAATTAATTGAATTCATTGGAAAAAGGAAACACGTACACCCATGCCATTGATAAACAAAAAGATGAGGTTCAATACAAGGCCAGTTCGGGTAGGTAGGTATGTTGTGATGAATCCAGACGCCAACACAATGAGGGGGAGGGAAAAGCTGTATAAACAAGTCCTGAGCCGATCTTCTGGATACCAATAGCCGCGTTTCTGCTTGGAATTGATCACTATCCTGTCGGATAACCAGCCCGAAAGTGGAGATCCGACTGAGATATAAAATGAGTGATCATGTAAGAGATAGGAAAGTATCTGAGATTCAGCACACACTCGCTTTTCCAGCTCCAAGAGGAATGATACATGCACCAAGTAGGGCTTCATTTTCAATGCCATATGTTTTCCCCTATAGGGACGTTCAATAAACGCTAATATGCAGAAACACAGACACGTACAATCGTGTAAGGGAGCGGAAGCATCAGGGCTAGTAAAGTCAGTATACATCATGAGAGGGACTACATGACGCAACTAAATTCAGTCAGCAGTGCAAGAAATCCTATGACTGACTTCCTTCATAAGTCAGTACGCTCCAGAGAGTTCAGACAAAAATTACGTACTACAGCTAGGACGGTAGGACTACGAAGATAAAGCAGTTGGGACAAGGGGTTCAAAATCACGGGCCTCCACTTGGGCAATACCCTCCCAGATTCCTGGTACTGATCAACTCCCCTGGTTCCAGGATGGCTCGTCTCAGGGAAGAGGGATAAAATGCAGAAAAAAGCGCCAAATGCGAAAGTAGCAAGGACATAATGGATGGCCCGCCATGACCAGTAATGTACCACTATTCCTCCAACAGTCGGGGCAAGTGCAAAACCAAGAAGACAAGTCTAGTTGAATTTGAGTAAGAGAGTGTGTGGTAGGACAGAACATACTCCGAAATATGCCCCCAGAGCCGAGCCTCTGTCCTCGAGTCCATAGATATCACCAATGACCCCCGCCCCGATTGAAAGGCTAGGCGAGGCACCCATGCCTTGAATCATACGCCAGAAAATGAGCTGAGCCACAGTTTGTGCACTCGCTACACCGAAAGAACCCAAGATCATGATAGGCAGGCACCATAGATAACTGAGCCGACGGCCATCTGTGAATGATAGATGAAGGGCAGTTGTCAACCATGAAGAATAAACACCCACAGAATTTAGAGTACTTTGAACCAACCAGACCACCAATGGAGGTTGCGAGTAGGTATATGCTTACTACAGTGCTTGTAGATCGCTCCTCAGAAAAGTGGATAGCCGGCATTCAATAGTACCTACCTGATGACTTCGCCACTTGAGTTGAGTTCTTTGGCAATCTGAGGGATTGATGGCAGGAAAATTCCAGAAGTAAAGACTAGAGTACTACTAGTACCGCACCATAGGGAATATGAGAGGAAAGAGCCCACATGTAACCAATCCTCCCCATGACACAATTATGACTAGGTACTGCTTTTTTTTCTTTGAGAATCGGTCATAAATTAAATTATGCTCACTCTGGAGAAGTGACGTCTCTTCATTTGACATGATCATGAGAGAAGGAAGCTTTGATTTGAGACGCGATGATCAAAGTTCGGGAGCAATGGTGCCAAGCTGACTTAACTAGTGTAGTGCCTTGATGGCGATAATCAATATCAACTTTTTCTCAACGTGTTATTCATTGAGTGGACTCACGACGCTGCTGCTAGATGTGACTCTGCTGAATTATCGTATTTCATCCGGACATGCCGATAATGGTGACAGCAGTATTCAATTTGAACATTTGGCAGAGACATCACTTGAGCTGAGATTTAGAAGTCCCATGTTAGATTGGCCCCAAATCAGACTGGTAAGTGGTGAACGAGGCGCTGTTTTGACGTTGCATTTTCGAGAATTCATGAGGCAGAAGCGGTAACAATATCCACTCCCCCAATTTGATTGTGAGGAAACACCCATTGCCTGGGAACAGAATAGTAACCTGAATATCAGAATTTTCAGTTGGCTACTTTGCTGGCGATGAAAGTCGGGCGCATGTTGGCGTGCGGAAAGGGGTATAGGAATGACTTTGAAGACGGATAAGTTCAGCAACCTTGTCATTCACTTCTGATATAACTCTTTTTCTGCTGAGTTCAGCCCCTTCGTGCTACAAAAGGCACAGCAGCTTTC
>Ga0153975_1000421_pt1 | contig 12971 bp, 19 predicted proteins | sample TSGA059MetaG_FD_104694 | JGI IMG/M metagenome (GOLD analysis project Ga0153975, IMG submission 104694) | Attine ant fungus gardens microbial communities from Georgia, USA - TSGA059 MetaG | ecosystem: Host-associated > Fungi > Mycelium > Unclassified | place: USA: Georgia, Yuchi Wildlife... | reverse complement strand
GATTGCAAGTAAGCATTACGTAAGTAAACTTTCATCCTGCCTCACAAAACATCATTAGCAAAACTCAAGGCGAGACAAGGTCGCCGATCCGAGTCCTCAGGTACAACCGATATCGACTCGTGGTTGGTTTCCACAATCCCGTCAAACGAGATGGATGATGTGGATAAGAGCGGACAATTATGGACCCGAGATCTCGTGCAGGAGGACTGGCAAAAGGCCATGCAAGTCGCTCAGAGGAAACTCTTAACCAGCAGTACTAGAATTCGCGTGCAGTTTTTACAGGAGGAGTTATTGTGGCTTGCGACCAACGGAGGCATGTCCTGAAGTTCATAATAGTCGAGCGATGTTGTAATTTCAGGTTGTTTTCAAGCATTGGACCTGAAGCAGATCATGGATGTTTTCCAACTCCTGACCCAAACTTACCCCCGATACGTTGATTCTGCCTCCCGCGATGCTGTCGAGAAAGTGGGGATGACACTGATTGAGAAGGATGAGACAGCTGATGCTGACCAAAAGATGGGAGTTACGGAGCAGGTTTTGGGGTGGCTTGCGCACGAAGTGTCCCTGATTGCTAGGCGTGCTTCACCAAGGTCTGCTTCCCATCTCTTACGTCCGGATAGTAACTAATGTCTGCGTATGATATAGCACATATGCCTCAGCAGATGTATTCGTTCTCTTGAGCTGGGCTTGTGGCCTTTATGCAACGTGTCTGCGATCCTCTCCCGGCTTCACGTCTTCATCTCAGTGGAAAGCACTTTTACAGATCTTTGCGACACTTCTTGATATGCTGCTTAATTGTTCTACGCGGACAAAACCAACTATGCAGAAAAGTGCACTTGTCCGTACGCGCAGAGCCCTTCGCTCTGCACCAGAAGAACTTCCTACTCTCATGTCAACCCTTATTGCGCAGGCAAAGTCTAGCCAAGCTCCTCTTACACAGATTTCATTGCTGAGTATTGCCGTGGATGTGACATTTCGTCTGAAGAATGTAAAGGACGAGTCGCTCACACACATCCCCCCTGCAATCAAGGTAATATAACTATCACTATTCAATGTGTGTTACCTTCTGAACGCAATCCCAGGATGATATCCTCGATCTTTACACCACTTGCGTCATGATGTCTAAAACCTCCGTACCATCGCATTCTTCTGTAAGCCTGGTATTTATATGCTGTTATTTGATAACAGTTCTCAAAGTACACTACGGCAGAGTGCACTTCATGATTTCATAAGGACTTGTGTAACCTCCAGCGATCTAACAGCAGCTGTATTACCAACTATGGAGAAGGCTCTCTTACGATCACCAGAGTATTCACTAAGTGGTACGTATGTACGTCAGCATCGTCACTTTCTGACGAACTGCTTGCAGTCATCGCAGATTTCCTACTCGCGTACTCTCATGCCCTCGATTCCCCTACATTCAAAAAACTCTTAGCTGCCTCTCTCAACTCCGCCAAGTCCAATAACCCCATCGTGCGCGCGAGTGCCACAGGGCTTTTCAAGGTTCTGATCGCCAAGGACAATGGCTCCACCGACGTCGACGCTGCTCTGACAGATGTTTTGGCATTGCCCAAGACTGGGAAAACAACTGGCCCAGAGCATCGGCTTACGCTTTATGCAATGCTCGCCACCATACCCCCAAGTGCCAAAGTTTCGGGCACTATAGTACAGACCGTGCCTCAACTGCTTGTAAAGGAGACGAATGATGCAGCCGTTGGGGTGCTAGCGTCAATCGTGGCCGCAAATCTTACTTACATGCTCAAGGCAAATTTGCAGGTACCTGCAGACACGACGACGGTGGTTGCGAAGGAGATGACAAACACGAAGCCTGTTATCAGGAGGGCTTTCGTATCTATCGCTGGGTCGGCTCTCTGGAACGTTGACACGTTGGATACCGACGCTGCCCTTGCATTTTCAATGGGGATAACAGGTGCTCTTGAGGTGAACTTGAAATCCGTGACAACGAATCCTCTGACTGCGGCGGTTGGTCCATTGGAGGGATATGTCGCCCTTTCTCTACTTATGGGCCCACTGGCAAGGACACTAAAGTTCGGTATGTTACACCTGTTCGGGGGTCGCTGCGTTTCGTGCTTATCTCGTTCAGGTGATATTGTGACGCGCAATACGACCATTGAAGTTCTCACTGGCACACAAGCCAAACCGTCGTTCCTCATCTCGGATAAGATATACAAAAAGCTGACTGATGCAGAAGAAGAGATGTGGCTCTTGCGTGCTGTGAACCTATCCCTTTTCCGCATGAAGAATGAACTAGATGAAAATGAGCACCTGCGGTGAGTATATGTGTCTTACTCGCCTTCTTCCATTTTGACGCTACATAAGGTTGCAAATCGGTTTTGTTTTTGTTCATCTCGCCATCCACTCGCAGTCATCTAAAGTTCGTAGGATAGCAATTCAAACTATTGAATCTGCTGTTGCATCACTGCAACAGCTTGTTAGTCTGATGCTGCGTGAAGCGCTGACAGCCTCTTTGATCAAAGAGCAGTCAGGTCCTGGCAAGAGTGCGCTGGTCAGAGAGGAGGTCGAAAAACCTGCTGTGGACATGCAGCGAAGGTATGCGGCACTGCTACTATGCTGTGGAAACAAGGAGGCAGCCGTAGGAGAGAAAGATGATCAACTAGTAGACCTAATTGTCTTGGCACACCACTCCACCACCTGTGAGTTTTCTCGTTGTTCTATCAACTACCGTGAAGATTCTACGGTGCACTAGGTTCTCCTTCCCGACCGCTGTGGATTGAGTTGTGCCAGAAGGCTGGCGTGGACCCCCATAACTTGGTTTCCCGGCGTGTTGATCAGGCAATGACGACCCTTCTGACGGCATCTACCATTGATCCAAAGGTATTATTATATTTGGCTTATTAAGGCGCCAATACTTATTTGTGCATTAAAGTTTGGTTTTGCAGATGCGAGCTATCGAGCAATGAGCTCATTAGCCTTTGTCTGTCCCGAAATTGTCTTACCAAAGGTCATGGATCAATTACGCACTGACATCGATCCTTTGACGATCAATGCACTGACCGATGCTGAATTTGGTATCTGGGAAACACCAGAAGGCATGACGTACGTTGATGGTGAGTGAATGAATCACGGGAGTTACGCTACATTAATTATGTTCTCGATAGTTCTCGCCTCTCAGAAATCAGAGGAAGGCCCCAAGAAAGGCAAAGACGCCGATATTGTGCGATGGGAGGCCGAACTTCGTAAATCGCTTGCGAACAAGAAGGGTGCTGCACCAGCTGTTCTGTCAAGGCAAGCGCAGGCTCTCGTTCAAGCACAACTGAACAAGGAAGCAAGTGTGCGGCAACGAGTCTCCACTATCAAACTCAATCTGCAAAGGGGACTTTCGTATGTTCAGAGTTTGGCAGCTATCGATGTTCCCGCGTTGCGGATGCATGTTTCGTTCATTGTATCGATCTTGTTGGAAGGAGCTATGGGTCAGGGGTCAAGGTTGGTCGGGTCGCATGCATTTGAAGCCTATTTGGTAGGTTTGCGTGGGTATCTTCTGTGTGGCTTGCACTTATTTATTGGTGCTAGGACCTCGCAAAGTGCTGTTCAGTTCGTTTGGACATTTTCCGCAAATGGGTTGGTGTGGCGACACTGCGAAGCCTTGGGATCGCGTCAGTGCCCGAGGAACTACGGACTGAGCGGCTCAGCTGTGTGTTTCGTCTGCTGGGAAAACGAATTTTGTGCTGACAGTTGTCCAGCTCTTGTGGTACGCGTCTTGTATCGCTTACGATCGCTGTCAGAACAAGCTCCATTTGATGCCGCAACCTTCTCCTATGCGTCCCCACTCCTTGCGCAGGTGTTGCTGAAGGGTGGTGTAGACGTAGGGGAAGACGGTGGCGATGACGCCCTTGAGCAAATCACCCTCGTGCTTGACATAATCAAGTTTCACTGCAGCGAATGTACGTCTTTGTTACAAGAGTCTATTTGTTTTTAATATTCTTCCTCGTAGTTTCGGATGTAGCATTTCCCCGGAAAACGACTATGGAGAATGTCCTACACGTCATTCGGCACCAGCCGCGACTTAGCAAAGAAGCTTCATCGGTTCTCATCGACCTCGGAGAAGCTGTGCAGTCGAATGCGACCCGCGATGAGGTTGATGTGCTCATCGATGGTACGCTATTACAGGAGGTCTATGTCAGAAACGCTTGCCTACAGGCCATCCAGGTCAGTATAAATTACTCAAGACTTTTGCTATTTCTGCTCACCATTTCCCAGCCATTTGATTTAACTGATTTTGATTGGTCTCCACAACTTTGGATAGCCTGCCACGATGACGACGAGCAGAATGCTCGTCTCGCTCACCACGTATGGGAAGACAACGGCTTGGATGTGCCAGAAGATTTCTTTGACAAGCTTATGGGCTATTTGGGTACGCAGCTCATGTTTCGAAGTCTCATATTCTAATGCGGCTGCCAGAGCACAACAACGCATATGTGCGTACAAGTACTGCATTAGCAATCGCGGAAGCTGTGCTTTATTGGCCTCGGAAGAGTGCACTCACTGTGGTTGCTCTGCAAGAATTTTATCGGGAAAAGGTGCGACTCCTCACCCTTCATGTCTACTCAACTCTTATTAGTATGAAAGGCCAAGATACTTGCACCCGAATTTGATGAATACGTTAGTGCCATGATGAGTTCCTCGATTTTATTCCTCATTCGGTATCAGGGTATGGTTATTGCTTCCAGTCTCGATCGCTCCGATCCGTGGACTACTCGAGCGGCAATCGCCCTTTCATTTGAGCACCTTGCTCCATCATTCACAGAGGACCAGATCGAACCTTTCTTCGTATTCTTGGTTAAGGACGAAGCACTAGGTGATAGGTCTTCAGATGTGCGCCGCGGCATGCTTCGGGCTGGAACAGCCGTCATTGACCTTCATGGTTCGAAACGCCTTGCGGGGCTACTGTCGACATTTGAAGAACATCTCGCTGGTTCGAGTTCCGCGAACGAAACTGGAGATCAGGTCAAGGAGGCCGTTGTTATTCTGTTCGGGCGCGTTGCCAGGCATCTCGATGCCTCAGACCCACGCATTCCCAGTATCGTCGATCGATTGGTGGAAGCACTCAAAATTCCAGCAGAACAAGTTCAGATCGCTGTCTCAGACTGTCTTGTCCCCCTAGTGAAGCTCATGGGTCCGGGTATTCGCAAGCTTGTCGACCACTTGTTCGAGGAACTCTTCAATGGATCGAAATATGCCAGTCGACGGGGAGCTGCCTATGGTCTTGCCGGTACCATTAAGGGTCTGGGAATAGGCGCTATGAAAGAATACGACGTCATCAACCGCCTCCGAACAGCTACTGAGGATAAGAAAAATTTCGAGGCACGCCAAGGTGCAATGTTTGTGTTCGAAACTTTGTCGAATACGCTCGGTCGACTATTCGAGCCATACATTACATTTATCCTCCCTATTCTGCTTACTGCGTTCGGTGACTCGACAGGAGATGTACGTGAGGCTGCTCAGGATGCAGCAAGGGTAATCATGGGTAACATGTCTGGATATGGTGTTAAACTCATTCTGCCTTCCTTGCTTTCTGGCTTAGACGAGAAACAATGGAGGTCCAAAAAGGGTTCCATCGAATTGATGGGCATGATGGCCTACTGCTCGCCACGACAACTATCACTATCGCTGCCTATTGTCATTCCCCGCCTCACTGGTGTTCTGACAGACACGCATGCTCAGGTCAAAACTGCGGCCAACAAGAGCCTGAAACAATTTGGAGAAGTTATCAATAATCCTGAGATCCAGGCTCTTGTTCCAACGCTCCTGAAGGCACTTGTGGATCCTGCGAAGACTCCAAATGCCTTGTCTGCCCTCCTTAAGACGTCGTTCATGCACTACATTGATCACTCTTCTCTGGCACTGGTCGGTTTTTGCTTCAGGTATATGCTCTCTCAGCTTATCGTTTTCAGGTGATACCCATTATCGAACGTGGATTGCGGGAACGAGGGACGGAGGGCAAGAAAAGGGCTGCTCAAATCGTTGGAAATCTGGCATCTTTGACGGACTCCAAGGATTTCGTTCCATACTTGTCTTCTCTCCTGCCCTTGGTGCATGTCGTTCTGGTTGATCCCGTGCCGGAAGCACGCGCGACTGCTGCCAAGGCGCTCGGAACGCTTGTTGAACGTCTTGGAGAAGCACACTTCCCTGATGTTGTTCCCGGGCTGCTAAGAACACTTAAAACCGACACCTCAGGTGTCGATCGACAAGGTGCGGCTCAGGGTCTCAGCGAAGTACTGTCCGGACTCGGCATGGAACGACTTGAGGGCCTTCTTCCCGACATAATTGCCAACGCTCAGTCCCCGCGAAGTACAGTCAGGGAAGGTTTTATGTCTCTTCTTGTGTATCTACCAGCCACGTTCGGTGCTCGATTCCAACCACATTTACCGAAAATCATATCTCCCATTTTAAGCGGACTGTCTGATACGGAAGAGTACGTCCGGGAAGCTGCCATGCGAGCAGGGCGGATGATTGTTACCAATTACTCAACCAAGGCGATTGACTTGCTCCTGCCTGAACTTGAGCAGGGCATGTTCGACCCCGGATGGCGCATTAGGGTAAGTACTTGTCTTCGCAGCATTTTTGCAGTATTTAAAAACTGATTCTTAGCAATCATCGATCACCCTTGTTGGAGAACTTCTATTCAAGGTATCAGGTATTAGTGGAAAGGCTGTTGGAGACGATGAAGAAGTTGCTGAAGCTGCCACTGCTGAGTCTTCTCGACGCGCTCTCACAGAGGTTCTTGGGGAAGAACGTCGTGACCGCATTTTGTCGGCACTATATCTTGCAAGACAAGATGCAGTCAATGTTGTTCGTCAATCTTCCATTCACATCTGGAAGGCACTTGTGCACAACACGCCTCGCACTGGTGAGTAATGTGGATGGTTTCGTGGATCACAATTGATGATGGCGACGTAGTCCGCGAAATTCTTCCGGAGCTCATTGGTCAGTTGGTGAAACTCTACTCTGGCCAGGAATTCGAACAACAAGAGGTAAATTCGTATTACATGGTCGGATATGTTTTTATTCACCCTTTCTTCAAGACTGCTACTCGTACCACGACAGAGCTGAGCCGCAAATCTGGCGAGAAGGTTCTTGGGGAAATTTTCACGATTCTTCATGCCAAGTCGCGTTCTCCTGATACTCGTACCCGTGAAGGTATTTGCTTAATGATGTGTGATGTAATGTAAGGACTCTTCTTTACTCTCCTTCCCTAAAATCTCATGACGTTAGGGAGAGCACATCCGATGCGCAACGTGAGGGCCATGAAAATGAGATCATCAACATGGTTCGCGCCTCTCTGGTGGATGACGACGCTACAGTACGTTCAGCTGCTGCGAAGGCATTCGATGTCCTTCAAGAGCATCTCGGTGCGAAAGCGATTGACCAGACAATCCCCACGTTGTTGGAGGCTTTGCGTCAGCCAGGTGCGAGCTCAGACACTGCACTTCAGGCTCTGAGGGAGGTCATGTCGGTATGTCTTATTCAGTTCGGTTTCGGGCAAAGAGTTGTTCAAGCAATTGAAGGTTCGCGCGTCTACGGTGTTCCCCGTCCTGATCCCAACCTTGATCTCTACACCTATGACGGTTTTCAATGCCAGAGCCCTTGCGTCTCTTGTCACCGTTGCTGGTACTGCCCTGAGCAAGCGCCTGAATGTTATCCTCGGCGCATTAGTGAAGGTTTTGGAAGGTGACCAAGATGATGAGCTACGGGATGCTATTGATGAGGCCTTGCGCGCACTTTTGGCCTCAATAGAAGACCCAGAAGGGTTAAATACCTTAATGTTACTCCTTCTTGGATGGTTAGTTGTCTTATGCTATGCGGGCTGAATGTATACTGAGAACTCACTCCAACAGGGCCAAGAGTGAGGCGCCCGAACGGCGTATTAGCTCCTGCAGTCTCTTCGCAATGTTCTGCGAAGAATCTGACCTTGATTCTTCATTATACCGTGTGGATTGGGTCCGACAGCTTGTTTCTCTCTTTGATGATCAACAGGTTCCAGTCCATACCGCAGCTTGGCAGGCATTTGATGTATTCGTTAAGTCAGTGCCCAAGGACGAGTTGGAACCCCTCGTCGTCCCCCTACGTCGGACAATCGAGAGCACCGGTGCACCTGGCCGATATGTTCCTGGTTTCAGCTTTCAAAAGGGTGTGGCACCCACTGTGCCTATCATTATTGCCGGTCTCACGACTGGCAGCAACGAGCAGCGCGAAAATGCAGCCTACGCTATTGGAGACTTGGTGGAACGGACGGAAGAATCTGCTATCAAACCTTTCGTGGTACCATTCACTGGGCCCCTCATTCGCGTTGCAACACAAGCCACCACGTATCCCCCCGGTGTGAAGACTGCCATCCTCAGTGCACTGGCCTCCATGCTCGAGAGAATTCCTAGTCACGTTAAACCGTTCTTCCCTCAGCTCCAGCGCACGTTTGTCAAAGCACTCAGTGATGCATCCTCTGCCATCGTAAGAACTCGTGCGGCTGACGCTTTGGGTATTCTCATGCGCAGCCAGCCAAGGGTGGATCCTGTTATTACGGAGCTCATCACTGGCGCAAGATCCAGTGAGGAGGAAATTTCTGCCAGCTTCATCCTTGCTTTGTCAAACGTAGTAAAGAGTTCTTCCGCACACATCGGTATTGGTGATAAGGCTAGAGAATCTTGCATTGAACTTGTGAATGACGCATTCCGGGAAATACACGAGGGTCAGTTTGCATGATGACTGACCTGTCTTGTGCTTATGCTAATGGGTCTTCTTAGATCATCACATTCAGGCAATGGCATCGTTGGTGGCTTCCTTGTCGGCAAATCCACAATCACTGAAGCCGATCGTAAAGTGAGTGACAGAACTTTTCCACCCAACTGTATGTTGACCACCTTCACTAGTGCATACTTGGTCTCTGGAACACCTCCATCAACGCTAGCATCACAAACTATCCTTACTGTCCTATCACCCGATTCGGACGATTATCCAGAGCCAGCGGACACGTTGTTCGCCAAACTGGGGCTTCTACGCAGCGTGGCTCTGAAGGTGAAAGAAAGTGCTGCGAATGAACGCCCCGCTATATCACGACCAGCAAGAGAAGCCAGAGACATCTTGAAAAACATGGCAGCGAGTGAGGAAAGTCTTGCAGGAATATTCTGATATACTTCGGACTGTACGTTATCCTGATAATTTCATGAACTTGTCTGCGGCCCTTGTTATCAATGGGCTCACCCTACCAGTAACTCGAGTAACTTGTCCATGTGGCTTGAAAAGTGTAGTACACGAAAGAACATGGTTCGGAATCGAACTCAGCGATTAAGACATTACTCGAATTCGTACACGAATGATGGCCCTGCATTCTCTCAAATCGATTTTATTGAAGTCAGGAATGTTGTATGCTGACGGACTATAGATGTCAAAAGTGTTTTACAATATCGCGGAGGAGCACAATTGTGGCAGGAAAATTTCTCATTATATATATAATAACATGATGGTGATCAAAGGTTTCCGGTGCCGTGTTCGTACAACAGATATCCCGGTGGATACATGGTAATGCAAAGAGATGGAAAATCACAATACTGCGAGTGAGACCGACGTGAATCACAGTGCTCAGCCTGAGATTGGTCCTACAGAAATAAAAACACGGTTGTTAGTATCGATCCCATCCACATATAACTCAGAATAGACAAAAATGGAAGAAAGTCAGAGAGAAGATAATATTCTCACTCATAGAGCGAGAACGGATCATGCACGAGCGTGCGACGACCTCGTGTCAGCGTTAAGCGCCAAATCGATACAATGGCTTTCGTCAAAAATAAGGGGGAATTCGAAGTGCTGATCACCGAAAGGGGCACTTACGGATGTTAATTTGCTACGCAAAGATGAAAAATAGCCGAATGTCAATCGAGAAAAGGGGGAGTCCCCAACGTCGGACGACTTCCGGATTTACCTCGTGTAACGGTAGCTACAAAGATAATCAGTGGACATACCCCGACAGAACGATGCATGACTGGAACCATGGAAAGCATTCTTCAATGTTGAATAGTGAGTGAGAAACATTTGAGCGACAGTCTTCTTAACAGTGAACGTAGGCCTTGTTGAGATCCGAGATGACGCCTTTGTACAAACTGTCCCTGCAAATTGCAGCCTAGCGGCGATAGTGCTAACGACGAGAAAAACGTGAAGCTTGTGGAGCATCTTTCTCCATGATATCAAGCAGTATATGAGGTTTGCATCGCATAGCGAAACAGGACCTGTGAGCGTGATAACAAGGTGCCTGGTGCTTGCGGCTAGGCATCGAGAGCACTTGTAGGCCTGCATATATCGCCAAGACCATTCGTCAACTAGACATCCCAGGGGGCACGCAAAGTGCAACCACATTATCTCCATCGGCCCTCAAGTTCTGTTTCGAACCGAAGCGTCGGGACTCGGCGTGTAGGCTCCTCTAAGCATAGCTTCTACCCAGAGTCATCCAATGGCTAATATGACTTTGTCCAAGCAGCGCCCGGAGGGTGGGAGACGGAAGGCAGCATTGTTGTTAACTCGTCTGGAAAATGAGTGATGGTAGGCTGAAAGAGGTTGAGCAAGGAAGTCCATCATGATCCACAGACTGTAAAATTTCGGAATACCTTACGAGGAGGTTGTCAAGTTTTGATAGGTTGTCATTACATAATGGTTGTATAGATCATAAGCATTAATGGGGTAGTGGTAACCTGGGTCGTTGCCATCGACCCGCCGGGGGTTCGATTCCCTCTTAATGCATAAATACAGATTAGCCTTGTAACTTCAGTGGCTTCGCTTTTTGCTCCAATTCATCTTCGTTTCTGGTCAAAATCTTGTGTCCTGCCTTGAAGTCCAACGGTCTAGCCTCTGGCTGAAATGACTGGTACAAGGCAGTAATAACCAACCCAGTAGGCCGCCGTGGAAACTAATTACAAAACTTCCCCCTACCTTCAAGATCCTCCCTCTTGTTGTACAATGGTGCGCTATCGATACAATGCTGATAATCTAATTGACAGCGCTGCAACTCTTTTCTCATCCACTTGCCAGTCAACTCGAATGACACAGGATATAAGAAGCAGCGTGATCAATGGTGGGATCGGCTCTGAGCCTGCTCGAGAGGCATGTTACTGTGGTCGACGCGATAGTCATAATATGTTACCTAGCGTCTTGCCTAGGTGGATACTGAATATCGATTTGACGCGACTGGGCAGATGAGTGTAAGTCGGCACAGAAATCTATTGCAAGGTGAGACGGGTGTCGAAGCAGGAGACTGATGAGTTCAAATATGGAGGTGCTGGAGCATTTGCTCGATTGAGATTAGAAATCGTGTGCGAAGTGGATGAATGATGGATAGTGTTTAGATGGTGCTATCTCTTCCATTGGATACTCGTATTTTCCACTATCGATTTTGGAACGGTCCACCGTGGTCAGTATATTTTCTTTCGCCTTCACTCTATCTAACATTGTCACTAACGTAGCCAGATCGAGAGCAATGTCAATTTGACGTGCATGTGCATGCTGCAATTCGTTTCTCCACAGTTCAAGCGGTCAATAGTCAAATGGTCAGTAACTACTTCTCTAGCTCCAGTAAGTATGAAATGAGCCTCCGAAATGACACCGCATTCCAGCTCAAGCGCATGATGCTGTTGTGTAATGCTAGCAAACGCACGGAATATACCTCGCACTCCAGAGCCCTTGGGATACCGAGGTCCCAATATGACTCCTACCCACATTCGTGCTCTGTTGGTGGTGAGGGGAAATTCTCCATCACACTCATGCGCTCCAAGTACATTTGCAACCTTCTCCTACATATTAGAGGAAAGGAATCTGCGATGCGTTGAACCCATCCCGTTTATCACTTCCACGTCTAACAAATGGTTACCTTTATGAAATACTAATTGGCACTCTAATAGACTTTGGACATAGTCAATGTCATATCAGTCATACCCTAGCTCTGTCATCTGTCGAGACCAACCGCGCGATCGCTACCCGCCCGCTAGTTGACATTAAGTGGCATTCAAGGTCGCACCTTGGTCTCAGGCAGCACCTCAGTACATTACGTCTAACGGGAAAATCATGAAGGCAGGTTTCTTGTAGTGCCGCAAAGAATGTTCAATGGACGTTGAGAGGGGGGGATAATGGATTGCCTAAGTTCCGTAAATACTAGACAGAATAGTGAGCATTACTCCTTTGGAAAATATCACCTCCAGAAAATAGTATGGGTCGACGAGAACTGCGGGAACTTCGTCACGTGTGAGTTGCCAATGGTGACGAATATTATTATTGAACTCTACCACCGCGATGTGAGAATATATTTACAACCCTCCACACCAGGAGATGCAGTTGATGACGCACGCATGTTATCATCAGTCGTCCTTCCGGTTAGTATCCATTGTTCAAAGTACATCATCTGCGCGTTGGGAAAAACAGAATATAGTATGATTGGGGTGTATGCTGCTGCATGCCACACACGATTTACTGATTCAAAATATATGGGACTCCAAGGAAGTTGCGATTCGGAAATATCCAATATAGACTTCAGTCTTCACTATTCCGCGACAACTGTTCCATCATATCTCTGCCGGAATGAATCAAAAAAAATTCCGATAGCCATGTGGTGAAGGTGAAATAATCTGCCTATCGACCGATGGCAACAAAGATTCATGCAAGCCGTCGATGGAGTGGTTGGATGTGATGCGACCAGATATGATAACGATCCACCGTGTTCCACCACGTCCTCCTGCGACGTCGAATTCTCCGTGATGTTGGTGGTCTAGTGGCGAGGCGGTGACTTCTTCAAAGTTATGATCACGGGTGTGGGAAAGTAATGCTTATGTAGATCTAATCTTATCAGGCACAATAGTAACCACATACGGAACCAATAATTGGACGTGTGCATTGTCTCGCAGTTTATTCCAGCTGTACATCGTAACCACCTCCACATTTCTTGTTCCCTTACTATC
>Ga0153975_1000420_pt1 | contig 12998 bp, 16 predicted proteins | sample TSGA059MetaG_FD_104694 | JGI IMG/M metagenome (GOLD analysis project Ga0153975, IMG submission 104694) | Attine ant fungus gardens microbial communities from Georgia, USA - TSGA059 MetaG | ecosystem: Host-associated > Fungi > Mycelium > Unclassified | place: USA: Georgia, Yuchi Wildlife... | reverse complement strand
TGACTGTTGCACCAGTATCTCCACTGGAATGTCTGTTCATACGCTCCAATGCCAATGCTCTTTCGCGTTCATTGAAGAATGATGTAGATTCTGGCCTGTTTGGTAAGATGAATAAAGCAAGGATTGCCAGTATGACCGACGGCGAACCCTACATATTGTATCATTTGCAGCATATCATCAGATGAAAAAATAATGTACCTCAACAATAAAGAGGATTCTCCAGTTTGCGACGCGGGACTGGATGTGCTGAATGCCGAAAGCAATAAGACCACCAAAGGCTCCAGCGACCGCTGCGAATCCAAACCAGTAGGCCATCTGATAGGGATTTCGACGTGTCAAGCTGTGACGGATGGTGTAAATAACCACTCACCCGAAGACCCATTTCTTGCTTTGTGTAAAAGAATGCTTGGAAAGATGTGATTATGGTAGACAATTTCAATTCGAAACTGGCGTACAGAAGTAAAGTGGGATAACGGGTCCAAATCCAGAATCGAAGATACCCAAGAATAGTCGGCAAACAATTAGGCCAGGATAATTGAAGGCTGTGGACTATGATGCGGATTAATATAACTCGAATTACTTATGATTTGCCGGTTTACCATGAGAATCGAGGTAGTTCCCCACCCTAAGGCAACACCTGCAAACCATGATCGTGGCGGAAAGAGCTTTGAAACGATAGTCATAGGGATTTGAACAACAATCTACAGGATCAGCACATCGGTAAATACTGTGTTGGATGATTTCAGATAATTGGCACATGCATATGCAATGAAGAAGACTGAGTTGATTACATCGAAAAGTGTTCCTGTCGGGTCACCGCCGAGGGCATCTTCTGGAAGTCCTTGTAACCGCGCATTACCAAGGTTTGAACGATCAAGAACTATGCACGATGAGGTCTCAACTAATTCTGGGATACAGAATACTCACATGAGCAGAAATAGAGAACACATGCAATGGGTAAGATTCGAAAGTCAAGCTTGCGCACAAAAGCTTTCTCTTCTACAATTTGTTTAGGGTCGAGAGTTTCTGAGCCGACACTTTCCATCGCGGCATCCTGAATATTCTTTTCGTCATCAGGTAGCGTGAGCTGGGGTTCTTCGCGGGAGGACATGACCGGGAACAGAAAGGATAAAAGAAATCCAAGCCTATTTAAGCTGTATCATCTATGGTTAAAGCATCCTACCAATGGAATGGTCGGGCATTCCGATCTCTGGCGTTGATCCCTAACATAGGTATTTTAAGCCCACGTCAGCTGAACAACCATATGATAGTCTCCAGCCCTCCTAGCTATGATCCCCACTAGTATAGGGTCCAGGAACTCAACAACTCCTTGGCTAGTGCTGCTTATGGGTTCTCATCGGCCATAAAACATGGTACGTAATCTGTCAGAAAAATTAGGGTTGGAAGGCCTCGCCAGATCACGATATTTAAAATAGTAAGATATCAGAATTGTCTTCAGGAGCCCATGCTTTTCGAACTTCATAACGACGGGCGTGGACCATCAGCGAAATGGAGTCCGGGGATGGGGTTAAAATAAACAAGATGATTCTGTGCCTGTTACACTCGATAAGTCTTTGCTTGCTTACATGGAAGGGTGAACAGTTCTTTATCCTTGCGTGATCATGTCTGCCTCGATCAAGAGGAGGAAAGTCTGCCTGTTGGTGAGTTCAACTTATCCTAGCCCTGCTGAAGCTGGGGAAACACCTATCTGCAAATGGTGTCAAAGGAGGCCTTTCTACCAAGAGACCTTCTCCTATTCGGTACATCGTCTAGTCAACTGAAAAAATCATATCGAATAGAACCATATAATCCTTCCCAGGATATTGGTGAGTGTTGGAAGGGACTGGCCCACTCTAATGATTTAGGAATGAAGGACACGGTTAATTACTCCAACACAGCGACACAGAGGGTAAAATAGTCAATTTATCTCAGGCAGCGGAAGAACTTGTAGTTAGGGAGCCTTTGCATATATATATACCCCAGTACGCACTCTGTATACCTCAGTTGTCAACTATAGAGGTAATGTCTGAGCTTTATATTTTTCTAGTGAGACTAATATATATCACGTCATTCTAGCATGCCTCACTCTAATATAGCCAAACACCCCAGGTCACGCTAACGAGAATCTCACATTCGCCTTTGAGCAAGTAAGGCTGAAACTCTCGCAACAGACATAACTTGATCCACACTAGTCGATGGTGACATGCAGAGCGACTCAGGTCTCTTTGCTCCTTATGAGTTTCCATGTGGGTTGAAGATCAAAAATCGCCTTGTGAAGGTTTGCCTACTCCTCTCTTCAACATTAATACCCAGCTAAATAATTCCAGGCACCGATGTACGAGAATCTGGCATGTTGGGGTGGTGGAGCTCCGAATGCCTACCACCTTGCTTTGTACTTGACTTGGTCTCGGTACGACTGGGGCATGATTATCACTGGAAATGTCCAGGTCCTTGGATCGCATCTCACAATCGGGCGAGATCTTGTCGTGCCGGATCAGCTGGATGATACATCTCTAAAGTCATTTGAAAACTTGGCCAAGGCTAGCAAGGGACCCGATGGTCACACACTTGCAATAATGCAGCTCTCTCACGCCGGTCGACAGTCTGCAAATCTGTTGGGTGGTCGTTATCCTTTTATGCCCCCCTCTGCGCCTAGTTCTATTCCTATTGGTCTGAGGACTACAAAACATGATTTTGTCGCCGCAATGATCCAGAAACTACTTTTTCAAACCCCAAAAGAGTTAACACTCGCTGAAATCGACGACATCGCAGAGAAATTTGTGCAAGGCGCACGTTTGGCCCATCTATCTGGATTCGACGGCATAGAACTACATGCTGCTCATGGTTGTACGTATTCCAGGTATCGCCCATTTCATATGATTAATGGACTGTCTTAGACCTTTTGGCTCAGTTTCTGTCGCCCAAGGTATAGACGATTTGAAAACAATACCATCCATTTGAATTTGTTTTCTCCTAGTCAAACAAACGTCAAGATCAATATTCGATCCAATCGGAGAATGGGCTCCGTCTTCTCCATCAGATTATTGATAGAATTCGAGCCGCTTGCCCCCCACAATTCATCGTTGGTGTCAAGCTGAATGTTTCTGAATACCTCGAAGATACTATCTCAAAAGAACAGGATCGAGCTTTAAGTCATGTATTGGCTCTTGCGAGCTGGAGCACAGTTGATTTTATCGAGATCTCGGGCGGAGATTATGAAAGTCCCAGTGCGTGCTCCAAGCATTCTGTTCCTCTCTTGTAAACTCAGATACCATGCCTACAATCAGCATTTATGGCGACGAGCCTATCTACATCAGGCCGACAAGCTTTTTTCATCTGGTTTTCCCAAAAAGCCCTTGAATCACTCGACTCTGCTGGATTCAAGTACCCCTCACGCCCTGCCATTGTCGTCACTGGTGGATTTCGGACGCCTAATCTTCTATACTCTGCGTTACGATCCGGTCATACAGATATGCTTGGCATTGGACGTTGCTCAATAGTATGTCCTCAAATACCCAACATAATGGGGGATTTCGAACAAAGGCATGGTAACAGCGATGGCGACATACCATTCGGGGCAACACCTAACTTTTCGGCTTCTGACAAATACCTCAAATGGTGGCCCATTGCTGCTCTGCGGAACACCTTCAGTAAAATTCAATTGATGGGAGCTGGAATCAATTTAGCGTGGTATACGATCACTCTTCGCCAGCTTGCGATAGCAGAGCTCCAACGCCTCGAGGGCCACACAGATATCTCTCAATCGACACCAGAACCTGATTATGCAATGGATGGTCTCTGGGCACTCTTTCGGATGTTCTTTTGGTTACCAAGTACAAGTTGAAGGCGTCCTTACTGATTGCATCCGTTGGATCAACGGATTTTGAAGTTTGACTTGTTTTTATCTTTATTGGCAAGATTTAATTTACCATTTGTTTGTTAGAATAGTCTTAGGCGGTTGGCTGACCAAGGATAGGGTACTTTGCCTGGTGATGCGGGCATTATTTCTTTTCCTTTTGTTTTCTTGTCTTTGTGTTTCCTGTTTTCCGCACTGGATGGATCCTTACATAGGTGACCGAGTGCAGTGTTCACCGACGAAGGTGGACTTCTATCAGACAAGACTTTCATGGTAGCTAGAGTGTTTTTTCTCTATCGTCTCCCAAGTCCTCAGATCCTGTAGTATAGAAGGACTTTTGCAAAGAATCATCGAATTAAATATTTTCTCTCTTATTTGTTTGAAGGGCTCAAATTTCTACAACACAGGTATGACACATGGCCTATTGATGTGAAAGTCTTACGGGATTAAAGGATGATGGATGTTATACAAGTTCGAATGGACAGCATAAGCGGAGGATCCGATGATGATAACTCGATCGATTATTTTTATTATCAAGTACTTGAGCCGCCCGCGGAAGCATGAGATACCAGTCAAGGCTGTGAACAAAGATCATTAACATAGAACAGATGGATTGATGATCTATTATGGGTGGTTACAGACAGGTTACATTTGGAAGTAAACCATTCACAGATCCGAGATTATTGGGAAACACTGACGGGTACTTCGGGCGTAGCCTCTGCACCGGAGAAAAAGGCACGAGCCCAATCATTGGTGGACTCGGGAGGGGGCTGGATGAATCAATGGCGATGAGATGGACTTGTAACTCGGATACACTCACCAAGGACGCAAGATGCTTGTGATTATTGAAATCGAGGAGGCGTACGCGAAGGGGCGGCACTATGTCTTTGTCAAAAGTTCCTTCGTGCTCTCTCTAGGAAGGCAATTCAGGATAGAACAGATTAGTGGGATGTTCCATACCCTCAAAGAAATCTCGAGTCTACTCCAAGCGGTGTTCCAGTGTCCCCTATATGATTTGGTAGAGTCTGTTCCGGGATCCAATTTCAATAAAGCGGAAACAAGTTCAGCGAGACATATTCCGTGACTCGCGAACCCGATATGAGCACCATCTTGGCTTTGATCAAAGAGGTGAGGAAGAATGCAGTCCCGAATGACGATTTCGGCCCTGTGTGCAACGTCATTTATACTCTCCCCTTGAGAGAATCGTGCATCTCGATCTTCCAACTCGGGGAAGATACCCTCTTCGTATAATTCTTCTAATGTTTTATTATTTGGCATAGATCGTGGCGTCCATGGACGCCCTTCAGCGATACCAAAGTGCTGCTCTCGGAGATTTTCTGTCACTGTCAGAGGTGGTTTGGGCTCAACGTGATGCTGGATAACAGCAAGAGCTGTGCAGTGTGCACGTTGGAGATCTGATGCGTAAAAATTCGTAAATTGAATGGCAGATGCATTGAAGGCAAGGCCGAGAGCTTCTGCTTGCTAGACAATCGGTGAGGTTCACCGGGGGGATTCCCACGTTATTCTAGACTTACGCGTTCACCAAGCTCAGAGAGTGGTGCATCTTTCCATCCGGCCCAGATGCCTCTCTGGTCGTAATTCAGCGACGACAATGATTCAAACTACGAAATACTCACTGTGTTATCAAGACTTTCTCCGTGACGAATCTGGTTCGGAAAAAATGAGCGGTGCGCTTGGACTGCTGGGCTGTATGACCTACCAAGGTGACAGTTATCATGTCGTTGGTTCAAAGCTTCTGGAAGATGGTGATCCGACATCACGGAACAGAGTGGCACGTGTATGTAAGATCAGATTGCAAGTAGGCTTGTGTGAATGATATTTCTGCCTGTTGAAGTGGTTTAGCAACCCACTCGCACTATGTCAGGGCAGCACCCCATCACCACCAGTCTGGGGCGGTACTCGCATTCCAATCATTGATGTTGTCAGTACTCACTGGTATGGTACATGGCCTACTTCTTTTGGACTCCCTACTTAATAACCGAGAGTATGGCTTTCATCCCTCAGTCGTCTACTTTACTTCGCGACGCCTGAGGTGAGATATATATGTTGTGTTCTCTTAGACTATGGTAACTCACAGATGTATATAGCTTACATATCTGATAGGTAAATATATACCGAGTCGTCTACTTTACTTCGCGACGCCTGAGCTTACATATCTGATACTGCCTGCGGAGAATCGATTGCCGGATACGACAAATGCCCACATACGTTGCTGGATGACAACCCGTTTGCATGCGACCGGCTGCAGTAATTCGGTACACCACAGAAGATCACGTGCCCCAGACCCTGAAGGATTCTGCGCTTGCATGCCTCCTTGTCACAGCCAACTGAGTGGAGTCAACCATATGGATTGTATCTATGGCATGCACCATCACCATGTCCCAGCAATAGTCTGCCTATCACGATGTGGACTCTATAAGGTCACGTGGAGACATACACTCTAGCACATTCTCGTACTGCAGCTTCACAGTACAGTCTTCTTTATAACAAACCACTATCGCCAATCAAAGGCTGGCCTTAGTGAGCTGTCCAGAGCACAATGGCCTCTATACCAGGCATCCCCCTGCTGAGCGGCCCCCCATCCGCTACTGATTCATCCGACGCATGCAGGAAATGCAACAAAGAATTCAACATTCTTTTCGCTAGGTCCAGAAAGTGTAATCACTGCGGTATGTCGTCATGATTTGCACTTATATGATCTTCCCTGATGTTGTCTTACTAGGATACCTCTACTGTCATGCCTGCTCAGACTTTCAGGCTCTCATGCCACGCGCTGGATCTGAAAGCGGTTATGACCCCGTCCACGTCTGTGGATATTGCATTGAGTTGCTCAAGAGTATGGTTGAATTAGATCCTCCCTTGTCATGATTACTAACCACAAGTGATCAAGTTACCGCGGCAGCCGGAAACCAACTCAAGACATCACCACTCAGCAAACTCATATCGTATGCCGATTCTTATAACATCAATATAAGTCGAGCAGTGGAGAAGGATGACATCATAGAGACCATCATCCGAGTAAGAGTGCGTACATGGACCTCGTATGCCATTTGTCAGCAACTGACTTTTACTTAGAGACCCGATGGTTGTTTGCCGCAAGCGAAAGAAGTAAGTTTAAGTGAATGACTCCATCATCCAGTTCTGATGATGTGCCTCAGAATTATTATCGCAGTAATAAGGTTCCTAATCCATTTGCAGGAGTTCGACCTCGTAGTTTCTTTTCCAGGGGTGGGGATGGACCACCTCCCGTAGCTCCTCGTCCTCAAGCTCAACCAGCATCAAATCCTTATCGGTACAGTGCTACGACAGACAACGCTCCGCCGCGCTTTACATCTCACAGCTATCATCAGGCTCATGACAGCAATTCTGGGGCTTCTCCAAACCACCACCACTTTCCATACGGAGCTTATCGCTCCAATCGTCCACCGCAACCTCCACCTTCATCAACTCGTTTCCGTCTGCTTCATCTGCTCAACAACCGCGACCATATCGCCCGCAAGAGCCGCGGTCTTCCCCCCGGCCTAACGCTTCATCTGAACATCGACCATCGCCGAGAACCCAGCCAAATCCCACTCCATCAACTCCTCCCCAAAGACAACGTACGACATCGACTTTTACTCAAACGCCTTCATCTCCGCCAATGCCGACTCTCGATCAATTACTTACTATGACACAAAGCTCCATTAATGCCTTATCCGTTGGTGTCTTGAAGAATATACTTTTCACTAATCATGTCAATGCGACCATGATCCTTGAGAAGAGTGAGTTGGTGAGTAAGGTTATGGCACTCGTAGATGATGAAAGGAAAGATCGGGAGCGGCAGAGATTAGTGGAGAGTCTGGAGGAGGATAGAAGACGGACGGAGAGAGAAGAAGCAATGAGAAGAGAACAAGAAGATCAAAGGAGGAGAGAAGAAGAAGAGTGGCCGAGAACAGGAGGGCGAGAAAGTCATAGAACTAGACTAGATGAAGCTGAAGATGGTACGGACGATATGGAAATCAATGTTGAAGTGGTGGATGAAGACGAGGATCAGGCTACTCCTCATGACAGGTCTGATAGACACGCTAATTCTGGAGGGCAGACTGAGGCTGCAGTTTCTGCTATTCCACCGGAGACTTCGGCAACGTCTGAGAAGCCGGCATCATTCCTGGAGCGCTCAGGGTTGTGTGTGATCTGTCAGGACGAGGAAGCAAATATTGCGATTGTGGATTGCGGGTACGTTCACCTTGCATTTTTTTCTTGGTCCATGCAGGGTTAAATGTCATTCAGGCATTTAGCAATGTGTCGTGGATGTTCGGAGTTGGTCATGGCGAGTTCTAAGGAGTGTCCATTGTGCCGAACCAGGATCGTCACAGAAGCGAGATTACTGCGGATATTCAAATCTTAGATATACCTTGGCTGAATTCACGTCTTGATGCAACACTCATGCCACAAGCCAGCGCAGTTCGCGAGAGTCAATATACCTTTGACACACAGCCACTAATTGAGCGACTTATTTACAGCTTCACCACCCAGGTAGCTGATCCCACATGATCCTGCATCTGTCATTGTACAGCGGATCATGCTGATGGCCGAATGTGACTGACTGAGGCGGGGTACGAGGAAAGTAAAGATAGAAACATTGTCAAAGGTCGCCTTTTGGGTGGCCAGATGTCAAGGGTCATGAGTGAGGTTGTTGCTGAGTGGAATGAACGGGCATTAGTCTTCTATATATGATAACACCTGTTATCACTTCAAGAACCAAAGTAGCGGTCAATTTTGGAACAGATCAATTTCATATCTGAAGCACAAGGCAGCGATAAGACGGTCAAGATGTAGAACCAGTTTGTCTCTGGGGGAATGTAGTTGCCTGAACAGAAAAGATAATCATATGCGGGGATTTCGGGAACGCTGAGAACCAGAAGGGATCCTAGGCTATTCCAAACTAGGAAACGGGGAATGATGTCAAGTTGTCCTTAAAACATACGTCCCCTCTAACTCGCTTCCCACATGTCGCCTTCTGCCCCATCCGCCTCGTCAGTAAAACACTTTTCTTTAATGTTTTCTTCTCACCAGTGCTATTGTGCAGGTCTGACCAGGATTTACGAAACCAGGCTACTTCGGCTTCGGCCGCGACGTTTGTCACAGCGCTCGTTTTCAATGCTATCATTTTTGGCGCCGAACTTGGCGCTTTTACACTCGTTTATCCCTACTTCAAAGCAGTATACGAGCCAAGAACGTATGCTGTTCCTCCCAAGTGGGCTTCTTTCACTTTTGTGTTCAGAGGACCGGTTTCAAATTGATCTTTTTTTTATAGAAAGCGTTCCAACCCGTTTTCTCCCAATCGTTTTCTGTGGCCACTGGCTGTTTGGCGCGCTGACCACAAGACCATTAAGAATGTCACCAGCTTGGATGCCTACTGTTTCGTGCGCTTCCTCAGGATGATGACCAAGATATTCTTGCCCATTTGGCTTATATCCTGGATTGTTTTATTCCCTGCTACCACTGTCAACATTGTCCCTGATCCATCGTATGACAATCTGAACAAACTGTCTTTCAGTGATGTCCCACCTCATCTCTGGTCGAGGTATGCGGCGCACGTTGTTATGGTTTATGTCTTTACCTGTAGGTTTGCATATTCGTTTAACCGCTCGAGCTGACTCCTGTATCAGTCTGGATCTTTTACAACATCAGCAATGAGATGCATCACTACGTGAAGGCGCGTCAAGAGCATCTTATTGAGCATGACCACGCCAGATCGCTTCAAGCCAATACAATTCTCGTTATGGGCATTCCTGAGCGTTATCTGAGCAAGAGCGCTCTCCTTAAAGTCTTTGAGGAACTCCCGGGGGGTGTGCGCAAGATCTGGATTAATCGTAACCTCAAGGAACTGCCGGACATCTATGACCGACGTCTTGCCGCATGTAGCAAACTTGAAAATGCGGAAACTTCTCTCCTTCGTACTGCAGCCAGATTACGTTTGGAGGCGCAGAATCAGCAACAGAAGAACGCAGCTAAATCAACTAGCGCGGACTCAAAGAAGGCTGCGGATCCTGAAGCAGTTCCTCTCGATTTTGTCTCTGATGTTCCGCGTGACCAACGCCCCTCACATCGACTTGGTTTGGTACCGTTTACTGGCCAGAGAGTCGATACTATCGAGTGGGCGAGGGAAGAAATCAAAGAGTGTAATAAGCTTCTGAATGAGGCAATTTCGTCCATTGAGGAAGAAGACATCGCCAGTGCGGCTGAGGCCACTTCCAAGAAGAAAGCAAAGCGACGAAATAGTACTCTACCATTTTTCTTTTGATGTATATCGTTGCTTATATCTCATGTTAGGCCGCAAGCCCTCCGATATGATGAAAGATGCTGCTGGTGTATTGAAGAATACCGCGGAAGCCGTTGAAGGCCGCATTGTCGGCTATGGTGGTTCGAAATACCCGCCTTTGACCAGCGCCTTTATCACCTTCAAAAAGCAAATTGGTGCTCACATGGCTATACAGGCTTTGGCCCACCATGACCCCTACAGAATGGGTACGCAACATATTCTCTTTTCTGTCTTGATGCCTCTCATGGTCCGATACAGCAAGGAAATATAATGAGATCAGTCCTCAGGACGTCATCTGGGCCAACCTGAATCTGAATACATATGAGCAGAAGGTAAACTTTCATAACATCAATTTAATTTGATTAACCCCTCGTTGTAGATACGAATAGCTATTAGCTACTCCGCAACTGCTGCACTGATTATCTTCTGGTCATTCCCTGGTAATTATTATCAAATTTCTTGAGCCTTTGGATTATTCTGAATCCATTCCCTCAGTTGCATTCGTTGGTGCCATTTCAAATATCCATTCCATCTGCTCTCAGGTCAAGTGGCTCAACTGGATATGTGAACTCCCCTCCACTGTCGTTGGAATCATCTCTGTGAGTACTCAAATGAGAGTTACCAATCGATCATGCTGATAGAAAATTTCAGGGTGTTTTACCCCCAGTCATGCTCGCTGTCCTGATGGCTCTTCTTCCTATCATCCTGAGGCTACTGGCAAGATTTGAGGGAGTCCCCAAATACACCGGCTTGGAACTTTCTCTAATGACCAGATATTTTTCCTTCTTGGTCGTGGTACGTTGCTTGATCTGCTCATATGTATCGCCTCTGACGCTCCAATTTTCAGCATTCATTTCTCATTGTCACCATTAGTTCTGGAATAATTCCTGCTCTCCAGCAAATCTTGAACGACCCAACATCAATAGCTAATACTCTTGCTACCCAACTTCCTCAGGCTTCTACTTTCTTCCTGACCTATATTATCCTACAAGGCCTTTCTGGTACTGCAAGCGGATTTTTGCAAATATCGCCATTGGTAATATATTACGTTAAGCTCTTCCTTCTTGGCAGCACTCCGAGATCAGTTTATTCGATCAAGTACGTTCTCGAAGATTGTGCCTGGGGTACACTTTTCCCTTCTGTCACCCTTTTGGCTGTAATCTGTGAGTTTGCGGGTTTTCATCCAATTCGTCTGTAATACTTACATTGGTGAAGCTATAACTTACTCGGTTATATCTCCCCTCATCAATGGTCTCGCATTCGGGACGTTCTTCGCATTTTACCAGCTTTACAAATACCTTTTCTTATGGATATATGAACAAAAACCATCTTCTGATACTGGAGGACTATTCTTCCCGAAGGCCATCCAACAAGTATTTGTTGGCCTCTACATTGAAGAGGTGAGCTTTGGATGTGGCCCAGAACTTTGATGTTGCTGAATGGACCGTTACAGGTTTGCTTGTGTGGCCTGTTCTTCTTGGCTCATGCTTACCCCCATGCCATCCTCTTAATCATCCTGATCGTCTTCACTGTGGGGTTCCATATGATTATCAATCACTCATATGACCCACTATTGTATGCTCTCCCTCTGAGCTTGAAGGATAAGACTTATTCCCCAGTTGGGGGTGTCACTGACGATACCGAATCCGAGGCTGGAAGTAGCGGTGAAAATTTGGAACAAGGACAGAATGCAGACATCGAAGCCGATGACGCCCAATGCACGTCTCCTACCAAAGATAAAAGAGCTGCTGCAGGAGAGAGAAATGAGGAAGCAGACTTTGGTTATGCGCATCCGGCCATCTCGGTACCCCAAAGGACCATTTGGATCCCGAGAGATGCACTGGGCATGAGTGAAGAAGAGGTGAGAGGTTGTAAAGAGATGGGCCTCAGTGTGTCTGTCGAGGGTGCGACGATGAATGTGATGGGCAAAGTGGATGTTCCGAGTGCAGATGAGATTTCGGAGGACGTTGCCAGAAGCTTCGACAGATGATATCATAAGATGTCCAATTTTTTTGAGAAGAGAGTTTATCTCTAAAGATTGACCCATACATTTCTATATTTCTGCATAGTTTAATTCTGATATATGCACGTTCTTATTGTAGAGTTTTCGTAACGACTTTACTATGAAGGTTTGTCATTCAAATCAGTTTACACAAGATATGCACGTTGCTTGTACTAGGCTAATGCGAGCGAGCTTGTGCGATGCGGCAGCAGGTATATTTTTTAGTTAGGCAAATATATAATGTATTCATGATCTGTTGGTGAGGTCAAGTCTTTATTTTTATCCGTGTTTAACAACCTCAATGTTCCTGCTGATAGACGACTCAAGATTCCCTCATGTGATCAACCAAATTTGAATGTAATTTTAGGCTTTTTCTCCTTATCCCGTCCACTGAAGTCTGAGCCTCCCAGCTCTCTGACGATTGACTCAGCCGTTGATGTTCTGAAAGAAAAATTTTCCAAGATAATACTCGTGATGTTCGACTTTTTGTTTGCCTAGCATGTCTAAAAAAATTGGTTAGCTACGCCTGGAATTTTAGATGAATGTGTGATAATCCTAGACATGATGACTTAGATCTTGAACACTGGTTTGTAAATGTGTAGACATGAATCTCTCTTTTTGAAACCGGTCCTTGATAGCTTTTTTTTGCTATCGACGGCACTGATGCTGTCTTACCTCCATGTCTCATTTTTCAAGATCAAAAACCACGAATCAACTGGAGTTATGCATGCTGGTGGCATGTTGTATTCAAAGTCGATTGTTACAAGTCGCTTGAGCTGGGATGTGATGTCACTTCATGTGTCAAATCATCTAGA
>Ga0153975_1000419_pt1 | contig 13014 bp, 15 predicted proteins | sample TSGA059MetaG_FD_104694 | JGI IMG/M metagenome (GOLD analysis project Ga0153975, IMG submission 104694) | Attine ant fungus gardens microbial communities from Georgia, USA - TSGA059 MetaG | ecosystem: Host-associated > Fungi > Mycelium > Unclassified | place: USA: Georgia, Yuchi Wildlife... | reverse complement strand
GTCATTTTTGCACTTATTCAGCGCCGGGCGCTGATCCACTCTTCAGTCACAGGCGCGGCAAAAAGCGTCATACCTTACTGGAGTTACTGATGCAGACAACCTCTCCCATGACTCACCGCGCCAGGATTGGCGCTATATTTCGTGTTACCTCAGGCAACTTCCTCGAACAGTTTGATTTCTTCCTGTTCGGTTTTTATGCCACCTATATCGCCCATACCTTTTTCCCGGCCAGCAGTGAGTTTGCCTCACTGATGATGACCTTTGCCGTCTTTGGTGCAGGCTTCCTGATGCGCCCTATCGGCGCAGTGGTACTGGGGGCGTACATCGATAAGGTCGGCCGTCGCAAGGGGCTGATCGTCACGCTCTCCATCATGGCGGCGGGCACCTTTATGATCGTGCTCATCCCTTCTTACCAGAGCATTGGCCTGTGGGCACCGCTGCTGGTGCTGATCGGCCGACTGCTGCAGGGCTTCTCCGCCGGTGCAGAGCTGGGCGGGGTGTCGGTTTATCTGGCCGAGATCGCGACGCCGGGCCGCAAAGGCTTCTACACCAGCTGGCAGTCGGGCAGTCAGCAGGTCGCGATTATGGTGGCGGCGGCAATGGGCTTTATCCTCAACGCCGTGCTGGAAGAGAGCGCTATCCGCGAATGGGGCTGGCGTATTCCGTTCCTGTTTGGCTGCCTGATTGTGCCGTTTATCTTCGTGCTGCGTCGCAAGCTGGAAGAGACGCAGGAGTTCAGCAATCGTCGCAGTCATCCTGATGTGAAACAGGTGTTCCGCATCCTGCTCAGTAACTGGCAGGTGGTGATTGCCGGGATGCTGATGGTCGCGATGACCACCACGGCGTTTTACCTGATTACGGTTTATGCCCCGACCTTTGGCAAGAAAGTCCTGCTGCTGAGCGCCTCGGACAGCCTGCTGGTGACGCTGCTGGTGGCGGTGTCGAACTTCATCTGGCTGCCGATTGGCGGCGCGATCTCCGACCGCTTTGGCCGCAAACCTGTCCTGGTTGCCATGACGCTTCTGGCGATCGCCACCAGCTATCCGGCCCTGAGCCTGCTGGCAGCGGCACCGGGCTTCTCTATGATGCTGGGCGTGCTGCTATGGCTTTCGATGATTTACGGTCTCTACAACGGCGCGATGATCCCGGCGCTGACCGAAATCATGCCAGGAGAAGTCCGCGTGGCAGGCTTCTCGCTGGCCTACAGCCTGGCAACCGCAGTGTTTGGTGGCTTTACCCCGGTGATGTCGACCGGTCTGATCGAACTGACCGGCGACAAAGCCTCGCCTGGCTACTGGATGAGTTTTGCGGCTGTCTGCGCGCTGGGCGCAACCCTGTATCTTTATCGTCGCACCCGCAGTGCCGTATTACCTGCCCATAAAACCGTTAGCTGAGGAACTGAAGATGAAACTGAGAACGATGTCGCTCTACGCTGCCCTGCTGTTCAGCGTGGCGGGCAGCACCACGGCGCAGGCAAAAGAGCTGACGGTAATGATCTCCGGCGGATTTAAAGCGGCATGGGATACGCTTTCGCCACGCTTTGCCGAGCGTGAAGGGATCACCCTTAACACGGTTGCCGGTCCGTCGATGGGCAAGACGCCACAGGCGATTCCGGCGCGGCTGGCGCGCGGTGAACCGGCTGATGTGGTGATTATGGTTGGCGATGCGTTAAGCGATCTGCAGAAAAAGGGCGCAACGCTGCCGGGTTCACGGGTTGAGCTGGCGGACTCGCGCATCGGTGCAGCGATAAAACAGGGTGCCACGCCGGTGAAAATCGGCAGCGAAAGCGAGCTGCGTACTGCCCTGCTGAACGCCTCATCTATCGCCTACTCCGACAGCGCCAGCGGCAAATATGTCAGCAGCCAGCTGTTCAGCCGACTGGGCATTGAGGATCAGGTGAAGACGAAAGCAGTGAAGGTCGAGCGCATCCCGGTGGCCTCCGAGGTCGCGGCGGGTAAATACGCTATCGGCTTTCAGCAGGTCAGTGAACTGCTGCCGGTCTCCGGCGTAACGTTCATTGGCGAACTGCCGGAAAAGCTGCAGTACACCACCCGCTTCGCCGGTGCCGTAGTACGCAGGTCAGCGCAGCCGGACGAGGCGGTGAAGCTGCTGCACTGGCTCGCCTCGCCTGAGGCACAGCAGGCCGTGCACGCCAGCGGCCTGCACAGCGTGAAGGCGTCAAAACCGGCTAAAGTCGCTGATACTGTTCAATAATCAGGTTTTCCAGTTCGCTCGCGATGTGCGAGAGCGTCCGGCCATTTTTACGCAGCAGTCCGACGGTGCGTTTCACCTGCGGATCGGTTAACGGCACCGCCATCAGCAGGGCGTGATCGTAGCCGGGCATCGACATGGCGGGGACGGCAGCAATGCCCAGCCCCGCCTCAACCATCCCCAGCATGGTGGTGACGTGCCGGGTTTCACAGACACAGGGCTTCTCCGGCATGATCGCCTGCAACGCCTGGTCCAGCAGGTTGCGATTGCCGGAGGTTTTATCCAGTCCGACCCACTCATACTGATAAAACGCCTGCCAGCTCAGACTCTTTTTGCCTGCTATCGGATGGTCACGCCGACAGGCCGCCACATAAGGATCGTCCATCAGCGGCTGGAAGTGCACATCCGGCTGCGAGCGGCTGGAAAAGCTGATGCCGAAATCGGCCTGACCGCCAATCACCGCGTCATAGACGTTGGCCGCACTGCTGTCGACCAGCTTGACTCGTACACGGGGATAGCGCGCCTGAAACAGCCGGATGATGTTGGGCATAAAGTAGTAAGCGGCTGACGGCACGCAGGCGACGGTAATCAGGCCGGTGCGGGCTAAGCTCACTTCACTCAGATCGGCCATCACCTCTTCAAAATCGGCCAGCAGCTTTTCCGAACGCTGAGCAAACGCATGTCCTTTCAGCGTCAGCGTGACGCGGCGCGTGGTCCGCTCAAACAGTTTGATCCCCAGCGTGGTTTCCAGCTTATCGATGCGGCGGCTCAGTGCCGATTGCGAAAGGCAGATTGACTCCGCCGCCAGGCGAAAATTGCCAAACTCCACCAGCGCGCGAAACGCGTAGAGATCGTTGAGATCGAAATTAACCGGCATAACGCCTCTTATTTACCTATTGGTGATTTAGCCAGCCTTGAGGATACGCGAATTTTGTAGCTAAGTTGTTAAAAAAGATTGAAGTCAGGCGATTCCATTTTATTTTTTTGAAAAAAGGCCCGCCGAAGCGAGCCTGTAGGGTGAAATTCACTTCTGTGAACCCTTCATAAAATAGAGAGTCAGATCTTTCAGAATGGAAACCCCACCGTAATAACAATATAAAACCACAAAAAATTTCGCAATTCCACACGGCAGAAAGCCCAGCCAGCCATCCTGAGGGAATATATTCACTGATGTTAACAGGACACCAGCCGATAATATCCCAGGTATAATGCAGGCGTTTTTTATCTTCTTTTCCCTACCACGTACATTGTCCGCCATAGTTATTCCCTGAACCACCACCATTTCCATTACCGCTGGCAACGCACGTTAGCGCTCCTGCGACAACACCTCTTGCTACGTTCACCCATGAACTTGATCCTGATATAGCACCTGCAACAATACCTGATGCGCATGGGTTGTTGCTGATAATAGACCCTAAATCCAGACAGTTAGATTGTGTACCCACAAAACCATTCGCCTGTCCCCCATAACCATGCTGGCTTTGATGGGCACTGGCACCCGCATAAGCGGGATCATAAGCACCACTCGCACCTGCAACCATTTTCAACTGCGCTTCATATAAGGTTTCCATTTGGTAAATCCTTAAGCTAATTTTCATCCTGAAGTAATAATGAGCAGCGCTGCTGATTTTTTATAACACCTTAAAAAAAGAAGATCAAAATAAATAGATCACCTTATTAAATGTTAAATAAAATCATAAAAGATTTTATTTAAATGAAAAGGCATTGGAAGAGTTAACCTATCAACAATAAAGAAGAATCAGAAGAAACAAAAAAGCCTCAGGCATAGTCACGAAGTATCCAGCCCTGATATGTAATTTTTAATAACTCCTTTAACAAGGCATTCATTTCGAAAAGATTAAAACCGACTCGCGAATTTCTTCCTCATTTTAGTCTGCGCTGTCACTAAATTAGAAAAACATTTCTCCTTAAATCCCCTGACAGTCAGGGAATATTCACTTACAGGCTGAGGTTTTGGAAAATGTTTATACGGCAATCACTGATTCAGCACAGCCGCTTCCATACCGTCTTTACCCTTCCGATGTAACGGACGGCTCCACCTTATGCAGAAATCGACCAGGATAATCGGGTTGGATGGCGTGCTGGCTGCTGTAGCGACCAAACAGTTTGTAGCGGTTTAACGCGATGCGGTCATAGGCAAAATTGCCGATCGCATCCGGAAAGTGGCGCAGCACCGCCAGCCCGCGCCACGGGGCAGGCAGTTGCTGTATCACGCGGAACACCGCCTGCGCCCGCAGCCAGTGCTGATTGTCCGCGATATAGACAATGGTGCTGACGTTTTCTTCCGGCAGTCCGGCCCAGCGCAGCAGCGCTTTGCCCTGCTCGCTCTGCACCGAGGCAAAACGAACCTGCCGCGCCAGATGATGACGCAGCAGAAACTGAACCCAGCCGTTACACAGTTTACAGACGCCGTCATAGAGCACGGCGCTTTCACCGGTTTGCAGATACGGGGGTGATGACATCCTGCAACTCCTCACTCATCTGATGATGAGCTGAAGTGTAGCGGGTTCTGGTCAGTTGCTGGTGCAGCCAGTGGATAACAGTCGCGTGATCCTGGGCACAGGCATCCACTTCGCACACCGGCCCCAGCGCCATCGGCCGGGCTTGTTGCGCCAGCTGGCGCAGCTCCGGCAGATACTCAGCGCCCGGATGGCCAGGCAGCCGCTGCGACAGCCGCGCCTGATAGCGCGCCACCGCCACCTCCGGCGCGATCCTCAGCCACAGCTCCAGCGCCTCTTCGACACCCGCCTGTTTCAGTCCCTGCTCAAGCAGCGTGCGCGGCTGAAAGCCAAACCAGGCATCGATAAGCCAGATCTGACTGGCGGGTGCCTGGCCGACAATGTTCCAGATCGCCTGATAAGCCGCGCAGCCCAGCTGCCGGTTACGCTGGCGATCGACCGGCGCAAAAGCGTGCATAAACGGCTCTTTCAGGCTGTCGAGCGTCAGCACCGGCCAGCCAAAGTGCTGTGACAGCGCGTGCGTCAGGGTGCTCTTTCCCGACGCCGGAATACCGTTAACCAGTACCACACGTTTGGGGGGGATGTTTTGCGTCATAAGATATCGATGACCTCCGCCACGCTGCTGGCCTGACGTAACCGGACCAGCGTCTCCTCATCCTCTAGCAGCGACACAATCGCGCGGATCCCCTCTTCGATATGCGCGTTGCTGTCGCGTGCGCCAAACATAATCACAATGTCCGCCTTCTCACTGCCCTCAAATGAGATCGGCTCATTCAGCAGGATCAGACTGAAACAGTCGCGGAGCACCCCCGCTTCCGGTCGCGCGTGGGGAATGGCGATCCCCTCCTCAAACACATAATAAGCGCCGTGAGCCAGCGTATTGGCGATCACGGCATCAGGATAGGTGGCATCAAGATAACCGCCGCTGACCAGCGGTTCGGCGGCCAGCGCGATAACCTGACGCCAGTCCGTGGCGTCGATGCCAATCTGAATGGCGTTGGCCTCCTGCAATAACTGCTTAATCGTCATCAGCTCTCCTTAAATCGACTGGCGAACCACATTGCGTAATTCATCGATTTTGACAAACAGCGCATCAATTTCATTGCGGTAGCGACGGCTTTTCGCAAATAAGCTTAATGCCCGGTTATATTCCAGCATTAATTGTTTTTGCGTTTCGCCATCACGCGGATTAATCGCCAGCTGCTGCTCCAGCTGCGTTATTTTCTCGCGACTTAATGCCGCCAGATGATCCTGCTGCTCGCTGGGTGGTTCCACAGCCGGAGACTTTTTGAGAAATCCAAACATAGGCTCTCCTGCCCCGCATAATATTGGGGTAGCTAATATAAACAGTGAATAAAAGATCGTTAGCGCATTAACCCGGTGATGGCGGCGCGGGTAATTACCGGAATAACTGCATTTTCTCTACCAGCACATTCGTGACCGCATCATTGGCTGGCACCAGGAAATTACGCACGCTGTCATTAACCTTGCCTTTTTCAAAGGTTGATTTGCACTGCGCTACCCACTGCACATTCATTTCAGTGCCGACATTCACCTTCTCAATTCCGCTGCTGACCGCAAGCCGCATATCCTCATCGCTGACGCCGGTGCCGCCGTGCAGGACCAGTGGCGTGTGGGTTGCCGCCGTAATATCTGCCAGCCGCTGATGCTGAATATGGGCTTTACCGGTATAAAGCCCGTGCACGGTGCCGATGGAGATCGCCAGCATATCGACGCCGGTCTCTGCGACGAAGCGGCGTGCATCTTCCACGGGCGTGAACGCTATCGCCTCCATCTCTACGCATTTACCATCTTCCGACCCGCCGATGGCACCCAGCTCCGCCTCTACTGAAACATGATGTGGTCGCGCCATATCAATCACCCGGCGGGTGTTCGCAATATTCTCATCAATGGGCAGATGTGAGCCGTCGTACATAACAGAACTGAATCCGGCATCAATCGCCGTCTGTATTGCCGCTAAATCGGAACAGTGATCGAGATGCAGGCAGGTCGGCACGTTCGTACTCTCTGACAGCGATTTAATCGCATCGACCAGCAATTTATAGCCAAGATATTTCGCCGTGCCGGTGGAAATCTGAATCATTAATGGGCTGTTGGTTTTCTCTGCCGCTTTAAAATAGGCGGGCAGCATCTCCAGACAGTGAAGATTAAACGAACCGACCGCTTTGAAGTCACGCTGTTTGGCCAGCTGTAACAGATCGGCGAAGTTATAAAGTTTCATGGATTTTTTCCTCCTGAGGTTTGGTCGATTTGCCATTAACAAACCAGGCAAGTGCGGTAATAAAGGCGATAAACAGAGCGACAAACAGCCAGTTATTCTGGAAGGCGTGGCCAAGCACCAGGCCGGTACTGATCACGTCGGAATCGCTGAAGGTGACCCCGGCGAAGCCGTAGCTCTCCAGCATCGGCACCAGGATGGCGGGCAGAATGGTGATAAAGAGTCCGTGGACGAAGCCGCCGATCATCGCGCCGCGCCGTCCGCCCATGGCATTACCAAATACTCCGGCGGTGCCACCGGCAAAGAAGTTGGTCAGCAGGCCAGGCAGGATCATCGCCAGACCAAACATCGGGAAGACCAGCATGCCGACGATGGAACCCAGCGTGGTGGCGAGGAAGCCGACAATCACCGCGTTTGGGGCGTACGGAAACATCACCGGGCAGTCCAGCGCCGGTTTCGCGTCCGGCACCACGCGCATCGCGATACCCCGGAAGGCTGGCACCAGTTCGTTCAGCAGCAGGCGGACGCCGCTGTAGAGCACGAAGACCCCGGCCACGAACTGAATCGACTGCATAAAGGCGTACATCAGGTAGTTCATGCCGTTGCTGTACTGGGCGATAAACGCCGGGCCGGCTGCCACAGCGGGGATGAGGTACATCGGTACCATCACCAGCGCCATCGACAGATAGGTATCCTGCAGAAACTTGAAGTTATCGGGCAGTTTCAGGTCTTCGGTGGAGCGCGAGCCTTTGCCGACGACTTTGGCGACCGCCGCCGTGACCAGATAACCGATGGTGCAGAAGTGACCCAGCGCCACGTCGTCCGAGTCGGTGATCCGCCGCACCACCGGCTGTGCCAGCGCTGGCATTACCACCGCCATAATCCCGCCAAAGATGCCGCCGGTCAGAATCAGCGGCAGGCCGGTCAGCCCTGCTTTGTAGCCGATGACTGCGCCAATGGTCGCCATCCACAGCAACGCCTGGCCGGTCAGGAAGATGTACTTAAACGGCGTCAGTCGCGCGATGATGATGTTGACGATAAAAATCACCAGCAGCGTCAGCGCCACTTCAGACCCCAGCTCACGGTTAGCCAGCCCGGCAATAGCGGCCACATCGGTGATATAGCCGCGCATGCCAAAGCCATGGGTAAAAATGGTATTGAGGAACGTCAGGGTGCCAACAATAATATTGATACCCGCCATCATAATTAAAAAGCCGAGCAGCGTTTTAAAGGTGCCTTCCACCACCTTGCCTGCCGATTTTTTTTGCAGCAGCAGACCAATCAGGGCAATAAAGGCGATCAGAATCGATGCCTGCCCCAGCAGATCTTTTACCAGGAAGTCGATCACACTATTCATGGGCGGCGACCTTCTGGTTGCGTTCTTTTAAAAAGGCCAGGATCTTCTGCTCTATTTCCGCTTTATCGGTGAGCCGGTTAAGAATAATGACCCGTTTAATCTGTTCCGGACTGGCGTCGGCGTTTAAAACATCGGCAAACGCTTTTTGCGTCAGGATCATATCTGACTTAAAGGCATTCGCTTCTGAAATGGTGGTGTGATCGATGTCGGCCTCAATCTCCAGTTTTTTTAATACCGCTTTTGCGCTCATCTCAATCGCAAAACTGGAACCTAATCCACAACCACAGACACATAATATTTTCAGCATGGTTTTTTCCTCACACTATATTGAGTTGTTTAGCGAGTTTGTAATGGTGCCCGTCAATATCGACCAGGCGTTTTTGCATGCTTATTAAATCAATCGGAATCGGTTTATTGCTGCCATTAATAATGACCGCTTTATTCCGCATGCCTGACTGAATACAACGCACCACTTCACTGGCCATAATGGTGCCCTGAAAGATCTCTTCGCAGGTGGGATCACCATTGCGCAGCCCGTAACCCAGGATGGTTTTACGGATGCGCACGCCAATAAGGGGTTCAAGCTGTTTGATTAAGGTGTCGATCGCCCCCTGAAAACCTGGCGAATATTCCCGGGTGTAGCCTTCCGAACAGAGGATGACCACGCTGTTCTGCTCTGCCAGCCGCCCGGTAATGCGCTGCGCCAGTTGTGGCAGCGGGATCTGGCACTCAGGAATTAACGCAATATCTGCGTTAGATTTAATCGCGGACTGCAGCGTTAATTCGCCGCAATAACCACCGAGCAACTCCAGCATAAAAACGCGTCCCGGTAAGGCACGGCCGGTATTACGCAGTTTCGCCACCTCTTTTAATACCTGCTCGCAGGCGGTGGAAAATCCCAGCGTGTAGTCGCTGCCGAAAACATCATTATCGATGGTCATACCGACGCCGAAACAATTCACGCCGTACGCCGACAGGGTATGGAGAAATTGCAGCGACCCGTCTCCGCCCGCCATGATTAATATGTCAATCCGGGCGTTTTTCAGCTGGCGGGCAATTAACTCATACTCGCTGCGCACCAGTTTCTTTTCAGTGCGTCCCGATTGCATAACCGGAATAGGGGCGATGGAAAAGTCGAGCAGATCGCGCATGCCGATCTCACGATGATTATTTTCGAGCAGGCCGGGAATACCACCGTCAAATATCACCATCTCCGCCTGTGCCATGCGCCCAATCTGGAAGACAAAATTATTAATGCCGGTCACGTCACCGCCACTGATCACCATTCCAATTCGCATCACCCTCACCCCGCTGGCTTATTCTGCTGAAGGGTATTCTTCCGGTTAGCGGGGTTGCTATTTGCAGAGGAGATCACAGTTACGTGCGGTTTTTCTCAGGCGGGAATATTGACAGTGCTCTTAACATCGCTTTATTTGTGATTTGCCTCACACTATTCCAACTTATTGCGCTCAAGGCGAATCGATATAAATCATTGGCTTAGCAGATGGCGCGGGTGAACTGGCCAGAAAGCGGGAGGAGGTAAAATCAGCCATTAGAGCGGCGTTGCAGATTTGTGACTTTCACCTCATTTTTCCCGTTTTCGCAGAGCAGAAACCGCAATTAAGGTGCAGAAAGAAAATCCGCAGGCAGATGTTAATCAGATTCAGCATCTCTGTTGCGAACGAGTAGCATTCTTCGGTATAACCTTTCAATGCCCACAGAAAACACAGCCTGACGATAATGATTTCTAAGGAAAAACTTCCACGCTCTTTGTGAGGGGTAACTTTCTCTTCTGCATCCGACGCCGTTATTTCGCACGGCAAAACCCGTGTTCTCCGTGATGACAAACCGGTTCCCTGTGACCACATTTGACCAGGATCATACGCATGGAAATAGCTATCCGTACCCCTCTCGTTCACTCCCTGCCACTAAGTCAGCTCAGCGGCAGCAACGTCTGGCTGAAAATGGAATCAGCGCAGCCAACCGGATCGTTTAAGCTCAGAAGCGCAGGCCATATCTGTCAATACTACGCGGCACAGGGCGCTAAGGCATTTGTCAGCTCCTCCGGCGGCAATGCGGGTATTGCCGTGGCACACAGCGGCCGCAGACTGGGGCTACCGGTCACGGTGGTGGTGCCTGAAACCACCTCGGCGCGCGCCAGACAGCTTATCGAACACGAAGGTGCGAAGCTGATTGTACACGGCAACGTCTGGAGTGAGGCCAATGCGTACGCGTTATCGCTGGCGTCGCACGAACATATCTACATCCATCCCTTTGACAATCCGCTGCTGTGGGACGGCATCAGCACACTGGTAGATGAAGTGATCAGTGAGGGGTTGCGGCCGGATGCGGTAATCCTCTCAGTGGGCGGCGGCAGTCTGCTCTCCGGCATTGTCCAGGGTCTGGAAAGACATCAGCTCAGCCATATCCCGATTTATGCGGTTGAAACTGAGGGAACCGCGTCGCTTAACGCCGCGCTGGAAGCCGGTGAGCGGGTCACGCTGGCCCGGGTCAGCGGTATCGCCACCACGCTGGCAGCCAGTCAGGTGTGTGAAAATGCATTTAACGTGGCATGCCGGGCAGATGTCAGGGGAAAGGTTGTGACAGATGAAGAGGCTGTTAATGCCTGCCGCCGCTTCCTGGACGATCATCGTGTCCTGACAGAGCCAGCCTGTGGCGTCTCATTATCGATGCTGTATGACGGGAAAATTGGCTTTAAACCGGATGATAACGTGCTGGTTATCGTCTGTGGCGGGGCGTCTGTTACCCTGAAGAGTCTGCAGGGCTGACGAGAGCAAATTCAGGGGAAAAGTGGCGCAGCCAGAGGGGCTGCGCCTGTCGCCGGTTACTTCGCGTAAGCTTCAGTAGACAGCGTCAGCGTAACGTCGTCGCTGACTGCAGGGACATATTTGTCCAGCTTGAAGTCAGAACGCTTGATGGTGCCGGTGGCGTCAAAGCCAATCGCCTGCTTCTTGACCATCGGATGCTCGCCCTGCTTGTTCAGCGTCGCGTGCAGCGTCACTGGCTTAGTGATGCCTTTCAGGGTCAGGTTGCCTTCAACGTCAAATTTGTTGTCGCCCTTCGCAACAACTTTGGTGCTGTGGAAGGTCGCAGTCGGGTATTTGGCGGTATCGAAGTATTCAGCACCTTTGAACTCTTTGGTCAGCGCGGCAACGTGGCTGTCGATTTTGCTGACGGGCAGGGTCACGTCAACGCGTGAGGCCTCAGGATGATCTTTATCAAACACCAGCGTACCGGTTGCATCCGGGATATCCGCGGTAGGATTGGAGAAGCCAAAGTGGTTCCAGGCAACAATTACCGACGTATGCTCAGGGTTCAGCTGGTAGTGCATCGCCTCGGCCTGAGATAACGGAGCGTAGAGGGTAGCAGCGGCTAACAGGGGCAGTGCAATACGTTTGAAGTTCTTCACAGTCAATTCCTTATGCGGACAAAAGTGAATTGAGTGTGGTCCAGTTTTCCCGGAATAGACAGTGAAGAGATTTGTCGGTAATTTTCAAATAAATTCAGCAACCTTAAAACCGGTCATTACGCATTCGCGCCGGTGAACAGCACCCGCCAGCGGCGGCGATCCTGAATCAGCGTGCGGTGCAATTGCTGTAAATCTGCAAGGGTCAGTGCCGCAATCTGCGCCGCGTCCGGTTCTGCCAGGCCATTTTCACGGCGCAACAGGGCCAGTGGCTGCTCAGCCTGCTGGCTCAGCAGTCGCGCTTTCAGGGCCACCAGATCAAATCCCGCCAGCGTCTCGTTCAGTGACCGCAGGAAGTTACGGCAGTAGCGCAGCAGTGACAGTGCACTGTAGTCGGGCGACTGCAGCGCAAATAACACCCCATCTTCATCGGCACAGCGCATATAGCGACTGCTGACCACATAACCTATCGGCTGCTCAACGCGGTAGCGCTGGAAAAAGCGTGGCTCGTAGATCAGTGCCAGCGCGCGTAATGCCGCCAGCTGTTCAGGACGCTGCAGCGGAATAAACAGCAGCAGCGCGTTGTCGGCACTGGCGTGCGGCAGGCGCGTCATACCGGTTTGTGTGGTCATGCGCTTTGGCGGCGTGTCAGGGTTGACCGGCAGCGACAGCGCGCTCAGCCGCCGGGCAATCACTGAGTGCAGCATCGCATCGCCGCCCTTCAGCGCCGCCCGCCAGCATCCTGGCGTAACGTTGGCTGCCAGCTGATAAGGCAACTGTCGCAGCAGCGCGCGGATAGCGATGCTCTCCACAGGCGCGGGCCGGTTTGCCTCAATGGGTAATGTCAGGGCGGAGACAATCTGGCTCAGCGCCAGGTCAGCGACCGCCTGATCCGATAGCCGGACCGTCAGTTGCCACACACCTTCCACTTCCTGCCAGCTGCCGTGACCGCCCTGATGACGCAGCGCCGCAAACAGCGGACGCAACCGCCGGCCCAGCGCTTCGCCCGCCTCCGCAGTAAAGGTTGACCAGAACTCCGGTCGCAGGATCAGCGTTGGCTGCGGGTCATCTGACGGATGATGCGGCAATGCCACCGCCTGAGCGGGCAGCGGCGCAGGCGGCGCAGTGATGTCGAGCGGATAAAAAGTGAAACCGGCAGCGGGCAGCGCCTCAGCCTGGGCGGGCTCACAGGCCGTCAGCGCCAGAGTGAAGCCCTGCGTAACGATGTGTTCCATTGCCGGTTGCGATGAACAGAACAGCAGTGTGCCGGGCGCACTGGCGAGATTTTCCAGCAGCGGCT
>Ga0153975_1000411_pt1 | contig 13126 bp, 18 predicted proteins | sample TSGA059MetaG_FD_104694 | JGI IMG/M metagenome (GOLD analysis project Ga0153975, IMG submission 104694) | Attine ant fungus gardens microbial communities from Georgia, USA - TSGA059 MetaG | ecosystem: Host-associated > Fungi > Mycelium > Unclassified | place: USA: Georgia, Yuchi Wildlife... | reverse complement strand
TCAGGCGGTAGTCGCACCACGGCGACATCTGACAGCGGAGATGTAGACAGTGCTGGACTTGGGCAAAAGCAAGGGACAAGTCTTTCGTCCCTTTCGGCATCATCTACAACATCGCATCCCTCGAGGTTACCCTCCAATCAATATACCCACTCCCATTCACAGCGACCTGATAACATGTCCTCTACCAGCAGTACCGGTACTTTCCCCTCACCAGGACCTTCACAGGGCCTTACACTCAATCCTCCGCTGACGCAAACAAGTTCGCTATCACCGATTGTGAACCGAATGCGGGAGCGAGACGCAGACGAGATAGAGAAGTACATGAGGAGAAATCGTAGTGGCAGTGGGGGGACAGCGTCTACAGACAATAAATCGCAGAATGGGATCAACTTCGCTTCGGCGGGTCCATCCGCCAACGGGGATGATATCACGGCACTAGCTTCCATAGCGATCACTGGGTCGACTACGCCGCGAAAAAGCCTAAGACCCTCATTTTCTGCTGCGCAGCTTCGGACAACCCCGTCACCCCTAGCCGCACAACCCCAGAACTCTCAAGTAGAAGCACTGAGAAATCGGTCTGGAACAAACCCCAGTAGTGCACGTCCTACGCAACCTGCGCTTACGCCGACTCCCATTCTCACACGCGCATCGTCATCAGAAACCCCTCGATATGAGGAACCTGAGACGTTCGTTGGACCCCCAACGCAGTACGCGCAGTTCCCAGAGCCACCTAAGAAGGGGGTCCGCACTGCAACAGTCTCTACTGCTGCAGCTATCAGCCGGAGGCTACCGAATATATTTTCGTCCAAGTCCTCACCTTCTTATCCCCCTCCCCCTCCCACTCCTGATCTCCCACAAAGTCAACAGAGCCATCGGAGAGGTTCCTCAACGGCTTCTATTCGCGGATAACTAAGAATTCGTTGTACTACTTTCATGTGTACTGTTCAGCGACACTTCATTGTACGTATCTGCTGTTCTATCTTTGTTGTGGGATTAGTTTCGGCCCGGACACATTGTATACGCACCTTGCATAGTCTCTTTACACTGTAGCACAACGTCATCTTGAGCAATCGCACACCGAGATCGACTTTAGTTTGAGGCCAGATGTTCGCTTCATTGAATTATCAGTTCGGAGAATGCCGGTTACGGAATTACATCGTATACGTATACTTGCCTCACGGAGGACGGTTCTACAAAAGGGAGGTTCGGTTTGAGTGTAGCCTGCCAGTGCTCGGTGTCCGTTTTGCTTATTTGATGCTCATACCTTCTTCCTTGTCTTCATCATAGGCAGAATGTCTATTTCTTACAATGCTGACGCCGACCCCGACCCTACTACCCAGATAGCATGGCCAGCGCGTCACAAACAGCGGACAGCATCAAGTTCTCAGCACGAGTCGCAGCAGTCCTCTGGACAAACATCATACCAGACTGTTCAGGGAAATGGGAAGCAGAATAACGGTTCCATGCGTCAGCACTCAAGCGATTCGCAGCGAACCCGCTTGAGTACATGGAACCTCATCACCCTCAGTATATCCATGGCTGGAGCCCAGATAGCATGGACAGTCGAGCTAGGGTACGTTCTTTACGCTGCTGGTCCACTAATGTTTAATTTACCGCGTCCCACAGATATGGAACACCTTTTCTCCTGTCCCTGGGGATATCAGAGCAGGTTACCAGCCTAGTCTGGCTAGCTGGGCCAATCAGCGGCCTCATTGCACAACCTCTAATAGGTATGTTCTTTACAGTGAATTTTGCACAGTCAAGTCAATAGTTCGCAAGGTGCAATCTCTGATTCGTCCACGTCGAAGTATCGTCGGAGATACTGGGTCGTCTTATCGACAGCTGCCCTTGTAGTTTCAACGCTAGCACTAGCATACTGTCAGAATATCGCTGGTTTCTTTGTTGACATCTTCGGCGGAGGTGCTGGTGACTGGGACCCAGAACGCACAAAGCAGGTGCTGTCAAATTCCTCTCGTTCCCCACTCATGTTTTATTTTATATTTTATTTTTATACGCCTTTGTTAGGTCGCAAACGTCGCCATTGGCATCGCCGTCTTCGCGTTCTACATTCTTGATTTTGCTCTTAATGCTCTTCAAGCGTCTTTGCGTAATCTTCTTCTCGATATTACTCCCCCTGATCAACTCAATGCCGGTAATGCATGGCATAGCCGAATGAGCCAGGCGGGTAATATTGTTGGCTATGGGTTTGGTATGTCACTGCCCACCTGTGCTCGTCTGCTAACGTGTATACTAACGTGAGGTCTAGGGTTCATACCCCTTGCGAAGCTACCCTTCCTCAGCTTCCTAGGAGGCGATCAGTTCCGAAAGTTTTGTGTTGTTAGCATGTCTATCCTTGTTGTCACTGTGTGGATCACGTGCTTCTGTCATGAGGAGAAAGCTTCCACAGAAACGAAGAACAGCTCAAGGTCAGGGGGTTAACATTGAATCGTTTGTTAGCTAAGCCACATTCTAGCCGTAGCAAACTTCGTGAAGTTTTGGAGAACATACATAGTGCAATCACGACACTTCCGAGACCTATTAGAAGGGTATGTCTAGTCCAGGTCTTTGCATTCATGGGATGGTGCGTGGAACATGTAGCTCCCCTGTAATATCAGTGCGCTGACTCTTTGGATCAGGTTCCCATTCTTGTTCTACTCGTGGGTATTTTTTAAAGTCAACTGAATTCTCGTTCATTATTTCATTCTACACACTAGAACTACCTATGTCGGTCAAGTGATGGCCTACGAGACCGGGAAGGAGCCAGACAACGAACTTGCTACTCGGACTGGTGAGTTTGCAATGCTGCTGTACAGTATAGGTATGTCTTGTCATATATGTCTTTGAGCAAAAACATAAACAACATACATAGTGGCTGTTATTGCTGGTGGTGTGCTTCCCATCTTTGCGCGACGTGACCGTCGTCTTCTACCTGTAGAAGGTGATGATGAAGATGCTCAGATCGAACGCTTCCGCCATAGACTCCACCTTTGGCGTCAAGAAGGTATCACGCAACTTCCGAGGATGCCATGGCTGCTCCGGGATATTTGGACGGCGGCGATGCTGTTGTTCACGCTGCTAACGTTCTCTACATTCTGGATAAGCACCGTCAAACAAGCCACGGTAGCGATTAGCTTGATTGGAATATGTTGGGCTGTGGCATGTTGGGTACCATTTGCCATTATCATGGAAGTGAGTCAAGTTCTTTATGAGTGAAGTTTTAATTGAGTTATCGTGAATTGTAGTTGTTGAAAGAGATGCGTGCGAGCATTCCCCATCTGCCTGAAGGGGCGGTTCACTTTTCTGAGCAAGATCCTCTGATTAGCCACTCATCAGAGGATAACTCAGATGGAGGCGCGGAGGCTCAGGCCAGCGATGTTGAGAAGAGGCCAGCCGGAGGCACCATTCTTGGCATCCATAATCTTGCCATTGTGATGCCTCAATTCATCGTGAGTTTAATTTTGTTCCATACAGCTCCTGTTTTCACCCTGTCCAAGATCGCTGTTGTCGCATCTGTGATATTCCGTATTGTGGACGAATCCGGCCCTGATGCTACACCTTCTCCTGGTGCTGATCTCGGCCACAATACGTATCTGGGTAAGAACGGCGTTGCGTGGGTTCTGAGATTCGGCGGCTTGTGCACGCTTATCGGCGCAGCTGTCTGTCGTAAGGTGCCACCCACGAAGACAGAGAAGCAGATGAGGAGTGGGCTTGCCGTGTTGAAGGAGCTCAAGGTTGGGGAGGAGCCGTGATTCTGAACATGCTGAGGTTAGGTGCATAATGACTTTACGTTGGATCTAAACTCTGTCATGTTTCCATATTATATCCATGTCCTTTGCTGTGGTTAACTTGCATTAATGTACATTCTTTTTCATGTCCAGCACATAGAGCACTGCGAGAAAATACTCTAGGAAGTAATCCCTTGGGCTCCCTTCTCTTTCTTCTTGGCGATACAAGTGATGATATGGTAAACAAACCTAGCCGATTCCATCCAACTCACCTCTTGGTTCTTTATGTAGAAGTCACCCATGTCGTCTCAGCGACGTTCGATTTTTGGAAGTCATCATACCCCCACAAAGGCCACCGCCCAATCCCACTGTTCATCACTCTCCCGAGTCCCAATATATCGACAAGGGATTGACGTGACTGCAGGCATGGCCCCGTCCCCGTCTCCAAACAGTATGTGCGCCAGAGACGACCCTGTACGAACACCAACAATCAACACAGGCACCCCAGAGTTCGAGATCAAACATACAATCACTGGAAGAATCAGAGTCCACTCTGTGAAAAAATCTCGCCGCCAGTGCCGTTTCCCAGAATACGCTGAGTGATGGTAAGTTTCTCAGTTCCAACGCATCCTTCAGCGATGGATGTCCACGAGCACAGATAACGACCACGCATGGCGAGATTCCTGATACATCGAACCGAGAAACCTGCCAGTGAAGTAAGGACGGCGTAGTCAAAGTGGAGGTCATTTCCGTTGTCTGCGTCTTAATCGCCTCAGAGAGCTGCGATGCTGTCGGGGTGGGGGTGTTTGACGTTGCTGTTGCTACATCAGTGTGCTCGACGAGAATATTCCCTGAAAATTGTCAACGAACTAGGAGGACGTCGAGACGCGTGCACGCACCAGATATAAACTCGGGAGTGCACGATATCTGTGTGGAAGTGTCTTCGTCGCCGTCATCTGGGACTGTGAAGTCACCGGTATGCACCAATACCTGTTTCTCAACGCGCGCACCGCGCGGGAGAGACTTGACGACCAAAAACAGCGTTGGCATTTCCTACAACATTTATCATCTTGTTTGCAGTGCCTTACAACTCTCGACTCACCTCCCTAAAATTTTCACAAGCACGTCGAACATGTTTAACGTCCGCTTTATCCACGAGCCAATAAATCGAGAGCACTATATGTCCCTCCACATTGTTTGCTGCGCGAATGACACGATCTGTGTGCTGGAACACCAATGCAGCCTCCAGGGCCAACGAGGGTGGGGAAGGCAACGTCAAAGACGCCGGGAGCAACCCGATCTGACCAGATATAAAAACATAGGGCTCCACCTGCATTGAAAAATTAAAAAGAAACATAACACATCGAAATGACTCGTGCGCACTGTTACAGCTTGTGAATAGGGACCGATATTAGCAGGTGCCCAATAGCTGAGGCCCTGTACATGTAGTGCTTTCCGTTTGCTGGTATCTGAATTTTCCTTATGCGCGATGCATTCAAGCATTACATGCACTCCCTTTGGGAGATCTACGCCGACGCATGCTCTTGAAGGGGGTGAGGCACCAAAGAATTCAGCGTATGCCTTGTTCGCAGTCGCGAAGATCTCTGGAGCTAGGGAAGTTAGCAAGAGCGTGATGTTGGCTACATCTTGCAGACGAAAATCGTGCGACTCCAGAATTACTGCAACACGATGGACATGGCATTAACGCGACGGATGAGTTAGCGAATCTATTCTGATACCTTGTAACTGATGGAAGCAATTCCGAACTTCGTGATCTAGTGTTATCTCCAAGCCTAGAGACGGTCGTTGGTAAAGATTTCCAATTGCAAGCCATGATCCCATAACTCGTATCAATGGCCAGTCTGTAATGCAGGGTGCCATGGGTCCAGGGTAGTTGACTGAATTGACTTCTAAGATTGAATTGACTTCTACAACCGAATTGTCGGCCATATCTTTCATTTCAACGAACTTGTCTTCTAGTAGTGGTGGAACTTCGACCCTCTTATCCGCGAATGATTCCTTAGGGTGGAGGGATGCCCGTTTGATCCGGAGATACGCAACAGGCGCAAAATCATTTTCTGTGTGCATAACAACTTCGGTTTCATCAAGCACGATGCGGTATTTGAATAGTGGGCCGTCGAGAGTGAGAGACTCATACTCTCCGCCTTCACCACAAACGTGTAAGCCATAAAGGCTATTCTGCGAGAAATTCAATGACTTTGTGATGCAGATAAAATGGAGGTACCAAACGCGTGAGGGTGTCTTGCATTTCGCTCAAGGATTTTCCTAGGTGCTTTGCTGTTAGACCGATGCCTGCCACTTTGATGAGTACGCTTTCCATCCCAGCAGCGATCATCTCGGACAACAATTCGGCTTGATCGCGTTGCCATAGGTAGGCTAATGGCGTAAGAGAGAGACGACGGCAGCTGTTGGCTGTGAACAATTACAGTGATGGTGGTATTTGCAATACGTACACATGTTCGACACGAACACGTTGGTAATTTGAAAGAATGGCACCAACTGATACGCCCTGCACGTCTGGATGGTGAACCTGGTGATAATGAGCTCGATTTAAGTAGGATCGGAGTAGGTTCTATCTGACCTTAACCTCTTCTAGTAAGGCATAGAGATCTTCTGTCTCATCACCCATCACGCCACCTCCACCAGCACTGCGTGAACCATATTCTGCATTTTGCTCGATAGGATCACCATGTATGGTACGTCGATAGAGGGGGACATCAAGTGCACGAGCGACGAACTCGATGGCATCTTGTCCGACGGTTTGGTAAAGATACGAGTCGATTTCATCTACTCAGGCCGGAGATGAGAATGACGCAGGGGAGAAAATGTTGGACTCGAACCTTTTCCAGATCGAGGAGAGAGGGTTGCGGCAGCTATAAGCTGATGACCGTTCGCATTGCAGTGGGACAAGTTGTAACAACTGTCCTTTCCTCCGCTGAGAAGTGCAACGTACTTCATGATGTGCACTATCTAATCTGTACAAGTTAGTAAAATTAGAACCGTTCTGTGCACTCGACGCTTTACTTCAGTCCCGTGGTGCACCTTGAAAAGATGGATTTGCGTTCTATAGACTGGCACCAGATTCTGCGGTGATTATGGCCACTGATTATTACAATGCTTTGAAGATTTTTTGGAACGGATATTCTACCCCGCGTTGTGGGGTGGAGTGTTTCACGGAGACTTGCAGGGACGATTACTACTGGAAATTGGCGGGTGAATCCGATTGGCTATGGACTAATCTAGACGGTACCTCGTGGGTTTTTGGTTCTGGACCAAGGCCAAAATATCATTTAAAACTTAGGTTGAGACTCTTTGGGCTGACTGTTGGCGCTCTTCAAGGCCTGGCCTATTATCTTACACCATAGATCATATCAATTCCATCCAGGCCTTCTTCGATGCTCTCGTCACAATATCAGCAGCAGTCTTATACTCAACAACAGGCAGCCATCGCCATGAACACTTTACTCCCCACACCGCCCTCTTCTCCACCACGGGTCGAGTTACTTCCTGTCGAATCCACCATCTCACTTCTAGAGAACCTCGTCGCGTTCTACCATCAGGAACGCATGTGGGTTTATCGTACCCGCGCACAGCTCGAGATGTCTCTTCAAGACCGGGACGTCACTGCTACAATGCAGGATGAAGAAGAAACGGCCCAGGAGGAGCCGGACTCAGCGGAAGAAGGAGAAGAAGAAACTTTAGAAACCACAAAGTGGATGAAGAGGAAGAAGGCGTTTGGCCTAAAGCTGGAAGGAATTTCAACAACGAGAGGGATGCCAACCGTAGCGCGGGGTGGAGTAATGAAACAACGCGCACGATCGTCCATGATGCAACAGTCGATGCCAGTGTCGTTTGCAAACAGCAACCAGACTCTGACTAGTGGCCCTCAACCCACGCTTGTATTAGGTGCGGGCGGACGGGAGCCGGGCGTACAGATCTTGGAGATGTTTGAGCGGATGATGCAAGCGAGGATGGAGAGTTGTGAACGTGTTACGAAGATGGTCCGTAATGCTAGTGGGGGTGGGTCGCCGGGGCAGATCTATTCGAACATGATGCCGCCACCGCATGGGCCCGTATATGGGCAGAGTAGCTTCTTCATGGGCGCTGGTATGGGTTAGAGGAGATTTTGGGTTCAGGCTCTTATCTTGGTCTTTGGTTGTATTGGTTAGATTTTGTAGAAGGCGACCTTGAATTTTTATTACTGTACAGTATACGTTCACTACATATATTTCTTTAGTAGATAGGTCCGGCTATGAATCGATGTTTTGTCATGTTATGACTTGCCACTGGAAGGCAGTGAGCAAACCATTCTGTTCATCGACAACAACAGTGACCAAGTCTGTCTAGTATACCCCGTGCAGGATAGATGTCTAATCGTTATGCACCACTCCCTAACATTGACCCTGATGCACCTCTCAATCCAGAACTTGAAGCTGCCTTTGATGACCCCGATGACAACGACCTCAGTGACGCAGATGAATCTCATCCTTTGAGGTTCTCTAGTCCAGAATCCCTACCCCCACCATCGTCACTCCCAGCGACCTACAATTTTGAGTCCTCCATTTGCGACTACGATCAACCTCCTCCTGGATCTCCCCCACTGCCTTCGTCTTACGCTGTGCCCAATGAATTTGGCAATTCGAATGGCGTAATACCTGTCTTCACCTCAGACACCGTACCCCCGCCCCCGAGCGGCGGACCATGGTGGAAGCGCACTGCTGCTGCCGTCTTACCCTCCCATTATGTCAATCGCTTCGGGATCACCAGAGGAAGCATTACTGGCCGACCCATCGGTGGAGGGTCCAGAAACGACGGTGTCTTCAGCAACGTCGCCGCCAAACCATCTCAAGGAGTAAGAGTTCAGGAAGGTGTTTATTAATTTCAACAAAGTTGTCTCATTGATAGCATTAACATTCATTCCCTGGCAGGTGACAACATCTACCTCGTTCCTGAGGAATCATCCACCACCGCACCCCCCTCCTATGCAGCAGCTCAAGCTGACGTCGTACCTCCCTACCACACTCACTCAATCTTCCTTCCTTCCTCTCTTCAGTCCTCTCTTACACTCACTCAAGGCAGTGTCGTCGTCGATGGCCTTCCCACGGGTACTCTCTTTTCCTTCCTCTGGAACGCACTCGTCAGCACCACATTCCAATTTGTTGGCTTCGTCCTCACCTGGGTCATGCACACTACCCATGCTGCCCGTTACGGTAGCAGGGCTGGCCTAGGCGTCACATTAATACAATGGGGCTTCGGTCTGCGGGCACGTTTAGATGAAATCAATAACCCAGGTTTGGGTGCCGAACCCTCCGATGCGTGGCCCTCATTTGGAAGTGCCCAAGAAGCAGAAGAATGGTACAATGCTAATCTTGACCGGCTGAATTCCACCACGCTCGCTTCTACCGACGACGTGACTTCTTGGTCCAACTCTGGGGAAGGTGGAGCAGGGGGGCCCGCGGGGTTCCTTACGAACACAGCAGCTAGTGAATGGCTTTCCTTCTTCTTCATGACAGCCGGCTGGTTCCTCTTTCTCACTAGTGCGTTTGGGTTCTGGCGCGCTAAGCGGTGGGAGAGGGGTATCCTTTCTTCCACTACTTCCACTGCATCTCCACCTGCACCTGCAGGAGATGAAGAGCCGAATAGGCAGTGGATCTTTGAGCGCTTGGGAATGTTTAGGGTACCTTCACGCACGGGAACGTCTGGGGCGGATGAGCAGGAGAGGGTGCCTGCGCACGCTGTAGAGGGAGGATTTTTTGAAGGAGAGATGGAAGCGGAGATGCAATCGCTTGTCTCATCAGATCCAGATCGCTCACGACGAATCAGGGAAGCGCTCGAGCGCGAGCGGAGGCTATGTGAGGATTTACGGGCTGCAGGGCTGTTGTGAAGTAAGTCCTAGCAATCAGCTTTTCCCGGCACTTGCTTTTGGGCAGCTGGAGCAGATACATTGTACTATGGTGTCTATAAATCGTCGGCAGACGTGTTATCTCTATTTTTTTTTCGTGCTTACACTATATCTATTTGCAATCACATGAATTACCTGGTGTTCTTCCAGATCAGTTGTAGATCACATTCGTTCAGCGTACATCCTATAACTTTCTACTCGATTGTTTTCTACCCTCAAATCACTGCTTCAAAAACACCTCCACATTGAACTCCAGTGCTGAGCAAGGATACGTGATCTCGAACTTCTCTAGCACAGTAGGATGCAGCACGCCCAGCGTGCCAATCATGATGTCTCGGTCCTGATGATTGGAGATATGCAATGTGTTCTTGAGCTCGTCAGCCAACTCTCCTACTTTTGATGTCTTTTGGGGAGGTGGACGGTAGTAAATATTCGCTGCTCGTCCAGGGAAATACGCTGGGTCTAGAACGTCATCGGTTCATAACGACAAAATGAGAGCAAGGTAAAAAGAAAGAAAGGAAAACATACCATCTCCTTCCTTGATATAATACCCCGTAGTGTTCTCATTCGCTTTCCCAATCCTCGGGATCTCCAGCATTTTCATAGACCTGTCCAGTAATCCATGCACGACCTCGAACCCAGCGCTCCGTGCACACCACACCGCACCCGCGTGTCGCTCGTTTCGTGCTTGTCTCTCGCGTGAGGGGTCTTTGAAGACAACATCGCTGAGCTCGAATACACGGATCGGCAAGGCGTGCGAGCGGTTCTCGCGGATCGTTTTGAGGAGCCCTGGGAGGAGGGATGTGCGCACGACTTGGAATTCGAGGGTTTTTGGGTTGGCGATTTTAACTGCGAGGGAACCGGGGTCGGGGCGGTTCATGAAAGAAAAGTTTTCCTCGTGCGAGCACTATTGTTGGTGGGTTATTATTATTATTATTTAGAGATGCGTGGAGAGGAGTAGGAGAAGTAGCGTACAAGAATGAAAGGTAGAGTTTCAACCCATCCTGCCATCGCCCATTCCCTCCGCAGCACATCTGAGAGCCTGCTGATCGGTAATGGCTGTGCTACCGTACTTGTTTTGGGGAAGATGTCGGGTAGATTGTTGAAGCCATACGCAACTGCCGCATCTTCCATCACGTCGACCTCATGAAAGATATCGGGACGTGTGCAAGGAATCGAGACGTCTAGAGCGTCGGGATCGTCGGGGGAGAAGGTGGGTGATAGTGACATGCGAGTCAGAAGGGATTGGATGGTGGAAGGTGTTAGGGAAAGGGAGGTGCAGGAATTTATGTAGGATGCACGTGCAGTTATGGTACGGGGAGTGATGTCAGGAGATGTGCGTGTTGAGCCGTCAGGGAATATGATATTACAAGGCTCAATCCTTTTTTTTTTTTACGAAAAAAGGTAATAACCTCAACTCTCCGAAGTAAATCACGAGTGCAAAACAGAACTTACGTGAAGGGCTCAACACAATACTCTGAAAACATGGCGGCCACCATGTTGATCACAATCTGCAACTTCGTATCATCCGTTGCAGTCGTATCAATAAACACGTTTTTTGTCTCCAGTGTGATCTTACTATGCTCCGAGTTTATGATCGGTGGCATACTCAGCACATGGTCCTCTGCATCGTAGATGATCGGGTAAACATCAGAGTCTCGGATGATGTGTAGGTACCGGGAGAGGTGCTTGTCTGATTCGTAGATCTGCATGAGCTCTGCAGCAGTGTGCACGGTTTTCCGACCAAGAGGCGCAAAAGAAATGTTTGTAGGGGCACGGGCCTCGTATCGGAAAGGAGGGGTGAGCGTGTCGAGGTCGTGGGTTCCAATCGCAACGAGAGACCGCCTGCGGGCGATGTTCTGGTGCAGCTTGTCTTGCAGGTCAATGAAAGATGCATAGCTGAGCGGCGTAAACTTGACACCGCGCAACACTGCACAGGCGAAGAATGGACGGATACGTTGGGTCTAACGTTGACGTTGATTAAATGAGAATAATGCGAAGGGCAAGCGTACCTCCGGCGAAACGGTCACGGTGATGCGATTTTCTTTACCACCTCGGGGTTCAACGAGCCTATACTGCGGTGGATGTTCCTTCCCGAGAAAAGCACGCAGCGCACGCGAGATACCTTCTATACAAACTAGATCGTATCTGGGTGCTAGTCAGATGTGCATGGCGCATGAGCTTACTAGAAACGTACCTGTTTGCGGGGACTTCAATTTTAAGTTGCTATAGCAAACATGAGTATGAGCATGATCGATTCAACTTGTAAGAAACACGCACAGGACGCTCTGCAGGGAGTCCTTTCTTAATCGCGGCTTCCACCTCCTCGGTGGTCTGTTTATTCATTCCGCGGGTTACTTAACGGGGAATAAAATAAAATGAAGAAGGACATACATCTTCATCTAATTCTAATCCATAATCAAAGCACAAACGATCGAATTCCTCAGTGGCTTCGATGGGGTCAGACATTTGGAACCCGGTTAGATGAAGACGACGTACTATACTGATGTCCGAGCCGCTCAAAAAGTTCAGCTTTGTCTACGGAGATGGTGGGCATGGTGCGTTCAAGTTTGCGGATGAAGCCAGCAGTGCTGGACTTCAGGCCTACAGGGTTACTAGCTGCAGATCACTTGTTGCAGAATAACACAACGGTAGATTGAAAGAAATCATATCGAGTCAAGTGGGAGACCCTGGATACTCCGTCCGAACATGGTAATAAGCTATACCCGGGGGTCCTTCCTACTCGCTGGCCTCGACGTTGTGCTCAACATGCACTCTCTAATATCCTTCTGTCTCCTTGCGCTATCCATCTTCTCCCTACCTGTCTCCAAAGCCTATGAATCCTCCGAGGTGCCCAGTTTACGTTTAGTGCACCGTGTCGTGCACCCAAACCTTCCTGTGACACCGTGGTCTGAACTTGGAACAGTTACACTTCCTCCCTTCGCATCCATTCAACCCACTGGCTCCCATGCATCATTGTCATTGGCAGAATCTTTGCAGGACGATCTTGCTAATTTTTCAGAAATAGTAAATCCCAATATGCAGGGTGCGATGTACCATGTTGCAATCCAGCATTCTTCGTCTGAGGATGCGGTGTGGGCTGTGTCAAGTATGAAGGCGGTGGGTCGTACTTTACTTCGTTTTTGATTTTGCTTGGATTGTCTGATACGCTACATCGATCTCATCTAGTGTCTGCTCCCTTCCTCGACGTCTGCGAATATAGTCATCCATTTCTCTACAAAGGGAGACCCGTTTGCAATTGATTATGCTGTGTCACCTGTACCTCAGGATGGAAAATGTGCTGAGACGAGTACGGGGAACTACCCAGCACATAATGCGAGTGTGGTACTGAAGTCACCACGGATGCCCCCTCTGTACATATGTTCTCTCATGTTCTTGAACTTGTCTGACTCAACATCCCTGTTTCTAGACCTGAGTTGCGCTTCCCACCTCCGCTCACACCTGAAGGCGAGCCAAT
>Ga0153975_1000404_pt1 | contig 13265 bp, 22 predicted proteins | sample TSGA059MetaG_FD_104694 | JGI IMG/M metagenome (GOLD analysis project Ga0153975, IMG submission 104694) | Attine ant fungus gardens microbial communities from Georgia, USA - TSGA059 MetaG | ecosystem: Host-associated > Fungi > Mycelium > Unclassified | place: USA: Georgia, Yuchi Wildlife... | reverse complement strand
TCATCTGACATGTAAGCGTTACCATAAAGCTTACATCGATCATGAGTGTTACGTTCATCAACAATCTGACTTCTTCCACTGACCAACATCACTCACACGAGCTTGGTGATACACTGCATAATCACGATCATGGCGAACACGGACACACACACGAACACTTAGATCACCCAGGTCGGTTTTGTAATACTCACTTTATGAGCGTCTAATTGATGTCACCGATCTCGTCCCGTTACCCTTCCTGCAGGTAAATTCGCTGAGCGGGACCTTCCAGACTACTCTTTGCGAAACTTCAAAGAAAGAGGCTTTACGGTCGGAGTTGGGGGGTGAGTTGATAAGCTTCCAATAATATTGTGCCATGCCGATCATTTCATATAGACCTGTTGGTTCAGGTAAAACAGCCTTGACTCTTGCGTTGTGCAAGAAGCTTCGTAATAAATATAATATCGGTGAGAAGACATGACATGATGTTCCGTTTTCAGTTTTCATGCGAATCTTCAATATATTTAGCTACTGTGACGAACGATATCTTCACTCGCGAGGACCAAGAATTCCTTATCAAGAATAAGGCTCTCCCGACACCTCGTATTCTAGCAATTGAAACCGGTGGCTGTCCTCATGCGGCGATCCGGGAGGATATCAGTGCTAATATGGGTGCTTTGGAGACACTTCAAGCGAAGTTTGGCTGCCAACTCCTTTTCGTGGAGAGCGGAGGAGATAACTTGGCGGCCAATTATTCTCGAGAGTTAGCGGATTATATCATATACGTTATAGACGTCGCGGTATGTCTGATAGGCATCGGTCAATCATTTGTCTCATATACTTTTCCAGGGAGGTGACAAAATCCCTCGTAAAGGTGGACCAGGGATTTCGCAGTCAGACCTTCTGGTAATCAACAAGGTTGGCTCACATTAGTTCAGAATAACGTTTATAAATCTTACTGTGGAGGTTCAAGGTCGATATCGCGCAGTATGTTGGCGCGTCTCTTGATGTGATGAGACGTGACTCAAAACTCATGCGTGGAGACGGCCCAACTGTATTCACGAGCATAAAGAACGATCAAGGCGTGGATGACGTAGTGGAACTTATCTTAGCTGCTTGGCGAACAGCTGGTGAGCCCGGAGTACAAGGTGCAGTGGGTGATGATGAATGAGGAGGTATTAATAAAGAATGCTGTAAAGAATTGTACTATCATGAGTGAGGAAATAACGAAAGAATGCTTTGTCAAATCACTCCTTCATCGCTGCGTTAATAGTACCTGTAACCAAGCGATGGCGAACCTTGAGGCTTGGACGCTACCCAGAGTCGGAATCCAGGTTGTGCGTTGCCGCGCGGGTGCATTTGCCTGCGAGCAGAACTGCTGAAAAAGGTTCAGGAAGGCAGTTATCCCTACCTCTAGTGTCACAGTTCGTATCAAGAATAAATGTTAGGTTTGAGTGTGCCGTCTGAGTCTGCAAGTCCACAATATTTTACGGTTTACCTTGATTGTGATGATGTAATCATGTGGATTTAAGTATTGACGAACTTGGTATAAGTGTAGGTGTAGGTGCAGGCGGCAAGAATCACCAAACACCCACTATTCACGATGGATACTCCTTCAAGCAACCACCCGTACACGATTGTGCGTATCAAGCGCAAACGTACGGATGAACCACTCGACGCACTTGGTATGTCTGTTACTGTTCACGAAAGACACTTACTGATCATGCATCAGTCGTCGAGTCTGGTGCTCGCAGAAAGAAGTCGAGAGGTGGTCGTGATGTTTTTCAATTTGTTCAAACTGTTGAAGAGACCATCTGGGAGGACAAGAGACTGCAAGAGACGTTGCAGGTGAGCTGGCTTTAAGTCTCATTATGATCGTGTTTCATAGGAGCTCTATCTTCCCTTAAGGCTCAAATCTCGAAATTGTCGCAACTCGACCATGAAAACGTCGCTCTGCCAAAGATGCCAGATGCCACCATTCTGCCTGGGGCCCAACGCGGTCGACAATTAGTTGACGAGGGGAGACGCTACACAATCGTCCCTACGCGCGAATCTGCTGAAAATACAAAGTTTGCCACCAGTCCGTGAGTCCCCTCGCTGTGTGGGTAGATACTTATCTCACCTGGGGTAGACCGAAGGTCGTATCCGCGAAGGACGTTCAATCTCAAAATGACTTTAGGATGTATGATGCTGTTCCTGCTGAGCAGAAGAATGCGTCTCCCATCTTCGATTCCGAAATGGAGAAATTCCTACCTATGCTACAAAACTACTTGTGCAGTAAGCGTCTCACCTTTGATACCACGCACGCCCATGCCAAATGCCTCCAGTGAACGAGGATATCTCGCGAGTTCCTTCAGCTGCTTCCCAAGCAGAGGACTACGTTTGGGACGTGTTTTACAAGCGTCCTGGCACACTAAGCCAATGGAACTCAGTTGCTAATATCGGAATGCTGTAAGTTCTGCCTGACAATCGGTGATGATATCGTCAACTTGAATTTTGTTGCACGTGCAGTGAGGGCCTTCCTCCCTCACTGGATGACCCTTACTCCAGTGACTCGGATTCCGAGGAGGAAGATGAAGCTGACGAAGATTCGAATGGTATTTGTATGATTTCAACACAAAGTCTTCTATCTGACATGCATTGTTCAGCCGAGGAATACTACAAGAATGACTACCCAGATGAGGAAGATTCAGACGATAGCGAAGGCAGTGGCACGTTTTTCATTACCTCATTCTAAAGTCAATCTGAGTCTTGCCTATAGACATATTTCATGAAAGCTCAGAAGCGGAAGACGACCTCAGGTATGATAATCCAAGCGATGAAGACAATGATTGGAGATGAGGGATTTAATCTACAAGAAGGATTTTTAGAATTTGCATTTCTAGCATATGGACAACACGACTCATACCTTTGTATCATTAATCGCACATATCTACGACATCTGCTTTACTTGAAGCTTCATACTATTGGTTACCACCGATTCGTGCACACCCGCATCTCGTGCATCACCGTCACGGGAAGTCACCCCATTGGGCTAACCCTCATAGCTGACGAGTTGAACTAGCAGCTGTGGGATTTCGAGTCGCTTTTGTTGTATGTAGTGGACAAATGCAGCAACTTTTAGAGTGATGTCACTATGTGATGATAAGCATCTGCCAGCTGTCAATATCTACTATCATGTCTTGATTTTTGCCAGTCAAAAATGCTCCCAACCCATATGCAATATGTAACACAAGACAACAACATTTGTTTTAAAAAAACCATCCCCCGGAACCCCATAATTTATGGGCTGAAGTACGGAAGAATCAGCACAGCAGCCACGTGAGCGACAAAAGCCTTTCAAAATTATATTTTTTCATTTCTTGTCATAAAATGTGTGCTCAAGAGCATATTCACGGGTTATCATGTTGAGATGTATTAGTGTGAAGGTTTGTGGCAGAAAAAACGTGCTTTTGGAGGATGCACGAGCTATGGGGAAACTAATAGTATCTATTCGGTACATTCTGGGATAGATATTTCTGCTTGGCCAACGCCTAATCATGAGCTTCTTTGAGTTCGAACTAACATTTTCATTAAACCAACTGGAGCGGCATATGTAGAGATCACGCACCACGCCAGCAAGTCTTGATTGCCGCTTCCTGAACTTACCAACTGTCAATAGTCCAAGGAAAGCCAGGGTTCCAGCCATCAATGCAACAACTGCAAGAGTCAAACCTGCGCCAAGGAAACCGGCTCCGACTGAACTGATTTTTGGCCGAGAAGCAGCTTCTCCTTGTTCTGTCGCAAGAGTAAGAGCCGCACAGCCCCTGTCCTTGGTGTTGGCACAAATAGAACACCAGTCTGCCGTTGTATTCACTGCAACAGGCTGACGGAGGTACGATCAGCGCGATACAAAACCAGATGCAGCCACCTTTACTCACAGCCATCGCATCAATGAAAGCAGATAACGGGGCATCTCCTGTGCGGTTGAGGAAGTTGTACGTCGCGAAGGTTGCATCACTTCCGTTTTTGAAGTTGAAGCGAATAACAGGTTCACCACCCGCAGAAGGTTGACGCAGCTCCAAAGCAACGGCTGCAGCATAGTCGACTAACTATGTGTCAGCTTAAGTTACGAGAATATATGATGAGATACTGACCGATGCCTGCAAGACTCGGGTTTGCAGCAGCAACGCCTGTCATATTGAAGAGGGAGAGGAAAGGTTTATATGCAATGGCGGTGATCGACAACTTTAAAGGGTTAGTGGAGTTCGCGATGTCTGCAAATCCATTGAGAATCGACGGCAGAAGTGTCAAACCGGCGACTGGTGATGAACGTCACTAATCGATTAGAATTAGCTTCATAAGCTAGACGCACTATTCCCAATGCCTCCAATAGCATTGTCGCTAAAAACGTTGTACTCGTGCCAGTTAGCCAAAGCCTGTGCTTGCGCTAGGTATGTGGGAGGGAGAGCCTGAGCAAACGTAGCATTGTGAATGTCATTCACATTCATAAAGTCGAATATCTGCCAGCGAATTGAGCCTAGTACTGCACCAAGAACCAGGGATCATACATTCCACTGGAAGATTGGTATTAGAACACGGACGAAATGAGAATTACTCGCAAGCATACCATATTCTGCAGCTCAACCGATCTTCCATCCAGATAAGGGGGGAGGGAATTCAAGAAAGATGCGCTTTGCGTAGCCATCTCTTCAAACTCGGATGAATTGTAAAACGCTGTTGTATGCGTGTCGAAGGTCTGAAAGATAGCTATCAGGAGAGCAGAATCACAAAAGAAATCGGCAAACATTGCAATCGCTGAAGCCTTCCAATGATACACTCAAGTTGGGGTCCACAGACTCGACTGCCCTGTGTGAGCACCGGATGCTTGCTGAGGTATTTACAAGAACTTACTAGGTACGTACTTCACAACATGTCAGTCAGGGGAAACAAACTCGTCTCATAATAAATGCATACCTGGTACCCTCCAAGGGGAGCTGTAACCGTCGTTCCATTAGCAAGCGTGATATTGTTCGAGGGCGTGACAGGCCAAAGTCCCTGTGTTAATGACACGCAAGAATCGTAAATGACCCCATCTTCGCCTCCAAGGTCCGCTTGAATGTACACCTGGGACTGGTTGAACAGTCCGGTGCTTATGCCAGGGATGTACGACGGCGATGACTCATTCAAGTACAATGAGCGTAGGTAGCTTCCAAGGAGGAACTCTTGTTGCTACAAGAAGTCGAAGGAAGTGTACGTAGTTCAGAATATCTGACGCACATTTCCCAGAGGAGTAATCTGCGTGGAAGTCGCAGTATAGGATTCAGGGTCTTGATAAAAGCCTTGTCGATCACCGTGACGAACGAGCAACACGACGCCCAAGAGCTGGTTGTTAGTATCTTGCGACATGGTCGTGTTTCGGTTATCGTATCAGAACTCAAGGGTCAATCCGGACAAGCGACTGGAAAACCTGAGATCTGAGAATCGAACGTGGACGAAGAAGAATGAGCGAGGTTCAAGTTGCTCAATGGGTCTGCCGAGGCTTATCAATATCATAATATCTACCCTCGTGATTTGATCGTGAGCTACGATTCTTCGAGTTCGGAGTCTTCGTTCAAATTTTACCGCGCCGTAAAGCCGACACCAAAATCTGCCAGTCGCATAGTCGCTAAGTCCATCAAGTTTCAACTTGAAGGACCACCCTATATCGGGGGTCTTCAGGGGCCTTCAGCTCTAAAATGGAAGTATTAGTGATCATCGTCGCTGTTCGAGCATTAAAGTTGACATTCAATCATGATGTGGTTGCAGCCGAACCTCCGCACTTATCTTTTCATTTCGCAGTGCGCACCGATCCTACGGTCTTGATACAGTCAATGCGCATCCTTGCAGGTCATGAGGCTTGTGGGGACAAACGAAAAACTTGTTGGCAGTACAAATCCGAATTCTCATAAGCATCAATATGAATTCACAGTGTTTCAAAATTACAACCGCCTTAGTATTTTACACTCGATTACATAACTATCTCACACCATTCTCCGCCGAACTTGTAGCGTTCAACGTGTCAGTCTGTCAATTGGACAGTCCACCATGCGCGTTCATTCACGAAGTCGAATGTAGAAGAGTAGCATCTTCACCCTCATGGTGAGCAGTGGTGCTAGAGATATTCACCCCTCGCAACGTCTGTTGGAAATCTTTCCACTAGACACGATGCTGACATAATCAAACTGGTAAAATAGAACCACGTAACTCTTGTATCTTCACTAGTTTACAACGAGTTGACATGTTCTTAAAAGTCGCACTGAGACTTTAGAACACGATTTCAAGAACATCACTCGGGAACATAGCCAAATCTAGCACTATGGCACAATTACCAGTTAATGCATATGATATACATAGATCTCTGAAATCTCTAGAGTCTAGAATAGGTGGTCGGAATGACTCATACTTCGCCTATAGTTCTTTCTATGAAGCATATCACTTCCGTATCAGAAGCAATTGAGAAGTGTGAAAGGTGGTGGTTTCAAACGTGAGAGTAATAGATAGCTGTTAGGGTGGAACGTCGACTCAAGTTGTTTTTTTGGATCCACCGACAGATTCCATCGTCTGCGCAAAGTACATGAGTTCGCAAGTGAGCAATGAGCATAAGAGCAATAGACTTACAAATGGAGAAGCAGTAGGGCCATCAAGGATAGAAAGTTCCTCCTGGGTGAAGGGAAGTCGCGGGATCCCGTAAGTTCGAAGAGGAACCAGAAGTAGGATTATGACTGGAAATCCGATAGCAGCTGCGCCCAAGATCAGTAAACAACAACCGATCAAGGTGCAGCGATGTACCAATCGTTTGGGTAATTGCAAACGTCGCTCCAAAGCCTATAAGTTGGACAGCAACGAACATTAATAGCCGGGATTTCCTGACTTTGTGCAGTGGGTCATAGGGCGAGCTGAGGGTTTTGTCGCGTATGAGGTATAGGAGTTTGGCGGTAATTCCGTTGCCCTGAAGCGCAGCCGCACCCATGAACCAGCTGCGCTGTAATTAGCAAAATCAAATGACAGTGGTTAACCTCACAATAGGCCAGCCAGCACGCCTCTGGGGACGAGACCCAGGATATGCAAGAAAGGGCCGGTAAGTAACACAAGGCACAGCGCACCTTGTGCGAGATTAGAAACCCGTTGCTCAACGACTGCAACAGGGACCTCTCGCTGACTGAAGGAAAAGTCAAATGGCTTTTTCTCATCTATAACCGCAGCACTGAAGTCATTGTCGGATCGCGAAGGTATTCTAGTGACCTGTTCTTCTTTATCTATGTCATCCTTGGAGGGTTTGCCCATGATGAGCAACGAGGCAGTGTGGATAGGTGCTTGAGGTATAAGTCCATTGGGCGCAGGCACCCCGATGAGTCCGGCTATGAATGTTGTGATACCGAGAAGGAAGAAGTCGTAGTGGAAACCGGGTGGCTTTCGTAAGGGGAACTGCGAACCCTGAGCTATCAGGGACTGCAAAGCGATGAGCCTGAATGTCGGTAAGCGAATAAAAGTTGACCTACTGAGACGTTGTGGTCAAAGAAAAATAGGATCCAAAGGATGATGCCAAAGGGAAGTGCGATAATGACCCATTTCCCGTCAAGCTCCCAAAATTTGACAAGCCATGCTCTTCCATTAGCAGCTTGGAACGCGCCTCCTACTTGTAACGTGGTAGGATTGGAAGCATTGAAACGACCCCAGTATGCCATGCCTGAGGATGCGACAAGGGAAATGGGCATTCCATAATCCGAGAAGAAACGACGGACATGACGGTGGAACAATGTAGTCTCCGAAATACGTTGGAACAAGAACGACGTGGTAAGCATGAAGAGGGCGAGTATAATGCCCACCAAAGCGCCATCGAAGTTCCCGCTGAATTGCCTGGTGATCACCTGGATGCCATATTGGAGGTATACCCAGGAGACGTAGAAGCCAAACGTGTCGCAAGAAAAAAGAGTGACATATTTCAGGAAATTACACCCTTGAGGCCCAGATCAACTTCGAACGACATTTCATCGAGAAGGGAAAGTTACTCACAGTTCAAAATAGCCGTTATCCAGTGTATGATTGCGGCCCATAGGTAAACCCAACCTACGAAATGCAGATAATTCGGTGCATTGGGCTGCTTTTCGATGATGTCATATATCATCTTGTTAAAGACAGTGATAGGACCTAAATAGTTAAGCTTTTGAGTACGCCACAACGCTGCGGTATTAACCCACCGGTGACGCCAGCGATTGTCAGTGGTTGTGCACCGAAAACGGAAAACACAAACGCTGCCATGAAGGACGATATAAGGACCTCAGCAACGCCGTATTGATGCGTTGTCTCTATCAAGTCTAGCGAAAATGCTATGCCAGGTAAGACACTACCATTTGTCAGAGGCAAGATCATGTGTAGTGTTTACTGACATACTTTGCGAAGAAAATAAGGGCTGTTGCAGGAACGACTCGGTAATTCCATGCATCTGTCCAGTCACTCAGATACCAAGGAGTGCGAGCTCGGATGTCTAATATTATGCCGGAACCAAGTTGACGAACAAACGAAGGAATCCGATGGCGATTTGTAGCAGCATCTTTAAGGGTGGCGGTTGATGCACCTGAGGAAGAGATTCCAGGTGTTTCTGTCGCTACTGTAGGTCGAAGTTTGATTCCGGATACTGGATCGCTATACGAAACCATAGTATATCAGAGGTAGAGAGGGACTGTTGGATGCAAGAGGTGTTCCAGCAATCATGAACTAACACAAATAATTTGTCAACGGTACAAATGGAAAACTAAAATTTGAAATGGTTCGAATGAAACGGGAGGGGTTGGAGTAAAGGGCTGTGATACAATCGAGCGAGGCGGACATTAAGCTGTTCGCTGGCAGCCGCTAACGAGACTCTTACCTATCCAGTCTCCCGTGGGACGGGCCTTCAGACCAGCTTGTATCCAGATCACACAGACCTCAGATTAAACTATGCCGTTCGACAGGACCGGAGAAGTCTATCACGGCTCGCGATGTGTGTCAACGATAGATTCAAGTATCACGTCCGTTCTCGTAAATATAAAGTTACGAACCTCAGTCTGACTTCGAGGCCTTCCGAGTGGCTCCTATTTTATGTATAATGACGAGTGAAAGTCCACTGCATCGTCGTGTGAAATCAGCTTTTCCACGCAACCCCTGTGCGTCACATTCTACAATTTTTGTGTAGGGGGTATGTGTCACAGTATACGTTTGCAGGCCAGAGTGCGTAAACGAAGACCGCGTACCTAATCATTACCAATGATCCATCTCACGAGCTGTGAATGAAGGTCTTCAGCGCGAATGCCGAGGTTTTCTAAACGGATTAATCCGAGAAGCATAATAGGCAGCATGCGCGAGTTCTTCGCGGCTTTCATTCATGAGAATCGATATTGACCTATCTAGATGATCGCGTGAAGGTATCATCAGATGGAACACGTCATTCCATTGGTACATTTCGTGCCAGATAGATATTCCTGCGCGTAGGTAATCAGACAGTTTTTGATACAAGCATTCCTTGCACCTGACAAGCTCGCAACACCCAGCTTCGATGTAAAGACTTTGCTTGCAAGTTCAAATCTGCGAACAGCGACACCAGTTTCAGGTCTCTCTTGGGAGCCAACGAAACACGTGGAATGCGGTATATCTGTGACAGCTCATCATGCGTATATTCGAGCGCATGTAACGATAGATCTGTGAAATGTGTCAGTCGGCCATCTTGTAGATGTTCTCGTATGCGTGTGAAGATCGAGATCACGGTAGCTCGAAGCGCGATCTGAAGAAGACGCGAATATCGTGGGACCGGACGCTTTGTAGGAACTTGAAATTGGACGCCCAACGCCCAATGCCCAACGCCCGATGGGCCAAACCCTGATCACATAAATGACTGATGTTAGCAGTTGACTTTTGCTCCCCGACCAGTGGGCGGCCCACACGAGTGCAGGGAGCTTGTTGGGACTTTGCGAAAATTACTCGTTTTTGTGAATTCAAACAAGGTTACTAAGTACGTCGCAAAGAATGGTTTTAACGACATGACAGGTGCAGTAGAGCTTGCACTAGCATTCGAGTGCATAGTGAGTGGTGAAGGGGACCTATGATAGTAAGGCGCATATTAAGACCAGGAGGAGGTGATGGAGAAGCTTGTACACTGCCGCTGCGCGTACATGCGGTACCAGGCTACAATGGATTGCGGTGATCGTGCAGAGTCATCATCGACCAAAGAGTAGACAAAGAAAGGCGAGGTAAATGGGAACTGCAAAAGGGGAATGTAAGATCCTGCTGCGTAGTGAGTTTTGTGAAATCTGAAATATCGGTCGTGACCCTATTAATATAATGATAATGCTGTGATGATTATCATAGCATACACTTTCTCACTGAAATCTGGAAGAATTGTAAAACCGACCTTCTTTGCAACCACCTTGATATGGTTGGGACTCGTGCTCGATGTATGTACAAAAGTAAACATATGGTTTCAGTTAATAAAGAACGTAACATAGTGTACAGTTGCTACTTACATTGAGGACTCAAGCCCAAGTTTGACCCTAAAAGTTTCGCCTTCCTCTGGAGTCGACTGTCCATGACACGACTTCGGAAGGAGCGTGACGGTATTCACTTTCGAAAAAGCAAATTTGGGCGTTGCTGACATAATCTTATGATTATTACATAATAAGATGCTAACATGGTACGTTTCTCCCACTGCGGTACTACATAGTCTCAGACTAGGAGTACAACTATACTTAGTCTAGGAATACAGTCAAGCATCACTGCACGGCCATGCAACCACTTAATGATGGCTTCATTGCACGGTCTAGAAAGGTTTTTTCTGTTCTGGGGTTTCTCTACCTTGGAGTGGTCATCCTTCTAGCGGTGCCCTGGATCCAATCTCAGTGAGTTCGGTCACTTTGTTTACTACGCATGACTGATAGAACTCGGAACGTACTGAAGCATCCTGTACATGAATGCCTTGAAGCTACCTTGGAATGCACACTTTGATGCACCAGAGAGGCATGGTCTCGCACGTACGTTCTCATTCATCTTCATCTCTTTCTAATCAATAAGGATAACCGTCTACAACATTAGCTGGTAAAACTGCAAATGTCAAGATTCGGACTGCAGACAATCACACGATTGGTGCATGGTTTGTTCTCTCAGACACCATCTATCGCAACCTGCCTTTCCCCCCATCCCCATCTGCCGCGGAATTGCAGATTTCAGAGGCTGTGGTGCGACGCCCGACTGTACTCTTTTTCCACGGCAACGCTGCAACGCGAGCTCTAAGCAAGCGAGTCCGCCTGTATTCTGCATATACCTCGCGTCTGGACACAAATGTTCTAGCAATAGATTATCGTGGTTTCGGGGATAGTCCAGGGACACCTACAGAAGACGGCTTGTTGACAGATGCAAGAGCTGCGTGGAATTGGTTGATTGCGCAAGGTGCTTCACCACAGGACATCCTTATAGTTGGGCACAGCTTGGGAACTGCAGTTGCATCTGGCCTTTCCGTCAGCCTCTCCGAGGAGGGCGTCAAGTTTAGAGGAACTGTCCTCATGTCTCCTTTCTCCTCGCTTCATACACTGGTAGACACCTACCACATTTTTGGTCTATTTCCTGTCATGTCACCGCTCACTATGATACCTCGAGCAGCCGGTGAGTCTAGCGCTAAGTTGGAAGTCCCGACATTCATTGACTTTCATAATGCGTCCCCAAAGATATTTATAAGAGTTTTCTCGTCCACAAATTTGACACGTTGTCGGTGATATCGGTATGTAAATATGCTTCCTTGGGTTTCGACCACCACACTAACTTCCACCAGAAAGTCAAGGTACCACTATTAATACTTCACGCGGAGGATGATTGGGAAGTTTCGCACACGCACTCCGACGCTCTATTCGATGCACTTCTGGAACCGTATCTCCCCCCTTTTCGGTCTCCTCCACTAAACCCTGCGCCATGGTCAGCACAGCAGTGGAACGAGCACCATGCTCAACTCGTCTCGCGGAGGGAAACGCGCAACTCGTTACTGACCCGTACCGTCATTCCCAACTTTGGGTTGATGGATGAGTTCAAGGCTCTTGGGGAACGAATAATCTTGCTCAAAACTTTCACCGGTTCTCACAACGATGTTGGTACTCTTGAGGGTGTCCAGGAAGTAATACGCGTGATGTTCTTCACACTCGAAGACTTGTCTTAACAACGATATGTATTTCGCCGTATCGTGTCATGCCAACGACCGTGTCGTTTGGAGGAAAGTATCCATCACATAAATATTGTACTCAATAACAGGTTAAGCTCGCATAACGATGATCTAGCCCGAGCCTTTAATGTGCAGAGAATCACGTGTGATTATAAGTATACAAGCTTGAACATCTCTAATATTCTTTATGCTATTATATCTTCAGAATATATCTGTGGGGAATCACGCGACTAGAAGCGTTACAACCTGCGCATGCAGACTTGCAGGAAAGTAGCTTTCTACCTGCTTCAATATATTATACACGCTTAGCATCTGGTGTGAGGTGTAGCTCCGGCTCTAAATCCTAAAAACATGGTCAAAAACAAGACATATGAAGGCATAGTAATACTTGCCTGTAATGTCTATGTGATGTCCGACAGGCCCCACCATTCCAGGAAGTATGTCGTCTTCTCTTGCAGAGTGATCACTTCTCTTGGTGCTTGCGTTTGTGCGTTCGCTTTCGTCTGATATTCTCTACCATGCTGTTACTCGGTTCAAGGCCAGGGTCGCTGTTCGTTTCTTGCTTACCTCTAGATGGACTCGGATATCATCTCCGGCTGCCAAATCTACACTAAAAGATCTTTCCAGCATAAGTGTTTCGACACATAGATGAGGTATCGAACGAGGCAAGTCGGCGAGTGCGATGTCCGTCATTCCTTTGGGCAGTGGGGGGACAATCGGGGTATTTAGAAGGAGAGTAATGGTATTCGCGATAGAGGAAAAGACTGATTTCGACATTGGTTGGAATACTGTCACTGTGTGCAAGTTACAGATATGCTCAGAATTATAGAGGACTGGTGCTCGAAAGACCAAGTATTTTATGAGGTGGAAACATCGTGTAGAACTAAAAAGGACTCCAAGTCAGCGTGCAGCGGATGACATCACAAATTTGGATCCAGCTTACTTCGGAAAGAAGTTTTGAGTAATAATAGGTATAGGCAAGCTAGGCACTATTTTATTGGCATTGAACATTGTAGGCAATACTCTACAATAGTGGCCAATTTGCCTCGAGTATAAATAACCATCTTCCACTGACAGTCCGCAAGTCCGT
>Ga0153975_1000401_pt1 | contig 13295 bp, 14 predicted proteins | sample TSGA059MetaG_FD_104694 | JGI IMG/M metagenome (GOLD analysis project Ga0153975, IMG submission 104694) | Attine ant fungus gardens microbial communities from Georgia, USA - TSGA059 MetaG | ecosystem: Host-associated > Fungi > Mycelium > Unclassified | place: USA: Georgia, Yuchi Wildlife... | reverse complement strand
TGCTAATGATTGGATTCGCACAAGTCAACATTGAACAGGAGCTATGGAACTCCACCAAGGACCAAGTATTCTTCCGCATATCCCGACGCACTCAGTGAAGCTGGCCCAACGGTCGAGTGCGCTTGCACACACGTACCGACGTACCCTTTGGTACTTCAAAAGACTTCGTTCGTACATGATAGCTTTAGATTCTCATCGCTTGTCAATACGCAGATTGTATCTCCAGCAACGTTGGCGAGAATCTTCCGTCCCAAATGGAGGAGTTCTTCCACATTCGCATCATCCTCAGAGGAGCACTGCTGTTCTGCAGTCAATTCCTGACTTCACATGCGAATCTCCATTCATTTGATGTTCGTTAGCGCTAACGATACCATTGACGCCGCTAGGGGGGTTGGGAAGCACGTGAGTGATATACGTGCGCTCCGCCGGGAAAAGCCAAAATGAAATGTACTACATAGCGTCGGGATCCTCATCGTGATCTCCTGCAAAGTTGTAAAGAATGTGTAGTCGAACAGTGTAGTCCAAATGGTGAGCGAATCATGAGCGGATTCCGGGATCTAACAGCAAGAGCGTGAGGTGTGGAGAGTGGAGAGTGGAGAGACTATCCTAGGTCCATTCGCGACTGGGCACCAATATATGCTTGCTGTTTCCTACTCGCCCGATGAATCAAAGTTTGCGACGGGAGGATTTACCTGTGCTAAAATCTGGGATAGCACGACAGGCAAACTGCTCCGCACATTCGAACACCATTTTGTGGTGTGGTGCCTGGCGTGGAACATCACCATGAGGGATTAAAGTGCGTGCGAGACATGAATGAATCGAAATCAGACAGGTTGGAATTAATGATACATAAAAGAACTATATGAAGAAAAAACAGTTGGCCATGCGCAGCATCTCCATTATCGACCCTCTGCAGTAGAAGCACAGCAGACAAAAAACACCACACGAGCCCACCATGGGGTATTCCTGCTGGTGGCAGCGGGTTGTGACTGCGTGCCTGCTGCACCAGCTGTGGTGATACTATTAACTGGAGGAGGTGTCGTAGACGTCGATACAACGGCAGGTGGGGTTTGAGACATGGATGCCTGAGCCTGGCTTTCTGACTGGCCTTGCTGCTGCTGTGCATCTTTTCCTTTGTCGCCAGATGGTTCCGGTCTCCGAGCAACATACAGTGACTGCACAGAATCATCAGACTATGGTGATCAAGTAGCTACCATAGAAAAGATATACCTGTCTGTCTTGTGCTGTCGCAACTTCGACAACACGAATGCGGTGACGAGAGAAGACACTCCGTCTTGGTAGTTGCTGGAGTGCGGTTGATTCATGGGTGTTGGGTTGTGAGCTGCGGAAGAGTGAGGGGAGGGCATTTGGACGAAACGCCGAGAAGGGAATGACACCGCGAAGCCGACGTTCAGGATGGGTGACGGGCGTTGCGGAGGACTGAAAGGACCAAGATCTGAACGACAATTAATTAATCGGACAATCACAACATACCTGAACACCATCTCGCGTGTCATCAAAAAAGCGTTGCGGTAGTCGATGGGCGTGCTCGCGCTTGGCTGGTCGTCGCGCATCGGTCTAAAATGTCGATAGTTACATTCGTGGCTAAGGTTGGCAAGCGGGTGACGTACGTCCGTTAACGACTTTCGAGTTGTGAACTGCGAGTGAGAGATTAGTATGATCTGCAAGAAAGAGCAATGGACCATACCTTTTGTTCGAGTTCATCTGGGTACACCTGAAAGTGAACATTGTCAGTGCTGTGATGAAACACTAGTTGACGTGTTTACATCATGAATGTACAAGAGTTCTTCAAGGCCAGCATCCGTTAGGGTGGTATGAATGTCCCATACGTACGCGTTTTTGTCACCACAGCCCGTGATTAGCAGCTTTCCATCGACAGAAATGGCTACACCATGGACTGGGCATTCATGCTGGATTGGTGGACCGACTGGGAGGTTCATACCGAGATTCCATAGGCGCGCTGTTTTATCAAATGATCCACTCGCAAGGAGGCGGTTGTTCTGAAACAAGGAGAGAGAATGGACACTGTTTGTGTGACCCTCCAGGATGGCGATTTGCTCCCATGTGGCGGTGTCGAATATCCTAATCGAGGCATATGACCCGGTGATAAGCGTCTTTTGATCCGAGGTCCATGCCAAGCTCCAAACTTGTTCATCGAGTTTGATTGTGGAAAGCAGGTTACCTGTCTTTGCATCCCAGATTTTTAATGCAGTCTCGCGGAGACCGCCGGTCGCAATCTTTGTTGTGTCGTGTGAGTAGATCACCGCGGACACAAACTCGTGCCCAGTCTCGATTGGACCTAGAACTGTGTCGCCGCTCTCGACATCCCATACTCTGATCGTCCCATCATTTGACACGCTCACCACCCGCTCACCATCTACACTCCAGCACAACGACCTCAAAACATCAGTATGTCCCGTCCATTTAGCGACAACTTTCTCCGTCTCGACATCCCACAATCTCACTGTTCCATATATGCTTCCGCTAGCAATTGTCTTGCCGTTTGGAGACAATGATATGGTCCACACTCCCTCTTGCCCATCATCGCGCCAGTCATTGCCAATCTGTACGCCACTCTCTAGGTTCCATAGTCGAAGTGAACCATCATCCGAACATGTGATGATGCGCCGTCCATCGGGCAGGTGCGCAACACCTCCTACCCAACTAGTGTGTCCTCGCATCGTCTGTCGGGTTTTTATCGCGGACGTCGATCCCGTCTTAGCAGTGGGTGGAGGAGGCATGGTGGGCGCTGGGCACCTCAACGATGTTAAATCGTATGCGAAAGCAGCCAGCTAAGGTCTTTGGAATGGAATGAGTTGTTCGCAGGGCAGAGGTTTCTGGTGAGTCAACGCACCTAAGTATCTTCCTTCACTTCGATTCTTATCAATATATGCGCACGAAGCATGGCTCATCAGAAAGTTTGCTCTGAAACAATCGATCCTGACTCACTAGACGTTTCTGACTACGTATGAAGCCGTTCTCGCGGTGCACTTAGGCGATTCGTAGGTGACCCGGGCAGTAGTCAACTCTACCTGGCAGAAGCGCCCAAGGTATGAATTTATTACTCACGTCCAGCACTGTTCAGCAATCAACACCAGTCTTAAACAGGAGGGACAGCCTGAAAACTGAGACGATCGACGTTTTGTCTGGAGTAGTAAGTAGGAGCTAGCAATATTCGTGGAAGCAGTCCTATAAGGTGCGTCACGGTCCCATGGGTTATTTTCGAGTGTGTCCTTAATGCTGTGTATATCAAGCGCTCGCAACCGAGTCCTAGCGCTAGCACTATGTGCAGCGTTATCTTAGCATATTGTCTACCTTTGGCTGTGTTGACAAACTTCCAACACACTGCACGTCATCGCTGTCTAATATGCAAGTCGGAGTCCTTGTTGATCTCACGTTCCCAAATCCAAGTACAGTTCTCCGTGGACCATCTTTATATAAGCATGCGACTGCACCACCCGCTAGGAGTCACCAATCTGCGGCTATTAGTCACTCCTTCTGCACAAGCTACTCAGGAAGCGCCCAATCTAGAGATGTACGCTATTGTAGTGTTCTCCTTTGTGCGGGTACCGACGTGCTCTGCGATCTGCGGATCCGGATGCATGTGTGGTGCCTTTTGGCCACCGCTATAGCGTTTTTCGTACGGTAAAAGTACGGATGTAGATCTCGGTGAATTGCTCTCGAAATACAGTGCTTGCACAAAATACGACAAGACATCTGATACACAGTGAACATCTTCGGAATCTCATGAAGACTACAGTAGAGGAACCCAAGAAAATGACATGGCACGCCAATTACCATTGACATCCTCATCAACCGCCTCCTCCACCGCAGCCGCCTCCTCCACCGCAGCCGCCTCCCCCGCCACAGCCGCCTCCTCCACCACAGCCGCCTCCACCACCGCCACCTCCACCAGCCATCCCACAAGCACCTGCACCTGCCCTAGCTCCACCACAAGCACCAGCACCAGCCGAGCAAGCACCTGCTCCCTGTTACAACCCATCCATCAGCGTTCCTCGGCAAACACAACAAACAACAACTCACCACCGCACACCCCGAACCCAACCCTCCATTCACCACGCCTCCAGCAGCGGCAACGCACCCGCTCGGGTAGTAATAATACATCGGCACCGGATACAAAAACGCGATCCCGTGATCCACTCCTCTATTCTTATCGTTCCTCACCATCTGCCCCTCGCGTTCCGCTCGTAGCCTCCGCGCCTCGGCTTTGCGTGTACGCTTCTCCCGGCGGCGCAAGCTTGCAGAGATATCGTGCAGCACGAATACGGCGTTGTGGTCGCTTGGATGCGTTGCAGCGCGCTCATCGGACTTTGGAGGGAGCAAGAGTGGATTGTTGTTGGTTTGGGAGGAGAGGATGCGTTTGAGCTTTTGGCCGATGGTGTCTCCGGGGAGGGGACAGCCACAGTGTATGTACGGGACACGATACCGTTTCTAGATAGAAGTTTGTATCAAAGTATGTATGTCAAGAAAAAAAACATACGTCCCAAGCTCGACAGGTAAGGTCGAAGGAAGTGGCGAGTTGACCTTCTTCTACTTTATCGTCACTGAAAATTTGGATTAGACCTTCATTGTGTGTTCGTGTGGTGCTCGTGACAACACCTACTGATCGACATATCGTCCTACGAGTGAAATACAGCTGTTCTGATACTGACTTGCCATGAGCTGGTGAGTATGCCACGCTAAATCTATGTCAAGGGTGGGCACGAAGAATGAGGCAGGCGAGTCTGCCATGAGGCTCAAGAAGCTGCAGAAAAATTGTTCATCTGCAGTCCCCAGAAAAGAAAATGATGAATGTACGCACGCGTGATATCGTGCTGCGCAATGTTGCAGCGCTATTACGTCCACTTCGCTTGTGAAATATCCTGGCTTGGTCCACCCAAGATCGACCATCTTTTTTACAAACGACGCCTGTCGGAGAACCTGGACGGGTTCCTTCGTTAGTTCTCAACTCATAAATGATGAATGTCAAGAGTGCTCTCACAGCACCAACCAAATCGATCGAAAACACCCTGTCGTCTTTGTAGGCACTCATGATCCTGTTCAACCTGTCACTCGACTCAATACACATTTCTTGCCACCAAGAAAATACGGGACGTACAGTCTTGGCCTCATAATCTTGCTCAGGGCTATAACCATGTGCGCAGAGCTACATCGAATGTTCGTTAAGATCTGGACTACGGGATCGCTTGCTTCGTTCTTCTTAAAAAGAACGTTCGAGGCGAGGATGCGATTCCTGATAGTGTATGCACGCTTAGTATCGTTAGCGTTACGTGGTGTATGGAGGGTTCCGCTGTACATTATTTGGGATGTGTGCCTCAGATTGACACTTATAGGACACGGCACTCACGCAAGATATGCATCCGGCGCTGTTGTCTGTGTTATGTTCTTCGCTAACTTGTGTAGACCGAGAAGCTCCTTAGAGATCCGGCGATCGCATTTACATGTGAAGTGAAAGTTGCTCTGGGCGTATCCCCTCCCGTCGTGCTGGAGGAATGCTGTGGGTATGGTGAGACTGGAACCCCATGTCGTGTGGATTTAAGGCACATACGGACAAGATTTGTCTTACTGCAACGAGGGCAAATGATAGCTTTGTGCGTGAGAGTCGCGATAGATGCGATGGCATCATAAGGTGTTTGAGTACGGCGCTCCCAAGCAGAGACACGGTCATGCTGCGGAGCCTCAGTAGTCAATAGGTCTGGGTTAGCCTGCCATGAGGTCATTTAATCGGGACATAGATCACATGAGAGTGTTGCAGCGCACGAGAAGGGTGGGGAAGAAATCGCTGAATCGAGTAAGAGGTTTGAGGTTGGATACGCGGGCGGTGTCTTCCGCATACCAGCTGCGGATGCAGGCACAATTAGCGAGCGTTATCAGTTATGAGGAAAGCAATGCTTGCCTCGGATTGAGAAGGTAAGCGTGCCACACCATAGTGACATCAATGGGAGGCAAATGCTGTTCCACCATATCAGATGACTTGATTGACAAGCACCATCTCTCAAACCTGTAACTACTGAGTGAGTTCAAGTGGATGCGCCAGATGCTAATGCACTGACCGTTCCACTGCTAAATTGATGAACCACACCCAACGTTTCTCGCTGTCTGTCTCTAATTCTTTGACAAGACTCTCGCTGGCGACGACACGCTGCTTTAGATGACTGAACGCCGCTAAGAGTTGAAGATGGGCACTAAGCTGGTCTGGGCCAACGAGATGCTGAGTTGTATGTCGCCCGATGGTGAATATCTCTGGGAGAGTATAATGTGGTGGCTCTGGCTTGGGCTGCGGGAGAGTAGTGTATGGAGGGAGTTGGTCACTGGTCATGTTGGTCCAACTTGAAGGCTGCTGTTGGTTCCTAGCGATATATATACTGAGGCGCTGAACCGGAACTGAGCACAGCCTCCTGAGCTGTCCGCGTCAGATCACAGCACAGAGGTCGTGACATTCTATCGCTGACCGTGTGAAATCTCGTAAAGGAATAACTTGAAGTTGATCAACTTCTCTAGGAAATTGTTGCAGCAGCGTCGAATGCTAGAGTTCGAATCCCAGTAATGATTGTTGTAGTGCAGTTGGGATGTAATGACGGTCCCGGCTTGCGAATGTTAACATCCGAATTCAACTTGATATTATGACCTTCAGTTGTAGGACCACCTCGCTCAGAAGTACTTACCTATTACGAGCATTGCGAATACCTCGAGGAGCACTTGGCGCTTGAATGCAGATGATGCGGCTGCCAATCCCCAAACGATCGATGATATCATGAGGTGAGAAAAGTACAACGTCCCTACCGTACACATCTGCTTCAATATCGACAGGCCCACCCTCGCTACGACACTAAGGTAAAACCTTGAAAACCATGTAAGAAGATGGACGTGCCAGCGCTAGACGCGCGCACCTGCACAGCAGTGAAGCGAACACGAGCCTCGATTACACGTGTAAAACGCACCTCAGTAGACGACTTAAAAGAACCCTTTCCCGACTTCCTCCACTTCAAAAACAAACATCCACCATCGCAGCGTTAATCCCTTCCTGCTCATTGACATACTAGCCGTGTGCTTCTGGGTGGTATTTGGGTGAGTGATACATAGGCGCTTAGCTAGGCAAAGCTAAAATGAGAAACGACGGATTAGCGTCGGGGATCCCCTGCGACGTTGTGAAGAACGTGCCATTGAGCGACCCCCGCACACACAGGGCCATTGGTGAGCAATTATACGTGGTTCTGTTGGCAAGAATGAAGGTTCAAAATAGACAGGTCTGAATTCACTAGAAAGCTCACTCCAATTTCCAAACAAGATAGTGGATCCACAACTTACTTGGTTGAAAACCTCTAGTATTCAGCATGTCGTCTTCACATCCTTTGTCGCCTTCTTCCCCCACTGCTGAGCTGCAAGTGACATCGGTAATGACGCCCCGCCAAACTATGAGAGGCCATACCAATAGCGTAAAGGGCGTTGTGTGCCTGCCTGACGGACAGCGCATGATCACATGTTCGTCGGACGGCTCGCTGCGACTATGGAACGTGGAGAGTGGCAAACAGATAGGCGATAACTGGACAGATGAAGACAATGTAGGAGTGCCGACGATGGCGCTGTCTCCGAACAGTAAGACGGTCGCAAGCGGAAGCTATGATGGGAAAATGAAGTTGTGGGATGTTGAGACGGGGAAGGTGATCGCCAGATGGACAAAGCACAGTAGCGTTGTAAGATCGGTGTGCTGGAGTCCAAATGGTGAGCGAGTGTTGAGCGGATTTCTAAATGACGCGGCATGGGTGTGGGATGTGGAGAGTGGAGAAACTATCATGGGTCCAATCAAGACTGGGCACCATGGGCTTTACGCGGTGGCCTACTCGCCCGATGGATCAAAGTTTGCGACGGGAGGATTTAAGAGTGCTGAAATCTGGGATAGCACAACAGGTGAACTGCTCCGCAAACTCCAACACTATTCTACAATTTGGTGCCTGGCCTGGACATCGGATGCAGAGAAGCTTATCTGCGGATCATTTGACTCAATTAGGATATTTGACACCGCCACATGGACTGAGATCGCCGATCTCAATACTCACAACAGAGCCGTCACCGCCATCACTTTATCTCGCAATAACCGCTTCCTAGCAAGTACATCATTGGATTGCACAGCCCATCTCTGGGATCTCGAGACCAACCTCCAAGTCGGTCTACCACTCCACCATGAAAAAGAGGTGAGATGTACAACCTTGTCTGCTGATGGAACGTGCCTAGTCACTGGTTGTGACAACACAAACACATACATGTGGGACGTTGGCGCCATCTTAAAAGAACATCACCTCGAGCACCTTCTGCCCATTTCTGATGCAGTGAGTGTAAAATAATAATGCACTCTAGTCTTTCACTCAATCTGCTCTTTAGGTGTCAGTACGTATCACCTCACTCATCAAGGCCTCAGGCCTCAGGAATCGAACACGCTAACCCAGACTTCGTAGGACGCAGATGGAAAGTCATTTTTGAATGTGAGTGGCTATGTGTCAACCCTTTTAATGATTGTAATGTCTGTGATCTAGGCTGACGCGACAGTAGTGGAGGAAGAAGACACCCGGTATCAAATTCCACCAGACTTTTTTGATGACCGTGTTTATGTGCGTCCTCAAAACTTGCATGAATCAGTTCTTATTTAGACATTTCAATTAGTCCGCAGCGACGGACCAACCCCGTCGCTCTGTGCGTCATCACCTTAGTGCTCTTGCATCATCCTTGGCCTCACATCCAAAGGCACTTTTCGGCCGCGTTTCCTCACTCTTGCACCGCCCTCAACCCAGTACCGATGAAGTAATTGACAACGTGAGTGTCTATTCCTGTCGTTGCTGTCATTTAACTGACATTTTATCGCAACAGATACCACCACCCCAAATCACACCTTCTGCCCCCATGTCTACTACTGCCAGAGTCAGCCTAGGCCACTTATCAAACTTGTGGGCCATTCGCTCAGGTCATTCGTCGTCGCTACCTATTGTCGATGTTCCTTTTGCGCAAGGCAGACAGGTGCTTTTGATTGATATTTATCATAGTCATCGAGACCTCATGCATTAATTTGCAGCGCATCGCGACGGCAGGTGCTCCTGCACGTCATGACGACTGCGTACTTGATGAAGACTTTGATTCCCCTCCGCCTTCACCAAACCCAAATTCACAACAAGCGCCCGCAACAGACCATGTTCCTTCTCCAACACCTCCCTCAAACCTCAATTCACATCCATCTGTAGCAGTGTTGCGACCATCCGGAGAGCACGGAGGAGGCCGGCTGTGTTTCTGCTTCTAGAGCAGTTCCACGAGTTAAACGTTGTCTATTATACACATCCTCTTTATTGATATCAATGTTCTCACATCCAAGTCTAGCTCTCGATGTATCACCTTTCATAATCGTGCCAGCTGACCATCCACAGTTCCCGACACCAGGATATTCACATTGTTTGCGCGATATCAGTCCGAGAGTGCTTTCTACTGCCTGCAGGACATCAGCTTGCGGGGAGTTTGCATCACTCAAGCTTTCGGCCCAGATATTGTTCTAGGAGTTTTCCGATGACATGCCGACCAGCATAACACTCGATGACATATTCGCTGACTACAAAAGTGACAAGATTTCTCCAAGTCAAGCTAATGAATGGATCCGCACAAGGCAGCATTGAACAGGAGCTGTGGAACTCCACCAAGGACCAAGTATTCTTCCGCATATCCCGATGCACTCAGTGAAGCCGGTCCAACGGTCGAAGCTGATAAACGATGTTCTTCTCTTCTTTTGGGTGTTTCTTTTCAGCAGCTTGCATCTTAAAGATAGACGGATTTATGACGAGTGAGCCCGCACACGCGTACCGACGTACTCTTTTGTATTCCAAAAGACTTCGTTCGTACATGATAGCTTTACCTTCTCATCGCTTGTCAACACGCAGATTGTATCTCCAGCAAAGTTGGCGTGAATCTTCCGTTTCAAATGGAGGAGTTCTTACGCATTCACATCATCCTCAGGGGAGCCTTCCTGTTCCGCAGACTATTCCTCTGATTGACATGCGAATCTCCATTCATTTGATGTTCGTTGGTGCTAACGATACCGTTGACACCGCTGGGGTAGTTGGGAAGCGCGTGAGTGACATACGGGCGCTCCTTCAGGAAAAGCTAAAATGAAATGTACTACATAGCGTCGGGATCCTCATCGTGATCTCCTGCAAAGACGTAAAGAACGTGCCATCGAGCAACGTAGTCCAAATGGTGAGCGAGTAATGGAAGGGCACGTAACCGCGGAGCCGACGTTCAGGATGGGTGACGGGCGTTGCGGAGCACTGAAAGGAGCAAGATCTGAACAACAATTAACGAATCGCACATTCACAACATACCTGAATACCATCTCGCGTGTCATCAAAAAAGCGTGGGGGTAGTCGATAGGCGTACTCGTGCTTGGCCAGACGTCGCGTAGCATTGGTCTAAAATATCAATAGTTATATTCATGGCCGAGGGTAGCAAGCGGGTGACGTGCGTCCATTAACGACTTTCGAGTTGTGACCTGCGAGTGAGTATTTAGTATGATCTGTACTAAAGAGTGAGCCCTACGGATCATACCATTGGGGCGGTCATTGTGGAAGTCAAGGGCGCCCTCATCGTTATCCGGTGTCCACAGGCATGCCGCATGAAGCCTGGCGGCTTTCATGGGCAGGCAAATTGACTAGGAGAGTCTGAGTTTACTATCATTAAAGTATGGACTGTATTAAAGGGGACTACGAAGGGCATCAACAAAATTAACAATGACGGTAGAAGAGGATAGATGGAAATATGAAAATAATGACCATGTGCAGCAATTCCATTATTGGGCCGGTGGAGTAGACGAACAGCAGACACAAACCACCAAACAAACCCACCATGGGGAATTCCTGCCTGTGGTAGTGGGTTGTGACTGCGTGCCTGCTGCATCCGACGTGGCAATACTATTAGGTGGAGGAGGTCTGGTGGACGTCGATGCGACAGCAGGTGAGGTTTGCGATGCGGATGCCTGAGCCTGACTTTCTGATTGACCTTGCTGCTGCTGTGTTTCTTTCCCCTTGTCGCTGGATCGTTCCGGTTGCTGAGTAACATACGATGACTGCACAGAAATCATCAGACTATGGTGATCAAGTAGCTACCTTAGAAAGACAGACCTTTCTGTCTTGTGCCGCCGAAACTTCGACGACACGAGGGCGGTGATGGGACAAGACATTTCGTTGTTGCATTGGCTGTGCATTAGCATTGCGGTGAGGTGCAGAATGGGTGCTGGGCGTCGCAGGGGGCTGAGAGGACCACGGTCTGAACGACAACTCATTAATCGAACGTCCACAACGTACCTGAACACCATCTGGCATGTCATTAGAAACGCCCGAGGCGCGTTCGAGATTGGCTGGACGTCGTGTAGCATCGCTCTAGAATGTCAATAGTCACAACCATTTCCAAGATTGAAAGTAGGTCACGTACGTCCCTCAATGACTTTCGAAGTGTGACCTGCAATTGAGAGATTGGTGTGATCGGCACGAAAGAGCAATGGACTATACCTTCCGTTTGAGTTTGTGTCCATCGTGCGGCATCTGAGAGTGAGCATTGTCAGCGTTGCGATGGAACGTGTTTGTTTGCACTAACACCGGAAATAGACAAGAGGTCTTCAAGGCCAGCATCTCTTAGGATGATATGAATGTCCCATACATACACGTCCCCATCGCTACAACCTGTGACAAGCAGCTTTCCATCGCCAGAAATAGCTGCGCTATGGACAAAGGCTTGATGGTGTAGGGGTGGGCCGACCGGGAGATTCGTGTCGAGATTCCATAGACACGCTGTTTTATCCCCTGATGCACTAACGAGGAGGCGGTCGTTCTGAAACAAGGCAAGGGCATAGACAGTGTCTGTGTGACCCCCCTCCAGGATGGCGATTTGCTGCCATGTGGCGGTGTCGAATATCCTAATCCAGCCATCGTAATCTCCCGAGATAAGCTTCTTTTGGTCCGAGGTCCATGCCAAGCTCCAAACCATAGAATCGTGTTTGATTGTGATGAGTAGCTCGCATGTCTTCGCATCCCAGATTTTTAACGCATTCTCGTTGTAGCCCCCCGTCCCAATCTTTGTATTGTCAGGTGAGTAGATTGCTGCGGACACAACCTCATGCCCGGTCTTGATCGGGCCCAGGATTGTTTCACTGCTCTTGACAGCACATATTCTTACCGTCCCATCATTAGACCCGCTCACCACCCGTTCTCCATCTGCACTCCAGCATACTGCCCTAACATAATCAGCGTGTCCGACCCATCTAGCGATGACTGTCTCTGTCTTGACATCCCACAATCTCATTATTCCATCCTGGCTTCCGCTAGCAACTGTCTTGCCGTTTGGAGACAAGGCTATACTGCGCACCCCCGTTTGTCCATGATCATGCCAGCTATTGCCAATTTGTGCGCCACTCTTCAGGTCCCATAGTCGAACTGAACCATCATTCGAACTTGTTATGATGCGTCGTTTGTCAGCTAGGTGTACGGCACATCGGACACTCCCGGTATGGCCTCGCATCGTCTGGCGGGGCATTATCGTGGGCGTCTTTGTCCTCTCGGCGGTGGATGAAGACATGGTCTGCAACTAAGACAGATTGGCAGATTGTATGCAAGAGCAGCCAGAATCTTTAATTGAAATGAGTTGCCAGTTCGGAGGGCAGGTGTTTCTGGTGAGTCCAGGTCGACCGATCTTTCACCTCAGTTCTTGTCCACAGAGGCGTATGATGCATTGTTCATCAGCGAGTATCATCCGAAATATTTTATCCTGACTCACTGGGAAACTTCCCGACTATGTATAAAGCAGGTGTTGCGGCGTTCTTAGAGAATTCGCAAGTGCCCTGTTCGAGGATCCGAGTTTGTGGTCAGCTTTACCTAGAAGAAACACCCATGGTATGTCTGAATTTATGACTCACGCAAAGCACTGTTCAGTGATCAACACAAGTCTTGAACAAGATGGACGGCCTGAAAAAATGAGGGTCGACGTCTTGTCTGAAGTAGCGAAAGCTGGCAGTACTCCAATAAGGTAGGTATCACTGAAAACCGGATAACCCGATGATAATACTTACCTTCCGAGGTTGGCGCGATCTGTGTTTCCCTTATGTGCCTATGTATCAGCCTACATAGCATGCATCAGATTCCTGATCAATAAGCACGTTTATTATTCCGACAATTTTATCTAAGAGTATGTCAAGTTCTGAGCTAATGTCCGAAGTTCTACATTGCGTATCT
>Ga0153975_1000399_pt1 | contig 13314 bp, 14 predicted proteins | sample TSGA059MetaG_FD_104694 | JGI IMG/M metagenome (GOLD analysis project Ga0153975, IMG submission 104694) | Attine ant fungus gardens microbial communities from Georgia, USA - TSGA059 MetaG | ecosystem: Host-associated > Fungi > Mycelium > Unclassified | place: USA: Georgia, Yuchi Wildlife... | reverse complement strand
CTGAAGGTTGAGGTAATCTGCCCAACTTGTAGACGATGGCACGCTCCCCTTGTTCCTTCAACCATGCCTGGCCGCGGGCATTCTCTCCTATATTGCGGTGAACACTCGAAGCATCGCTCAGAGTGTCTTGAAGCTTTAACTGTTCGAGAATCGCGGAAGGATTTTCTGGGTACCGATTAGCGGCGTCGAAAGTGAGACCCCCACCGGACAAGGTAAAACTGGAGGCCTCTTGAGAGTCCCGTGATAGCTCCCGGTCATAATCCTTGTGGCCTTGAAGTGACGACATAGGAGAAGCGAACGGTCCAGATGGATCATCCATATCAAATGGATTGCTGATATGACCCCGCAAGTTGGACCCGAAATCCTTGGAACTGACAGTTACAGAATCATCTTCTGGCTCGCCTAGAGCTTCAATTGAAAATGAGTGCTGACTCCCATTACGCCCCGTAAAATCGTCAAAGCTGGCAAGTGAGGACGTATCGGAGAGGCTGGGTCCCTCGTACTCCATATTCACATTGACACGAATTGTGATTTTTCGATTGCTGAAACTCCTCCCTGAAAGTATGGACGCTGCAGAAGATAAGGGAGCATCATCTCCGGCTTGGAAATAGTTCACAGTTTCGATTAGGTCGTCATCGCCATGAATGCTTGTGACTTCACCGTCATCATCCTTCCATGTTATGATGTACGTTGTTCCAAAGAGCGAAAAAGCTTGGTCAACCTGGCCAATTGCATTCATAATTCAGAACGAATTGAAAGATATAAGTCACACAACCTTGTGTCGCAGCATTTCAAAATTGCAGTTGCGAGCTGAATGGAATGTGATGCGCTTGTTTTTTCCATTGAACGAACATTTTACAACCAGGGGTTTATCCGGACACCTGTTCATTTTGCCAACAGGATTTTAGAACTTGGAAGACAAAATCAGAGGACAGAACCTTGCAGACATGCGTAAGATAGCACAAGAATAGCATCTATGTCCGCAGCATCTCTTTCTAGAAATGGAAATCATCACTGCTCTTATGTTATCGCTCGTGATTGATCAGACTTTAAACAAGTGCCTAATAAATGGATTGACAAATGATACACTACACGTATAAGTATAAGGTAAGAGTAGACGAGCAATGGGAAAACTGACTACATACTGCTTCGAGTAGTCTTGAAGAAAAGGAAATGACCACAGTCAATCTTGAACTCACATTGTAGCGGCCATCTGATGAAAGATGAACTCTCCCTTCAAAAAACGTGACTAAGGCCAAGCTTCCTCTAGTTTTGTCGTGCTCTCGCCTAGGAACGCTCGCCTAGCCAATCTTCTCAGGGTACCTGCTAATCAGTATCGCTGCGTCGCTTTCCTGTTCAGTGTCTGATATATTGTCTATAAAAGCCCTCTGTACCCTGCAAACTTCGCTCCCACCTTTCTCCTTTGGTTGCACCTGTAGATATACCCCTGACGTTGGCCTCTGTCTAGGCCCTCTGCCTCTTAGCAATAATTTGCTTGCTGCGGAATAGAAATTCCGAATCAAGAAACTCTCCACCAGCTGACAAGACAAAGGATTACGCGTAGTAATAACAACCTCACTATTCAAACTTTACCATGGCAATCTCGGGGGAAATGTCAATTTCATACATTGCTGCTCTCCTATCGCATGGATCATAGTGATCGCTAATAGTCGAAAAGTTTGCACTTTTTGTAGTGGCTATTCAATGCGTCCTGAATATCTTTTCGAATACCGCCCTTGCTAATCAGAGCGCCATCGATATAACAAAAGTGGCTAAGTTTGAACGATTAGCTCTCCAGGATTTAGTTCGATGTAAAGGAAAACTGTACGTATTGCAAGCCGGAGTGATGCACTATAGACGGATACTGAATTAGCTTTCAAAATTGACAGGTTGGATGACTTACAGTCATGTGATTACAGCCTTCTGATTTTTGCACAGGTGTATTGCAGCCTAGATAATGTTTCGCAGCCGGTTGATATCAAGAAAACAGGAAACAAACCTGGGCAAGCTTTCCAACCTTGTTGCTGCATGAGATGACGAAGTTCGGATGATCCATCACAAGAATGCTGGGGGCCCCCGATTTCGACTTCTTGTTGGCAGACTTTACACCATACTAACTGACACCCTGGCCACGGGCAGGTTATGTTCTTGATTTCTTCGAGTTCTTGACGATCGACTAGCATCGTCCGGACGCATCTAGGAGGAGAAGAGGGTTGCTTATTTCAAATATTTCACTTCAGGCTGCAATGCTCACCGACGGCAGTTGAGCGGTATGCAGAAGGATGTGATTTGTAGCTCCTCAAAGATCTGGTAGTCCTCCTCAGAAATAGCAATCTCTTGAATGACATTCTGGTCAACGACTATAATTCTAATCAATAACTTTGACTCTTTCAGAGGCCTGTCTCACCTCCATGGTCTACTCTATTCTTGTCCGCTACGCATGATGGGCAAGAAATAGGGAAACGTCTCTCGGATATTTTAGTCCTAGCATGGCCACGAAGACAACCCCTACGGAATTGATGTTCGCACCCTCCGACACGGGCGACCGAATCCTGAGGATATTTGTCAAAGCAAATCAAACACTCAAAGAGATCTGGTTCCATCCGTTGGAGCATTTCTCTTTGATCCACCAACTGTTCATCTTCTTCCTCGTACTTCCTTTGAAGTTCCACCGCGACGGCCAAATCGCGGTCAATGTCGGATGTAGAGGCAGTCAAGTTTGCAGATCCACCAGGCATAGTGGAATTTTGATACCATGATGATGTAGAAAGTAATGGGGCATCACTTCGACCATTGTTTGAGACAGCTGAAGCATAGCTCTGAACTTGCGAGTACAATCCGTGATTAGAACCTGGTTCTTTGCTTTGCTTTCCCTTGCTGTCACGAAGCCGTTCTACGAGATGCCGGCCCTCTTCACCTCCCTGAACGTGAGGGGGTTGAGGCGAAGATAAAAAGGAAGATGTTGGAAGCGAAAAGAAATTACGTCGTCCCTGGGAGGAAGCCTGATTATATTCTTTCTTACGCTCTCGTACGTATGAATTAATGTTTTTCTGATACTGCTCGTAATCTTCACGGCGACGACGCTCAAGATGTTTGGTTCTCTCTTCCAGAAACCGGTGTTGTCTCTCGAGCTCATTGACCTTCTCACAGAGCTCAGATATCCGAGCTTTCTCCCTGGCAACGTCTGCATAGGAGGACAGAAGTGCCATGCTCGACTCAAGAAGGATATCAGTCGTGGATGGCTCTTCTTTCAGTGGCAACAGGATGTGCCCGGAGAAATACCCGAGGAGCTGCGCTTGCCATTGAAGTGATGGGTCGTTAAGGAGATTCTCGTCATAAGCGAAGAGGTCACTCAAGTAGGCAGCAGCCAATCTAATGTCGGAATTGATGATGAAGCCCAGGCCATCAGGGTGGGATGAACGAGGATGAGAGTCAAAGAGGACATAAACGCTTCTTCCCGCGATCTGAGTCCTCAGGCAGGCAATAATTTCTGGAGGTCTGGTAATGATGACTATGGTAGAAAATTCCGATGATACGTCTTCTAATCCTCTGAAGGATGGGGATTGTTAGTCTGTTGAGATGACCAGATGTTCCAATACAATTACCCTAATAGATCACCAAAGTGCTGTTTCTTGGCCTCGCTATAGGTGCAAGTTTGTAAGGACAATGTATTTCTAAAGATGGGGACCTTCAAGAGCTCTTCAATCTCCAGGTGAGAATCGCTCTTCCAATAATCACAAATCGAAGTAATTTCCTGAGGATAACCTCATGAGTGCATTCCCATGAAGGGGAGAGCGCCTACCCCGATAGTTTTAGGAGACAAAAGCTCGCTCAGGAGTTCTAGGCCCTGCATGTTTTCCTCTTTCTCGAGCTTGAAAGCTACACATGCAAAGTTCAACGCAGCTAACCCGCAGGTTGATGCGCTGACTCGCTTGCCCAGCTTGTCACCGTATTGGCTCGAACCTTTGGGCGATACGATTTTTTGTGTTCCATCACATATCTTTTCAAGGATTTCATCCATGTCGAGAGCATCTGAGCTTCTACAACTATTACTCCTTGGATGATCGAAATCCTTTGAGCTTTCAACGATTCGAACTACACGGGAAGATGCGGAGGGCTGACCCCAGGACTTCATAACTCGGCTTGAGATCAAGGCAATGAAGAGAAGACCTAGAGTCTTGAGAGTTCACGAAGGAATTACAAGTAGAGCTGACTCTTAATCCATATTGACTCGTGATCCAGCACATGCTCAAACTAATGCCTGGCAGAACTACTTTCTCCTTGAACGGAATATGCCGTTAGACATGCTACAAGCGTTCTTGCGGTAAAGAAGCTAGTATGAAGTAACAGTTGGCATGTCATAAGAGAATACAACGTGCATCGAATAAACAGGTGACAATTTTAGTTCGAAAATATTTCTCTTGACTCCTTTTGCCCAATGTACACCCCTGCATCATGAATTCAATGACCTCCATCCAATTCTAATGAATGTGTCCAACATTTCATGGATTGCAAAAATATACTTCTTTCTTCTGAACGCTAATTATAAACATCAATCGTACTTTCATCTATTCCCATGAATCTACCCGTGATTGCCTGTACACCTCAGTTTTGTGTCAATGAGAGCTGAACTGAGAACTAGTGCTTAGCTTTTTTACGTCTAATACAACAGCTACGTGTAATGAGAACTGAGCTTTTAGCTCATACTGCTTCTTTTTTACTTTCCCTTAATCCAATTTTTGTTAGTAACCATTCTCCTCAAGTCAGCGGATATTAGGTGTGAAATAATAAGGGCTTCTTTTCTGCTGGGGCTACAATCTAGAGCCTAACTGTTATTTGATACTATGTAGTGTCGTGACTTGCTCGAGAAAGATCTGAGAATTTGAAATTTCGGGAATCAGATATGATTGTAGCAATTGTGACAGGGTGATAGAGTAATAATAAAGTAATGCGTGGAGTGCACTCTGAGACACTGCTTGCAGGAATACGCTACACTTCATGTATGTGATACTCAATGACAATGCTTAAAAGATTTCACTCCCTTTTGCCTGCATGATCATCCTCATTGTAGCTCATCTGAGCTTAGATCTGACTCCATTCCATAGGTACCAACAGGTAAAGGACTTTGATCCGTCTATCTCCTGGAAAGACAACCAATTCCTGATTTGGATGGACAGACCAAAGAAATTTACCAGGTTTGAGATCCATCTTGACGGCGTTCGCTATGGAAAGATCCTCACCAGGACAATAGAGGCCAAAGGCGGTAGCAAGAGATCTTGGCCACTCTCATCAGGCACCACATACATGGAGAGCGGCATTGCACTGTCCACAATGACTGTCTCTTAATGTTTGTGTAACAGTGTGATGGAGATCATTTCACTATGCCGTAATTTGCGCCAGACAATTGGAATAGAAACTAACTTGTATCCATGTGTTCCATGATCCGCCGTGGACTCATAAATGAGCCTTCTGCTTTAAAGAGACGTTATCACCTGCCTAGATAATTGGCACCTGCAGCATCTCTGTTGAATCCTTTGTTTCTACATCAATCAGTACCCGGCATGAGCATGGATGTGTCTCCATTTCCAGCGATTACCCCCGGGAGTTCGAGTCCTGCGGTAAGTGTTTGGGCTTTCTTACGGAGATCTATGAATCGACTTCCCAATTTCAGCAGGGACCACTTCTCGATACCGATACAATGTAGGTCTCGTGATACTGCTCTCAGCTTTGGCTAGACGAAGAATTAGAACTAGACATCACCAAGGAACAAGGACTCTGCACCTCGCATAGAGGGCCTATATCGTATCTTTGACCTTATAAACGAACAAGGCAACAGTGGACTTGGTAAGTCATAGTGCTGTGTCGCGTTGTCCGTTTCCGAAGGTGAATACGAACCTTGTTTTTAAGTCGATAAGATTATCATCGCTCAAGAGGAGTTGGCGCGATTGATTAATGACCTACGCCCGAAAGCGTATATAGCCCTCACAAGAGTCGACTTTAAGGCTCTTGACTTGCTCTCAATTCGTCCAATCGGAGTTTACGGCGACAGATGCGAGATTACTAAATTTCTTACTTCACTCAAAGTTATCAACGACGATCAGTGAGTTGTACCCTCTTGGCTGTCTTTTACTTGCCTATCTTTTCGTTTGAAAGGTCTCAACTCCTCCTTCGTTCGAAAGACGACTTCTCTGGTGAACTTTGCCTTCGTTTCGGAATTTATATCGCCAGGCCGCCAGGGTTGCCTGACATCCTTTATGCTATCTACTGGCCTGAAGCAGAAACTTGGAAAGACCATGCTCCTTCGGGTCCTCGCCGAAATCGTGTGACCTTCATGCGGTAAGTAGGGTGTCCTCGGTGGCTACCTTGTCCTCACATCACCCACAGCTATCTTACAAAGATATCCGATCAAATTCTATGTTTCATGTCGGACATGCAGACCCAAGCTTTCATTTGGGACAACGAAGACGGAAATGCTTCTGGCTACCAGATAGACAAGGAAGACGGAGATCGGATGTACACATTCGAAATTACACAAATAAATGAACAGGAAGAAAATGTAGTCTTCCAACCAGGGTTTCGTGTGATCCATCTTGTTGCTTCGAAAGTTGCATAGCGGTTGACATATCTAATAGATCGCTTCGAAGCTTATGCGAGTTTCGGAGGCTCCAGATCTTGGGACATTACCTAGTCCTCCTCCCCCAGTCTTGATGCTCGGTGAGAAGACGCAAGGGTTTCTGTCCGTTGAGTCCATTCCTCCGAGGATAGACGAACAACCACTGTGTGGCGCATTTGGTGCAATGCATTTAAAAGCACTTTTGTAAGATTCGATTCTTCTTAGTAATCTCCGTACAATATTCATATATCTGAAGGGGTTCTTCGTCAGTTCGGATCGAGTGCAATCTTGATGGCAAGGCTATCTCCGCTCTCATAAGTAATGGCCTGGATAGAGGACCTTATATGGATTACTGCAAGGCATGGAGAGATCGAGAGAGGACTATTAGCAATGAAAATGACAATATCCGTGCCCAAAAATTCGAAATACTGAAGCAAACTTTGCGAGCTGGGGAAGACGAGCTGGGGAAGAAAATATTGGTTTACCTCATTGAACGAGTACTTGAAAAGTATCCGTAAGGCTTTAACCGCAAAATATACGTGCTATTCATGAGCTCATTACTTGTTGATACAGGTCATTGGACCCCGATCGCTTGTTAGCCGGTTCTGGACTTGAATTGAAGGAATTTTCTGACCTCAAAGGTGAGACACGTATACTGTCGACATTCCAGGAAAGACTGACAGTGATCAAGGCACACTGAAAACGCATTTCAAGGCCTATGGCGCTGAGAACGTTCTCTATGACCCCTTTCTGTTGAGTCTAGAAAAAAAGACATCGGAGTTCCCTCCAAGTTTCAAAGAACAAAAGCAGCGTATCGCTTGTGTACACGTCGTTGCCCAAAAATACCCACAGCATTATAATGAACAACTTGTGCATGATATCATCAAGGACGGCCATAAAGAGAGGCTCGGTACTCAACAATCAATCTTCACGCGTTGGTTCTCCAGTAGATCTGGAGAGGAAATGGATCTCAAGAAGGATGTGGAAGAGTACTGCAGGAAAGTCACCGATAAGGATTTCATAGCCCACCTTGATACTCACCTTGAACGCGAGCCGCTTGTTGAGCCAGCTGTCTGTTCCATTTACGAACTGGTCTATTTTTCCATCTCGAGAACTCTCATGAAAAATCTTGATTCCTTCAAGCGGTTTGCTCTGACCAAACAATCTGAGATCATGAAGGCCAATGTGACTAATGAGTGGAGGCAGGCGAAGGAAGAGGCAAGCAAGAGTTCTGGAAAAACATTCATTGAGAATATCAATTCACTCCTGGCGTCTAGTGCTGACGGCGGGTAAGCCCATTCTTAGTTGTTTGTTATCCATTATATTGTCTTCAGGGCTGCAGTTGTCACATTGGAACGATTCGAAGTTAAAAAAAATGGATATTTTCAAAGTGAGTCTGTTAGCTTGATACAGATATGTATTCTTGAACTTCGGAACGGAAGGTTATGATGTCTCTGCACGACAACAGACGCATATCAGTTCGACATTTCAATATACAATCAACAAACTGGATATTCAGACCGAGCACCACCATGCTCTTCAGCTCGACCCCTTGTTCATTCCTACTCCGACTGTCAATGACAGACGTTCTGTCTCATTCACACTGCCGCCTGATCGTCGGATCATGTAAGCATCAAGACTCCGTTCACATATGCTTCATTGATATCGATATATCTTAGACATTCACAGCTCCTTGCAGCAGATCACGTACTGCTTGTGATCGACCAAGGGGAGAAGATTGGTGTTTACCTCGATATCCTTCCCAATATCAACAATGCGCTCTCCAACGATGTTCGCAAAAAATTGATCGATAAGAGCCGTGTTGGCACTAATGTCCTGTTTTCGTTTGATGAGACTAAACGCCTTCTGGTTTTTTGTTCTCCGCAGAAGGTAAAGTACTTTGTTTTTCATCCAGATTTTCTGAGTCTTGATTGTATCTCAGCGGACGTTACATGTTTTCGCATTTGACGAACATTTCAGCAATCTTCAAGGGTGGGCAAGTCCATTCGAGCTTTCAGACTGGTACAACAATAGTGAGACAATCACCCATGTGTGTTTTGTCACTGGGACAGGATCTGAGGAGGTATTACTGGTTGATTCGAGAGCACAAGCTCGTATATATTCACTCGTTACTCAGGGTTTTCGGTAAGATACTATACACTTTGATGCTTTTTCATTTTTGCTCAGCACAATCCCTTTAGTCCTGCATCGATAACGTTACCTGGAAATCCTACTTGTGTCATGTCCTCCCCTGATGGGGCTTGTGCGTTGCTAGTTTTCGAGACGGACGATCAAAAGCTCTTAACTGCTTATCATTGGGACTCTTTCGGTGCTTCGGAAGGAATAAACATCGTACTGCCTGATCGTTATGGAAGCGTTTCAGTCACCTCGTTTGTCAATCAGCAATGTATCCACCTGATGATGCTGGACGAGGAACAAGGTCATTGTCAGTCGGTGGCTTTATCAATCACCAAGAAATCTTCCGAATTTACTTTCAAGGAGAAAGGTACAAGGGTTTCTGTCGATACAGTGAAGGGCGAAAACTATGTCAATAACTGCTTGATCGACTGCTTTGCAGATCTCTGGACCCGATTTCCGGTCCTGGCAGCTGTGACGCGCCAATCTATCACATCTGCCTGTCCAAAGCCAAAGAGTATCACTTTCATCTCGAGCCGAGGCCACGATAGATATGCCCCATATTTCAGCAACATAATACAGTCCTTTGAGGACCAAACCAAGAAGCCGACAGATGAACAACTACGTTCAATTTTCATCCAAGTAAAAACATATACAGCCCTAATAAACGACATTGTTCAATGTCCCTCTTCGGGAATAACTCAAGTCCTCGCCGGGCAATGGTTTGTCAACCTGTTGTGTTTGCTTCCTATTCACATTGCTGTTGCCCGGGATAACCGTTTTATACCATTGATGGATGGCGTATCATCCACAAACTTTGAAAGTGAACTCCTTGGCGCTGAAGTCGGCCAAATTGTTGATAAATTGTCCTTCGGCTGGTATGAATCGATTTTACGTTCTTACATGGCAGACAAGGCAAGTCATGAATTCTTTGTGATTTGTTCAACTACTGATCTCAAATCTCAATAGCCCGTGAAGGTGGTTTCATCTATGGGTTCGTCATTTTCAGATGATGTTATTAACAAACACAAACGTGTGATGCTTAGGAGAGTAATCTGTTGGAAAGAGTTTTGCCCTTAATCACTTGATGGACACTTCATTTGCCGGTTCTGCCATGAGAACAACAGGTAAGTCACCTAGCTTGTCAACTCATTACAGAAGTTTCTGAAATCTAGTTTGTCAATCAGAGGGTGTTTGGATGTCAATCACTCCGACAGATGAGGCTTTACTGGTCGCTCTCGATTTTGAGGGTAAGTAGTCCAACTAACCAATAGTAGTTCTACATTGACATTCCATTTCCATACATAGGCGTGCACAGTATCGAGCGGTCGCCTCAAGAAGACGCTCTCCTTGTATTATTCAGCAGTGCAATTTCGAATCTTGTTCGTGAACTCCTCATCTGTCTGAAATGGGACCAATGCTGAAGGATTTCAGGTCTTGTTCCGAAATAATTTCGCTCTTTCTCGTGACATTACTGACCTTTTCCAATCTTTCCAAGCATCTTCTGTCATTCTTAACCCCGCTGCCAACCCCTCCTTATTCCAGTCAACGCTTGTGTTAATCATCAAGGTATGTTCTTGCATCACAGTTAACTACGTCCACAGACTTACACCTGTTATTTTCAAGGTCGTTGAATCTGACCAGCGAGAGATTGTTCGGGAGTAAGCACAAGTATTTTCGGACATTTTTGATTAATATCATACGCACCTGATAGATTTTCTCTGAAACTCCAAGTAAGCACGGTTTCCTGCATCACAATCTGGTCTCATTTCTGTTCTCACTGTTCCCAGAAAATCGTTCATACGAAACAGGGGTCCAACTTCATTTTCAAACTCCATGCTGGTCGTCTTGATATTATACCCTGGCCAGTCATTGAATCAAGTGAATTCTACACTCTCTATCCAGCTCTTAAACGTCGTCTCGATTCTCAAAAAATAACACACCATTCGGCGGGCGAGTTTTTATATACCTTGAAGGTTTTAATGGCAAAGCTTAAGGTAGGTAGATAACCTCACTTTGTCGATGCGATGTTGACAGCTTTACCGGTAGACAAATGACTGGGGTGCCATGTCTCGTGAGTTGCTTGTCTCATCTACGTTCACTAATCTTCATATCCACGCAGAGTCACTCGCTACCCACCGTGCTCAGACTATGCTCACCATCCTCCCGATCGCACTTCAATATGGCTCGGCAGAAGCAGGCTTGGAGAAAGAACCACTCAAGGCAAGAGAATGACGTATTATCTATCACTGAAACCTCCCTGAAGTATTGTTCAGAACCTGGACAATGATGGCATCATGATGCCAGCATCAAAAATGACAAGGCCACCGCTGTTTCTCACATATGGGTCAGCGGATCCATTATCCACAAAACCAAACAGCACGCTCTCAAAGTGACAACAACCGAGGCAGAGCTCTTCGCCATACGATGTGGTATTTCCTATGCAATAAGCGTCCCTGGGACCCATACTATTAACGTTGTTACTGACTCTATCCATGCTGCTATGAGGATCTTCGACTACTCTCGCCATCCATATCAGTACCACACCATCCCCATCCTGAAAGACATCCATTCATTTGTATCGCACCACCCGGACTGTCACATTATATTCTGGGACTGCCCCAGCAAAGCAGAGTGGCCCCCTCACCTAAGAGCAGACACTGACTCCAAACAACAAGTGCCCTCTTTCTACCACTTCCCATGCAAGACGTCATGGGACTTCTGCCGCAAAGAAGAATGCGACTCACTAGTCAACTTGTGGAAGATGTACTTCCAGGCCACAGACTGGAAAGGACGACAGTTCCTTGACCTCACAGATGACAAAGGAGCCATCATCGAACCAGCATACACCAAGGGAGGTGCCTGGCTCAAGAACTTCCAAAACTCACCATCCCTATGTGCACGAGCCACTCGAATGATCACCAACTATGCCCCCACTGGGGAATACCGACAACGTTTCTTCCCCAATAAACCCAGGAACTGCCCCTGTGATAAAACAACCTTCGAAACTCGAGAACACATCATTTTCAACTGCCCACTATATGATAAATCATGGCGTCTCATAGATAACACCTTAAAGTTTCATCTCACGTTCTTAGAACTCAATCCCAGAGCTTTCTGCTTCCAGGACAACATATCCTAGAAGCCCTCTACCCCCTTATGCATTCAGTAGCCTCCCAGTTAACAATCTATTGTTTCCCCTAATAGCTTATACTAAAACATACCTTGTCTTTCCCTTTCCTTGTATTTAAATAGCCAAGCGCTATCACGGTCTGCCACCGAGCCCCGTGTAATAAATCGTTGAATTAAAAAAAATGATGGCATCATTGATTGCCCGGACACACGTCTAAGGCTATTTTTATCATCTCATTCTTCTGAACCGTCCGACAGAGAGGATGTTCTCGCGGACTTGAGGAATTCGTGGGAGAAATATGACTGTCGTCATGACATGGATGAAATAGAATGGATCGGCCAATTAGGAGAATATCTCGATGGCATTGTCAAGCTCAGGGTGATTTATGTTGAAGCGTGGATTTCAGCAAATCTACAGCGTTTCAAGGCTAGTAATGCAAATGTCGAATTGTTGCAACGTGACATGGCAAACTCTGTCGTTGAGCTTCAAGCGAACGTTGAAATGTGCAAAGCGACTTGTGCACTTTGTCACCTCAAATACACATTATCTCGCAGGCACGACCCTACCCAACGGGCGCACAGCTGCAACACAAATCACCAATGTCCTCGCATCTGCGACTATAATAGCGAGCATCTCGATGAGCTCAGGTCATGTCAATATCAGTAAGTCCTGCCATCCCACCAATTTAATAGGAAGTTAACGCAAAATCAAATCAGGGCTGGTCATGATGGTCCACATATGTGAGTCTCGCTCTCGCTATTCAATTACAAAGCCATAAATATCGATGATAGATGTGTCGTTGAGCTACATCTCTGTGGTGTACCATGCATTCATCGAGATAAAAGAGGGTGCCAAATAGACTGCACTCAGGTAAGTAGACACTGACTGATCAGTCTGACAAGTATTGAATCAACATGTAGATGGCGGGTCATGAAGGTGACCACATTTGCTCCGCTCGTAAACACGCATGTGGAAAGGTGACTTGTCAATTTGTAAGTTATCACCAATAATAATAGCTGGGTTTCAGCCTTGTGCACTCGTTGTGGCGAACAAGGTAGTTCAATATGCGTGTCAAGGAGTGTGCAGATACCCAAGGCAAGTTCGTAATACCACTAGAAAAAACTCTCGTTGATTTTTCATTTTCAATGTCAGTGATGAAGAGCACGAGGAACATATTTGCGATAATAGATAATAGAATGTGTCCGATGACTTGCGAACTCTGCAAACGGCTATGTGGCTGTACAGACCATCTTCATGCACTGGCCGAATCCTCTGTTCATCTCTGCGGGTAAGGCATACTTGCTGCTTGCCTAGTCTGTGCTATTGAATCTTAATGAACATTGCTAGAGAGCCACACCGCTGTCAAGCACTGTGCACCGCTGGTATATGTGAGATTGATACGACCCCTCAGTCGATCGAAGCAACATTCACT
>Ga0153975_1000392_pt1 | contig 13428 bp, 16 predicted proteins | sample TSGA059MetaG_FD_104694 | JGI IMG/M metagenome (GOLD analysis project Ga0153975, IMG submission 104694) | Attine ant fungus gardens microbial communities from Georgia, USA - TSGA059 MetaG | ecosystem: Host-associated > Fungi > Mycelium > Unclassified | place: USA: Georgia, Yuchi Wildlife... | reverse complement strand
TGTTCAGACAATTGACGTCCTCACTCTGAGCTAATCGCAGCTGTTCCTAGCCATGGTGAGCTCTGATTGTCGCCCACCTCAGTCAAACAGCATGAATGGAATTGACCCGTGGTGTGAGATGTAAGGATGATCTAGTTCGAGGAGTGAAACATGCCTTAATCTCCATAGTTATCTCGACCTGGATAGATTCTAGTGGCGAGGACTGGCGAGTGCGGAAGACACGAAAATTTCTGGTACTACAAGTTGGCATCACGATTCTCGAGAAGGACCAAAATGAGAGAAAAAATGTTGAAGGTGAAATTTGGGTCTCGGAAATGGTGCAGCTGCTGGAGAAGCCGCCTGTTTCCTAAACTAGTGACTCTGACTCTAGGGATGAGATCGGCGTTCGATGATTTTTTGCCAATACTTGACGATGTGGTCAGTACAGTAGTTCGCTGTTCGTAATAAGCGCCCCGAGCTCTGGAGCATCCACCTTCTAAATGAGTAGGAATTTTATAATGAATATAATCAAACATTGAGTATGAATTGCGTAAAAATCGATCAATGATGATGCGTGTCAGAACAGATCTTTTGATGGTGAATGTTTACGTTGTTTGTTCCACGACCACAATGGCCTCTACAGATACTGCTCGTGAAAACACCGTGAGGCCTCCTTCTGGCGCTATGCGGCCTCCTCCTCTCGAAAAGCTCGCTGCCTTTATGGGCGCGCAGTCCAAAGAGCCGAACAGCAATTCAACATCTCGCCCGAGACTCGCCGTAGCCGCTCTTCGCACCGGGTCTTCGACTTCGGTCACTACATCCGCATCTACCCTAGATTCAACAGCAGTCAATCTTCCCAACACTCGCTCAGCATCACCGTCAGCTTTATCAACGTCCCCTCCACATTCTGAAACGCGGTCAATGGACGGGGAAGCCGGTGATGCACTGACATCTGAGCGACTTGAAAAGCTGGACCAGGACAACCCGTCGCTGCAAGAGAAGAAGCCTGTCAAGGTTGGTTATAAGAACATTCCGAGTCTGGATACCATCACTGCACGTCTCGTCAAAGCCCGTCAACTCAGCATCGATGGTACCGCCAAGCCCCCTGAGGCTCCTATGATTGAGGATCCAAAGACTCCTGGTGTCCAAATGAAGGCCCCAGAACATCCACTGCAATTCCCGTGGTGCGTTTCCTCTGAAAACACTTTTATGGTTTTTCCCAGCAAGACGTCAGGGGAATTTCTGACTTATCTACCTCCTCAGGACAATCTATCATGACACAAAAACCAAATACCCGTTCACAACTGTACCCACTGTACCAAAGCCCCCCACAACGGAAACTTCAGGATCTTACACCAACAATCCTCCTGATACGCAGGACTACGAAGCTGGGCTGACCGTCATCGGTGAATTCAACACGGTCGAAGCCTTCTGCCGATACTTCAATTGGCTGAAGCCCCCTTCAAAACTAGAGAAGAACTCCAATTATCACCTCTTCAAGACAGGAATCAAGCCCATGTGGGAGGATCCTGCAAACGCTGATGGTGGAAAGTGGGTGTTAACGATGAAGAATAATCCTGAGCTGCTCGATCGGTCTTGGTCGTGGTTGGCAATGGCGCTCGTAGGGGAGGAACTAGATGAAGGGGACGAGATTTGCGGTGCTGTTGTAAGCTTGAGATCAAAGGTGGACAGAATCCAGCTGTGGACAAGGAGCAAAGACGATGTCGAGAAATTGAACACAATCGGAAAGAGAATGGTAAAGTTATTAGATCTCTCAGATGAAGATCAGATCGGCTTCGAATTCCAGGTATGTTCACCATATTCACTTTGACATACCTCCAATAAATTTAATTCTACGCAGTACAACACTGAAGATAGACCCCAACACAATAAATTCCTTTCTATCTCATCAATGCCTAACACAGGGTTCCGATCCTCTTTTCAAACCCAAGGACCTACGAGTGCAGGACTACCCGTCCGCAGTTCGGGGTTTCCGCCATCCGACCAGTCGAGCAATACAAACGCCTTTGGCTTATCCGATGCGGGATCCTCATGGAAACCGCTTAGCACTAGACGTTGAGTCTCTTCATGCTACAGATGTCTAACCTTCTTTTCCATGTACCAAGTATTAGTAATTTCTTGTCTTGTCTTGTCTTGTATTCATCCAGAGATTTGTATCTACTAGGAGCCACAGAAACACTTTGAAATCAAGTAGTGCCTCGCATTTTGGTGCATTCTGGTGGGCCATGACACGGCCTTGGCTCACTAAGTTGATTATCTCTTTATGGTCGATGATTTTACATGCAAAAGAGCATCTTTGATGAGTTGCTCTCGGCTACCTGCAGAGATTGATTGTTGAGTAGTGGGGGTTACCTCGACTTCGGCGACTGGATTCAATGTTGCTTCGTTTCTCCCATTGGTGTCAACGCATAAGTGGAAAGCAATGCCTTAGGGCCCGACCCAGACATGACACAACTTTCCGAAGTATTCCACCCGGCGCGTTTGAGCTCTTCCACAAAGTCGTTCGCCACCGAAGAAGAGTTGATATATTCATGAGTAGATGTTATCAATTCTACCTGAACTTCAGGATTCTGGAAATTGGATATCTTCTCGGAAGCGATGCGCCGACATAGTTCAACCGCGTGCAGCCAGCCTTTAAGTTGATCTTCTGCCGTAAATTTCTCCCTGAAGCATACGTGGACAATAGGATAGCGATCCAGGTTATCTGCAGCATGAGTAGAGAAAGAGGTTTTTGGGTCGAAGCAAACGATATAATTCTGGTTGCGAAACTTGTGAAGGAAGGCGAAGGAGAGTGTTGGGCCACACAACACATCCAGAGGTGCAGAGCCCATATGAAAAACGCTGATGATACGGTGTGTTAATGAATCGCGAATTGTTCCAGGACGATCGAAGATAAACTCGTGTTCAGCTATTTGTTGAGGAGTCGGTACTTTTTTGTGAGCCTTGTAAAGCAGCCATGCGATCGATGCCCGTTGCCTGTTGAGGTAACGAAAGGCGAGGTTTCGCACCGCGTAGTAGTTGATAGTAAGGTGCAGAACAACAAGGATGAATAGGGAGATATATGTTGCCCAGAGAGAAGTTATAAGTGGAATAAGGAAACTGCCGAGCTGCGGATCGTGAGCAGTTCACTCCTAACTAGATGAAGCAGACTACTCACCAGCATGCCTGCAAGGGCAAGAACGGTTTCTTTGCTAGAGTCTTTCGCATTGAGATCACCAAGATCGCCTGAACCTGTGGATGGTGTAGCAAAATGCAACGAGATAGCAGCTTTGGAGCCACCAGCAACAATGCCACAGAGAGCCCTCAGCGTTGCACTCGCACACAAGGCAGCAACACGTGCCCAAGGAAAGAATGTACCCAGGACGGGAGAAAAAACATCAATGATTACAGCCAGATCATTCATGATGTCCGCTAGAAACCGGTACATCTTTGTTTCAGGCACTAGGGAGGTACCCAAATAATAGGCACTAACAATAGCTGCAAACCAGGACTTTGTGAGAAGCAAATCTTGGGGTGGGGGTTCAAGGACGATTCACTTGTTATTCGACCAAAAACATCTTGAAGAACTGAGAGAAGCATCGCCTCTGTGGCTGTAGCGGAGGAATTACCGACACCCATGCCTAACAGAAGTGCGTTACTGTAGGTGTAGGTGAACTGGGAGGAGCATGTACTAACCCTCAAGCACGGCGCGGGAGGCGAGAAGACTCGCTAGAGAGTTACAGAAGGCCTGAGCAGCATTAAGGATCTGATACCTTGATTGAAGAATTTCAGTCATCTGCCTTACAGACTACTTCGAGGGACGCCATACTGGAGATAGTCTGGTGATAATTAAATTAATCAATGTGACACAAAATGCAAAATTCCTCACCAGGGGTCACGGTTCTGGGAAAATCGACAGGTAAGAACACTTTGGAAAGAAGCTCTTTGAGATCTTGGCGCTTGGTTTGACCTGGTCTATGATCCTTGGTAAAAATCCACAAGTCCTTCAGAAGAAAGAGTTCAATAAAGCGACAGTGGGAGATAGATAGATGAGAGACATTTTCAGGCGAAAGCCACAGCTCTCTTTCTTGATTCATGTTATCCCTCTCTGTGACAATAAGCGTCATACCACGACTGCGATTGAGCACCACGCTAGAAATTTTTGAAGGAAAAAAACACGAGATCGCAACACGTTTACCAAGGAAGGTCACCTGACTTCATGTGTAAACTAGAACGCGATAGAGATACAATAAACACTCTTGATTGCTCTCGGTCGGCAAGACCCAGAGAGAAATGTGTGCATGTACCTGATGATGCAATTCCAGTACTGATTGTATAGGTTTAAGTATAGGGAAGGACTTGAAATTACCTCCAAAAAGAGCTGACCTCGAACGACACTTGCACCCTACGTACCGAATACTTTTCATTAATTTTGGATATTATTCCCTGATCTCCTTCGCCGAGCTTTCCAAAAACTGTCTACCGACTGCCATTGAGACAAGGTGAACAAGAGATCAACACATCCGGTTCGAGATTCTTTCAAATTTATCATTTTCCAGGACAATGTCAAGTGGAGCTCTCTCTGGAAATGGCAGGTCAGATAATGCCAAAAGAGAGGATGACAACGATACTGGCAGCGATTGGGATACCGGTATGGGAAGTCAAGACAGAAGGGGTAATGACAATAAGGTAGGAGAGTTTTTCATCGTCCTAAGGAGCCCAGTCATCAATCACCCCACTCCATCTTGGATGAAAAAAAATTGAAGTATAGATAACGAAGACTGAGAATTCAATGTGGTTTCTCAGTCCCCTGTTGTTAAAGATCACTCTCCAGACTTTCTTGATATTCAGACAATCCCTTCAAATTGCCTGAAAACAATGCAAGACAGCATTGTCTAAAAGGCATTTTCCAATTCCACAAATGGATCAAGCATCATCTAACGAAAAACGGCAGGAAAATTTTAGCTAGTCAAGTTGAACATGATTTGATGACGCCTGTGAAACGACACCGATCGAGAAAAATTCTCCGAAGGTTCATGACCGCAACAATAACTTTGCCGATGACGCTCGCATAACGGATACAATCACGATTTGCGGCGCCACCGTCAAACTATGTGAAAACGTGATTGCTCAAACGCAGCTTGCCAGATAGATATGGCTTTTGCAGAGACTCAGAGTTCGAGTTGATCGAAGATTTGGGCGAGTTTTCAAAGGGCTCTTTGAGAAAAATCATACGATTGTGATTTGCAGTTCCTCAATAAGCCACAATCCAAGCCGTGTGGATTTAAAATTGAGTGTGGACGATGTGTCACTCGCAGGTGTTTTTATGATGACTGTAGAGGGTCAAGCTGTAACATAGGATAGTCAATTGTTTATTTGATATTTCTTGCATGGTTTTGTATTGAACGACACATCTGTCTATTTGGTATAAAACAGTGAGTGACTGATTGATCCTTCACATTAGTGGACCTAATGTAGAGGCATTGAAATCAACGCTCCTACTGAATGAGGTTCACCAGATGTAAAGCACGGCCTGTCATTAGAACTATTATCAATGAGTTTTACGGAACTTTACTGACCACTACATAATCTGAAACCAGGCGCAAGGCGCTACTTGTTTCTCACAAAGGTGCAAGTCACCCACAATACTTTACCCGAAATGTTTCGTCAGCCCATCGAAAGTCAGGAAAACAATCGCACTGCTCGGTATTGATCGTGCAATCGTGATACCGCAACCAGCGTAGAATCCTCGAATACCACCTTTACCATACATCTCCTTCAATGTACTCCAAAAAGACGGTTTGAGCCTGCCATTCCCTCTTCTACTGAGAGGCCTCAACTCTTCCTCTGTCTGCATCACGCTTTTGATGGTATCTGCAGGGAATAATGCCAGATTGAACATCCCACCAGCGGAGGCACCAGAAACAGCCGACTCCCAAGCCTTCAGTTCCTTCATATGTACTCCAACAGTGGCCGGATCTGTCGGAAGACCTTGTTTAGTAAGCCGTCTATGAACGAGAATGTTCGCTATGTATTCTTTTGTGCCGAACCACACTGCACCTCCGCCAGTCTCTCGGATAAATGTTCCTGTTTGACCAAGCCAAAGGCCGCGGATCCCAGTTGTACGAAGGACAGAAGCAAGAACTGCGATCGGTCCTGGTGGTTTCGCAGTGTGAGGTAAGGATGAAGGAGTTTTGCCAGTAACAATGCTGGTTGCTGCACTCAACCCCGTAGGTGTCGCAACAGCTGCAGAAGGCTGAGCTACGAGTTGTTGGACTTGCATTTTACATTTAACGAGCTCGATGGGAGTACTGTTTCATGAAAACGAATCAGACAAGAAATATATAGAAAAAGCAAGATTTACAGAACGAAACTTGTAATAGCACCTGCTCCAGCTGCAGCGATCATCAGTTGTCCAATAGGTAGTTGATATTCCGTCGGGTATCCCTTCAGGTTTTTAATCATGTTCTGTAATTCGCGATAAGAAAGGAAAAGAGCAGCATTCTCTGCCATGGCACCCATCACAGGTGCAGGCAACCCCTGAGTTAGAACGGGCGCATGTGAGTAGCGGTTCTAAAGATGAGTTGGTAGCGACTCACGCGATACAAACCTCGAATTCCTTCGTACTTCCATGTCTTGTAAAGGCAATCCAGAGGGCCACTGAAGCGTGCTATTGAGTCTAGGACTTGTGCCTGTAGTCGAACCTTGGTGAGATCGAATGGATGTTCAAACACCTTTGATACCATCCCTGCGATCTATACTTGCGTTTAATTATGCTTTGTGGTAATTCTAGGAAATTACTCACACCACCAAACAGGATATCCTTTGTTGCCTCCATGGTCGCGGACAGGATTTGAGCAACACGCAGGAGGTGAAGAGAAGCGTACAAAGACTGGAAGCGTGTCTGGTAAATTCTGTCTATAGATCCAAGTTGGGTGATACTCGAGCGAAAGGGCGATGAAATAGACAGATGCAGAGTATAAAAACAGTGAAGGAGACTTATATTGGGTATATAAATCAGCCCAAGAGCTGGACCCCGGATACTCACTCAAAGTAACGGGCAGTAGATGATGTTCTTCGTAAACATCTCGGTAAACGTCTCTAATACATTTCGATATTAACTTGTACCAATCCTCCAATCCAATTCGCGATGGGCATCTCAGCTTGGATGTTACCCACCATGTTGACCCACCACATGAGGCCTGGCATATACGTCAAAAAATGCAAGATATAGCCCTGTTGTATGTAAAACGAAATAGGTAATACAATGATTGAATCAACATGAAAATGTCTTGAAGGATTGAGCAAGAGTTTGTTCGAGGAGAACCGCGAATTCAAGTTGTTCATCGTGCGGACGAATAAGAAGATACAGTGCCAAACCTAGACAGCACGGAATTATTACCAATTCCACTCCTCTTCATCAGTTTCTTCTTTCTTCGCTTGCACTCCTATCTTCTTTGATAATGCAGGAACCGGAGTCACTGGCTGTAACACAGCCGCTGGGCCTAACTTCGCAGTTTCGTTCTTGTCCTCATCATCTAACAACGACCCCGAGAACTTCGGATTAGGTGATGCCGGTGCAACTTGTAGATCTGACGCTTTTCCAGCCGCATCAATTGTCATAGAACAGGAGGGTTCCTGAGCGATAGTTGATGAAGCAACCAACATGTTGACAGCTGAATTTGTCATGTCGGACAAAAACAACGAGGCACGCTTTTGGTTCTTTGTAAATCTGTCACCGGATATAAATCTAAAATGAATGAGATTGATGATAGAACAACGCACGCCGAGCTCTTCTGCAGTTCCTTCAACTTCTTTCCCACGTTATCCATCCAGGAGAAAACAGGCGGCGAGGGAACGGTGGCTACTCCAGCTGTTAACCCAAAACCAGGTATGGACGATATAGGCGCTGACCCTCCCGGTCCAACGTATGAGAGCGAAGGTGAGGATACGGGTTGCAGTGATGTTTCGGTACACATAGCGTTATTACCTTGACTGGAAGGAAGAACTGACGGTGCAAGCGATGAGAAATCGAGTTGTTCGAGATCGAATTGCGCCTCCCGCGATATCTGCCCAGGCGCTTGAACAGCTGTAGCTTGAATGTCGCAAGTCCGCAATTGCCCCTTAAAATCTCCTGTGATAGTTGACTTTACACATTCGATATTTGCATCGTTAAGTCGTAGAGTAGAGAGAGAAGCGGAAACACAGTTATCTTGATCTCGCCTTTGCTTCTGTTGGTGAAATTCAGGATTCGGGCTCATGGTTGGCGTAGCTCCGGTGTCGCGCACCATAAGAACCTGGACTTGAGATTCGCCGTTGCCATGACTGTCATCCATTTTTCTTTCGCCTTCCAAACACAAATTTTCCTCTAAAGCTCCCCTTCGGTCTTCTCCGAACGAGGACATTGAAGATTGGGAGGACCGACCAGGCATGCTGTCTGACCGTGATGTCATGTACGTTGAAATTGAGGAATTTGACTCTTGAGCACAGTGATATTTATTGAGGGACGAGGGAAGACATCGTCCTGATTGGGTGGATACGGTGGGGTACGAGGATGGAGGCGGAGTATACGAGAATCTAGCTGAAAGTAATCTGCTCACCCCTTGTACACCTTCTTTGATTCCGTCAAAGACGATAGTGCTAGCATCAGCACTACTAGTCACAGAACGATGTCCACATTCAAGGCCCTTGTTGACTATTTTTTGCCATTTTCGCTTCACTTTCATGAGAAGACAACGGACCGAATAAGTACGCATTGAGACGCAAAGGCATGACACTATACGCACGTTCTGCAAGCTCTGCTTCGTGCGTTTCAAGCTGTGACCGAAGCTCAAGACACTTTGACTCCTTCTGCGCGATGAGCCGCAGCAAACCTGCATTCCTGTTGCACCAACTTTAAGTTAAGTTCAAGGCTGAAAGGAGCGCACACGCACCTTTCCATCAGCGTTATTGGCTGACGTACTCGCGCGGGGGATCCAGAAGATGTGTCTACTTCTAATTTCGGTGACGTTGTTGATGGTGGTCTTGACCGAGACTTTACATGTCCTTGAGTTGCTGACGAAGTCGAGCTTGGCGTTCCAAACGAGTTTCCCCTTATGAGCGAGCCTCGATACGGGCTACCTATCGAGTCTGGTGGAAAATATCCTATTGATGACTTCCGACGTGAGGTTTTCGTCCTCGTTGTGGTATCAAAACCACCTATGGTAGGTGAAGAGCTCGAAAATGATGCCAAAGCCATCATTGTTAATCTTTCTGAGTGCTGGAACCTAGAGATCGGTGGTGACGAGTGGAAGGTATCAATTGTCGGTGTTGAGGTTGTTGAATTTGTAACGAGATGGAGAGGACGGGGTGGATGGGTAGACATGGTGGTTGATTATGAGGAAAATAGCAACCATTGGTCCCAATCAGTCTCAACTCACAATGACACTCAGACATTTAGCATTTGTCATGTGTCACGGTCACGATAGGCGCTTAGTCTAAAATTCAATATCACGGCGCACACATCCACTGCTTGACGATGAAAACAAATAATCTACTGCGATGCGGCTATCTGATGAAAGATTTCCTCGACAACACGTTGGATGATGTACATCTCAAAACACGGTGTCCACTCGACAATGGCCGACACAATTGCACACCGGTTTTGCCATCAATCAGCTCGATAGGCTACCCGTAGAACTCATCATCGAGGTCCTGTTGCAGCTAGACATTCCTCACTCGCTTCCGCAGCCTCAGCCACCGTGCAATGTAGCTTGTCGATTCAGTCCGCCAGTACACTACAATCATCAACCATTGCCCTAACATCATCCGCGCCAGCATCCAAGCAGACGCCTTTGACTGTGGTACACTGTACAAAACGCTTTGTACAACCCGGTGTTCCACTTTCAATTGCTTCGGCAGCCATCTCTATCTTATAGATCGTCGCCGCGTCTGCTACTTCTGTTTCACCGAGAGGCCAGAGTTCTTCCCCGTCATATTTCACGAAGCGTACAGACTCTTCACCTCCAATGCAGAGCCACAGAGCAATTTTAGGAGCTCTGCAGAGTCTTCAAGTTGGAAAGTCCACCAAGCATCCTGAGCCTGTCTGGGCGATACAGTAGTTGGGGGGGGAGAATTTTCGGCGGAGGCGACTTCGATTCTACGATCGCCAGGCAGTGGCTCAGAGTCCGATGGTCAGTGGTCTTCCACAGTTGGACAAACCCACCAGGGAACCTAAGCGATTCATAGCCATCATCACGGTGCCGGTTCTGATTAATGGTGGCCGGCAGGCTGACTACGGATTCTTCTGCAAAGGCTGCCGTGGCAAAACCATGCACTGTAGAACCAAATACACGGTGAAAGAGATCCCAGGGCACATTGTAAGATATGGACGATTAGTAAAGAGACGATCCAAGTACCATCCATTGGCGCATGTTAAATCAGCCTCATACAAGGGACCTCTTTCATAAAACCCCTGTAACTGAACTCTTCCTAATAATTCAGCACTAATAATCCGCTCTCAATGTACAAGACAACGCAAATGTCCCAGCTTGCTGTTCGCGGTATCAAGTTAATGAGAAAAGGTATATGCCTCTTTTTGTGCCATAGTCTGAGCAATGGACCTCTGTGGTGTATCCAATGGGGGTTACATAGTCCTTGAGGTATATCAAATCAGAGGCACAAAGCATAGATGTAAAAGCGACCTGATGGTAGATATATCTAAAATGAGACGCCTAAGTGATACGGGAGAGCAAGACAGGAAACACCCACCAGAGGCATCAGTATTCCTCTCGCATCCTGTTTGAAAGTTCCACGAGAATCATCTTCTTTAACTATCGTGTCTGCCAGTCGAGGCGTGATCACAATCTATGGTATGTGAATCAGCCTCGAGACAATCTTAACCCAACTAAGCATAGAATAGAATATTTACAGCCAAATTGCGAATGGCTGAAATATCACTGAAAATTCGCCCGAGTTGTTCTATAATACCAGGCTTGGGGCGATGATCGGGGAATGTAGAAAAGGGAAGTGAACTGAACACAAGTAAGAACATGCTGAGTCCAATATGACATTGATCAAGTTGAGAAAAATTGGATTCAGACAAATGGAATGAGGTCAAGAGTCAATTATCGAGTCCTGCACAAGCTCTCTGGATGGGTGGTATGGGTTGGTATGCAGAAGTTTACATTGAGATGTGTTGCAGATGGGGTCACTTATCGTGTATGTCTGAGACATGGAAATGATAGGCTCTTACGATCGGACGATGCAGTTCTGGGAAAATCGACCATGTTCAGGAATCGAGCGTTGAGATTTATCATGGACAGCTGCTGTGCGATTCGGGTGGCATGCAATCTGAATTCCAGTCCACGCACTTCTCTTCGCTGACACCTCCCTTGCTCTTGCTCAACATCACCTCACTGCTGTCTTCCCGGAAGGAACATCCCTCTTCTTTCTGTGCAATGCTAGTGAACATCACGCAGTGGCATAATGCACCAATGAACTCACCTAAATATGACTTGAGTTGTACTTTAGAATAGAGAGAGGCAAAGCAAATGCGTATGACATGTTAAGAGAAAGACAAGGCTTTTATATAAGGAAAGTAGTATGATGGGAATGATCCCTTGTGAACTAAAATAGACTAGCATACTATAGGTAGAATAAGAAATGGAGAGGCATCGTCAACATTCCCCATCACTTAGTGCATAGAATATACATGCAAGTGTAGTTGCACTAGAGTACGCCGAACGGGAATCGAACCCGTGCCGCTTGCTTGGAAGGCAAGCATGATAACCACTTCACCATCGACGTTAACAATAAAAAGTTAGCCCCAGCTGTATTCAAATTCACAGAACTTGACCTGATTTAAAAAGTTTTTTGTCAACATGTCTGCTGGATTTTCATTTCTTTCCAGATAGAACAGACTTATCTTCCCTTGAGCTATGAAATCACATATGGCACAATACCAAATATCAATGTGCTTATTTTAGGATTCTGTTACTGGATTTCTGGATATAAAGATAGACCCTTGGTTGTCCCTACTAATATAAATAGGCCTAATGTTGTACCCAAGCTTGAGAAGTATTGATTTAGCCCAAACTCATCATCTGCTGCAGTTGGAAAGTACTGTTGGAAAGGACTAACCCACTCAAGTAACTTAGGAACAAAAGATGCAAATAGATACACCATACTTGTAACATAGCAGAATAGAGAATAGAGAAGCAACTTACCATTAAACAATAGATGTAAGGGAACAGTGGTCATATTATGATAAACCTCTTTAGATAACAAAAAAGAATATAATGAGTGGGGAAGAGATTTCCCTTTGGATGATCAGTATGAAATTAATTATCTCAGAGGAGACAGGTATGAATGGATATTTAATTCACTGAATGAATAGGAGAAGACTCAAAAAAGAGAATAGGAGGATTGCACTGTTGTTCTCAACAACTATGATTGACTAATATCTGTAGTGACCACTGATCAAGATCTATTAGTATCACATACCAAAAACTTAGTATTATTTATTATTTATTTTCATTTTATTTTCATTTTATTTATAATTTCTGCTCCTAAATTGTCTACTTCTATAGGATTATTGTCAGTGACTGACTCAAGAACCTTAAGTTAGGGGTTAACTCAAGATAGTACTTCAGAGTTAAAAGAGAACTCAATAGGGTTCTCAATTGATTGTAATTTACTATATATATGTAAGGGAATGGCTATCACTCTAGGACTGGGCTTAGCTGAGTATTCAGCTTGCATACATGTAGTAACTTAGCCTGAGATGACTTTAATTACATTCCAAGTCTGAGTTGACAAAGAGAACTCAATAGAGTTCCTATTGAATTCTATACACTACTTATACAACTACTATATGGTCTGTGCACTGCTCTCCCACACTTATCATGTGACTCCATCATGTGATATAACACTGTAATATTCTAACATATGACTGTAATATATGACATTTGTTATGTGATACTTTTCCATACTTCTTCCTTATGTAGTAAGTCTATCACAAATGGCCACTTACTGATTTGTAATTGGTTGATTTGATTATCAAAGTGCTCAAAAAAGCAAAGTTAGACAAGCAGCAAAAGATGCTGTTAAGTTTGAGGTATATCCTTAAATATACAGTTCTTAAATATATAATTGTGGTGGTTTATACTCTAGGATAGCCTACTACATGATCACTATCTATTGTTCTACATATAGGAGTGCTATTGTTCTTGAAATAGAGATAACCTAACTGTCTTAGGGCAGTCCTTTGTTCTATTCAAGAACAAATGATAATCTATAGATAAAGATCAATGTTATGTATAAACATTGAGGGCCTTGTATCTCCATGGGATCTTATTGCCTGTGGTTCTATTTATATCCAAAAGAAGCGCATTGAAGAGAGCTTCACAATGGTTGTTGAAGCAAACAATTATGTTAAGCAGTTCTTGAGATATCAGCAGTTTAGTGTCT
>Ga0153975_1000391_pt1 | contig 13442 bp, 10 predicted proteins | sample TSGA059MetaG_FD_104694 | JGI IMG/M metagenome (GOLD analysis project Ga0153975, IMG submission 104694) | Attine ant fungus gardens microbial communities from Georgia, USA - TSGA059 MetaG | ecosystem: Host-associated > Fungi > Mycelium > Unclassified | place: USA: Georgia, Yuchi Wildlife... | reverse complement strand
TTTGAATCAAGTGATCAAGGAGTTTGGAAAGAAAGGCAGGGGTATCAACACAGAAGGCACCAGAGCGAGCAGGATCGCAGAGGAAATCATCAAAAGATTTGTGGTAGAAACGAAATGTTCCATGAAACCATAAACATGGTTTATAATAGACCTATCTAGATGGAACCACTGGCCTTGGTCATAATATGGCCGTGTGAGGTCGATGCGAGGGTCGAGTGAGCTCAGAGGGTCAAAAGATGGCTCGTATGAAATCACCGCATGTAGATGGTGACAGATGTCCTTAAAAGTATATTCCGAGATCCTATTCACGCAACAGGATACAGCGACATCGTCCGGAAGTTGGGAAAAGAGTTGTGCATACAGGAGAATGTGCTCCGGAATGTGCTCCATGATGTGGACGTAGAGAGCATCGAGTTGCGAAAAGGGTGATGTGGCTGCCTGTTCTCCTGTACCGGAGAGGGCATCGAGAACGGACTGCAATCGTTCACAGAATTGCGAGTCTCGTGGATAGGCCACATGACACAGGACAGCAGCAGGGTGAGCAAATAGGCCAGCCGCTGCCTTGACAAGGGTCCAGATATCGCTGTCAGTTGGCCATGATGATAGCAGTTGCGGAAAGCCTCGCTGATCAAGTATGTTCTTGAATCCAGCCCGAAGATACATCTCGATCTCACTGTCTGCCTCTCGAGAGATAGGGAGTTCAATAGAATGAGTGACAGAAGCAATGTTGTCTTGTTTGAATGTGGACATGATGTGAGGTTCAGCGCGGCTGAAAATGGCCCAATTGAATGGAGTAGATCTCTCCCTGACAGAGGATGCAATTATTTTGATAATTTCTGCTTGTGCATCCTTGCTCGCACACTCGTCCAATCCATCGATGAAGATGGCTTTTGGTTGTACTTTCTTTCCCTGCTTCTCTAGGTCCCGAATCGGCTCAACAATCAGCGATCCAAATTGAGATGGCATTTTCTTCTCAACAACACTCTTATCCTTGGAGATCCTCTCATCAACAGCGGCACGATAGTCAGGAAGCGCAGTAGTAAGTTGATAAGCGATGGAAGTGAAGAGGCGTAAGGGATTAGAGCGTAAGGGATTAGAGCGTTTGTTGACAGTGAAGAAGAATGCAGCACCAAGATGTCCAGTTTCTTTGAGTTTCTCGGCACATGTCTGAGCGATGGCTGACTTGCCAACACCAGCTGGTCCCCTCATCCAGTATATCGACGAGGGTGAGTTGGCGGATTCAGTCACCCAATTTGTGATGTCAGCGATATATTGTTCCCGAGTACCTGGGAAGCAGCGGCGATCGTAATGGTCTTGAGAATCAAATACGGCTCCTGGATCGGAGGCTTCATAGAGGATATCTATTCCTAGTACTGCATTAACCAACATTCCATTAGCCGAAACAATGCTGCTCACCAGATCGGCCGTATTGGTTCGTGATGTTGTTTGTGATATTGGTAGTCGACTGCGCAATCAAACTACTATCCTTGATCATGAGGTCTCTAGCATCAGGAAACATCGACATGGTGGTGGCAAGATAGATGATGAGAGCAGGAAGCTGTTAAATTCATGTCAATGTCAACGTGTGAACACAGGTCACAAACTGGCCAACCACAGCGAAATCTTCCCATGTTCGATTTTTCTCCTCTGGATGATTCTCTCACTCAATCTTGTGCTGTGACAGGCCCATTATCTGAAGAATTGGAAGGCTGCAGGACATGAAGGGATAATATCCAGCCAAAAAGGCTTCACTGCTTGTACAAGTAATGCGTGAATGTTTGCATCCAGAAAATTTATTTGACGTATGTTCGAGAAACTTCAAGTGATCTATTGGACTAGAAGTGGCAAGTGCAGTCCATTGTCCGACCCAACGCAGGGCACAACGCCGGTACTGTTCCCTCTCATCTCAACATCTACTCTTGTCAGGGATCTTCGCTACCTACCAACAGTTATTAAGTAATTACACTATATTACATAATCAGAGTAGAAACTTGAATCCCGAGGAGTTCCCCCCTCAGCCTCAATTTTATATCGAGATTGACAACTATACCTTTGGATCTTGTTGAGCCCTGACAACTCTAGTCTTGACTACTTGGTTCTCTTCAATTGTTAGAGATCACCATCCGAGACTTCAAACCGCCGTAGCTATAAGAGGATTGTGTCGATCTAACAGCTGGTAGCGTGAATGCAGTACATCAAACATCAGTCAACTGAACAGCGCTCGAGGATTCGTTCCTGATCAGTTGACAGCTGTTTGTCTACCATCTCTCCCATCGTCTTTCTAGCCTTGAAATCAGAAATGGAGATCTTTCTTTCGCCAACAGAAGTAGCCTGAAGCGCTCGGCCTTCACGGCTTCGTTACCTACTCCACCAAGGGCATACAGGAGATGCAAGAGAGGATGCTCACATGGCAATTGTGACTCTGAAATGATGCTTCGGGAAACCAAGGCCCGGCGCTCTCAAGCACAGATGGGGAAGATGCCCATTTCCAACGGTTGCGTATAAAGCGGAGACGAAGTCTCTCAAAAAGTGATGACAGAGAAGCGTTTTGGTTAGCAGGACCAAAGTCGGAGATGGTATGTCAGAAGGATTTGGATGAGGAATACCTCTCGGATATCAAGGAGGAAGCTGACGTTGTTCATCTTTCGTCAGTTGTTTCATCGTTGTATTGCAACCTCTAAAGCAGTAACATTCAGTAATGGGTTGACATCTCCACCATCCCATCGCAAGCCTCAAAACTACGGCCTCTGGCAACTTCACCTATTGGCATTTCTACGACTGCCGCGCCCTGCATCACCACCCAAGACAGGGACAGGTCCACGAAAGGCTTTAAATCGCCGGATTTCCCAACCATCTCCCATTTACATGATAACCCTTTTTATATGACTCCAGGCTCGCCTTCTCCGCACAAGTCCTCAAACACCTGGTAACACCCCTTATGAGGAGCCCACTATGACATATGTTTTGTCAGCTTTTCTCTTTTCATGTAAATATGGGTTAATCTGATTTTTGTTTATCTCTTAGCTGTGGTGTGCGTCGCGAGTATCAGAAAACCAGCCTCTTTCGTCTCCTCCTTCCCATTGAGTACCCAGGTTATTCGCCTGCCATAGTTTGCAGACCTACGTCCTCTTTCCCAACGCACCGAAAGGAAAATATCCCTTATGTACACAAAGGGACCAACAGTTAATGTGAGTACTTCAAAAGGTTTGAGACGGAGCCTTCGGGAGACAGGGGTTGTTATTGGAGATAGCGATGATGAAAGCAAATTTCAGCGGTGGGGCGAGAGAGCTGAGAGAGAGAAGTGTTGATCACGTCTAGGAAGCTCGACTTTGGACTAAAAAAGGCAAATGCAGTGGTTGGCAAGGGTGATACTGTATGAAGCGTTTTGCCCGAAATCTACTATGGCCTTGTTTCTCTACCCGGGTTTTTTTGTCTGATTTTTGAAGACTCACTCTTGCTCGTTATTTTGGCATTCTCATATCATTCTGACCATCATTGTATGCCAATCACTATCCAGGATATTGCGAGACAACATACTTGTCCCATTTTCTCTTCGACGTTGTAAGCTCGGTACTTTTGTGCTGCTTTTGATCAATCAGCAATTTTATCTTGCACGACAGTGCTGCATTCTATGATTTAATTTTTCACTACCATGCGATACCTCTTCCTCCAGTTTTCTCTCACTTGAACGCGTAGGTTAGTTGTCAAATAGCTGCAAAGTTTCATATTCTGACTTATGAGCGTTATCATCACTCTGTTGAGCAGTCATTTTGATTAATATATATATATATATATTATCTTTGAGAATGGAATGTCATGCAGATATGAGTTTTGGACAGCTAAATGCACTGTAGGCTGAAGGAGTGAGTTTCCGCGGTAAACAGCTCCTCTCTGAAATATAGTTTGCTCAAAATGTATACTGAGACTACAGAAAAGCTCCTAAATTTCAGATGTGACTGGTTTAAGAACCTAGTTTCTCGACGTCAATACGGTAAGCGGGTTACCTATGGAGGCTTCCATACCTAGGGAATGGTAACCGGTCTTCATGATAATGTAATGTTGCAACACTAGTAGTCAGTCGATTATGAATCGTGTCATCAACTTCCCATATGGTGAACCATAATCACCCAAAACGCGATACCGTATTTCTAAGATTCATTGTTTGATTTAATGAAAACGATGACCACATAGTGAAGAAGAAAACCGTACACCATAGTTTATAATGTTATCATCATCATACAATCACTCAATGCCCCAAGCGTCTTCTTGCCTCCTCTTCTCTCATAACTCCAGTCTCCATCACTGCTTTAATCATCTCACTGCCAAGTTTCCCAGCCTCCTTGAACCGCGGCTCCAAGAACTCTCTCGTTTCCTCAAATCTCTTCTTATAATCTTCGAAGTTGCCAAAACGATTACATTGACTCCATCCTCTTGCAGCAATGACAGACTCCAGATCGTCTGCTCTGTGCCAATGATTGTAAATTGCCGAATGCAGTGCACTCTCTAGTAGTGCGAGTGACTGGAACAAGTGTTCCGCTATGCCCAGGAAAAGTTGAAAATGGGTGTAGCCGCAAGATCAAGATGTATATATGGATTTATCCCAAGATGTGCTCAACAATCCACCATAGCTAATAGAGAAAGATAAGAGTTGGGCGATAGTTAGATGGTGGCATGAGTGTGGAAGATTCGGAAAATCAACAGGGGATTCTGGAACTGTGATATCGGAACATTGGTGTTTGCCCAAACTGAATTTGTCAAGAATAGACGCTGAGAGTAGAAATGGTTTCCGCTTTGTTGATGAAGGGGATCTTGAGGAGATCGAAGGGGAAGTCGTTGAACTGTTTTCCCACTCAGCTTTTTTTTCTATAATCGTTCCTCCTCACCCAAACACAGTCCATCTAGCCCATTGAACGCGTTCTTTGAATTTTACTTTATCTCCCAATGAGCCACTACCCCACTCAACATTAATTTGAACAGCTCCGAAGCACTTTTGGCATATTGATGGATTGAGGTTCACTTTGGCAATGTCAATTCCATCAACGTAGAGACCTTGTTCCCATGGATATGCTTCTGCGGAAGCCCAAGCAGCACCCCTACCGATCACAGGATGGGACCGAATGGAAAGATAATCTTCCATCAATCATAGAAAGCTGAGAAGCGTCATGGATAATTCACTTGAGAAAGGCAGTATGGGTAACTGCCTGAGTATTGGCTGTTACGGAATCGTGTTCGTCGAAACTCAGGTAAACAAAGCGAGAACGAAATGAGCGCGGGATATTCTCCACTGAGGGCGTCTTTTCTGGCCCTATGTTGAGTGAGGACCTGAGTAAATCAATGAGTTTCTGAGTCAAACGCAGAGGGGTAAATATTACGAGAGGTTGTCTGACGGGGCTCACAGTTGGCTCGTGTAACGAATGACAAGAATGTCGTCTTTTGGGAGATGCCCTTCAAAGGCTGCTTTCTCAGGGGCCTTAACAGATGTCTGGCCAGCGACGATTGCATTCACTTTCGTAGTGAACATTGGAGTGAGTTGACACTCGAAGTCTTGTGTGCTCCTATACTCACAAGGACCATATTGCACAACGACGCGTTCAATGAACTCGGCATCTACGGAATAGATGATATAATCAGAGGATCTCGAAATTGCATAACCATCCTTCTGAGGGTAGACCCCTGACGTATCTATTAACGAACAGCATGGTAGATTGGGCCTTTCAACAAGCGAGAAAGGATAGAAGCATACTGGAAAAGTCAATTTTGAGTTTCTCATACTTTTCCGGCAGGTCGCAAACCAAGATCCTAGGTGCTCGCAGGAAGGTCAGCACGTCGTCAATGCTGGTCGACACAGGCTTCTTCCAACCATCTTGGCTCATAAGCTTTGCGTACATGTATCCCATAGCACCCATTCCAATGAGACCAATAATGGGCTGAGCATGTATAGGGGCATCGGGAATGACACTGGCATCCACGTTGATTGGTAGTGTGAATGATTCATGATTCTGCGTTCCTTGATCAGCTATTCAGGCGTTTACTAGACTTGCTCAGATGATCTCTGCCCCATGGAAGCTATGGTGCAATATACCTTGGTGGTGAAGGGAGTAACGTAGAGTGGTTTCTTGTATATATATGTAGCAACACTTGTACATTGGATTGCATTTCGAGGTATAGAAAGGCTACAGGAGCAATAAACTTGTGATATCAATTAAACCAAGCACAACCAAACACAGACAGGTACAGACAGGTACGCACTCTGATGGAACAAATCCTCGAGCGCTATCCAGTTGACCGATGTTTGTCTCGATGCATCGGCTACCGCATTCACACTACGAGGTCTTAGGTCGACGGTTCGAAGTCCCAGAAAAGGAAGATGTGATCTCTGACAATTGAATCAGGCAAGACTGGATGGGTAGGTAGATGTTGAGATGAGAGAGAACGGTGCCGGCGTCGTGCTCTGTGTTGGGTCAGACAATGGACTAAAGTTACCACTTCTAGTCCGATAGGAAACCGGGTAACGGTCAGGTTAACACGTTAACAGTGACAAATAAGTTTTCTGGTTGCATGAAAATATCGACGCAGTCACAGGTGGCTCGTTTGCTCATGCTTTCCCCAGCCCATCGCTCCCATCTCCTGCACGGTCTTTGACTGTCTTCTGGGCCCATAACCTGTGCCCACCCATCCTCAGATTGCAACATCCCGTCAAGCCAAAGTTTTTACCCAACCCTTCTTTTCATAACTTCTACTATACACTGTCTCTGGTGCTCAGCATGTAGACTCTATTTTCAACTCCTTTTCCCACACAGAGCTTTCATGTGGCATCTTGGGTGGATCAGTGCAATATTTCATCTATACTATGCAACGCCCTGCTTCTACCCTCTTATAACACTCTCATGCAACAACCGTTGAAGCCTTTTTGGCTGGAAAGTATCTGTTCATGTCCTGCAGCATTCTCCTTCTTCAGATAATGGACCTGTTGTAGCACAAAATTGAGTTGGAAGAGAAAGACCGAACATGAACATGGGAAGAATTTGCCGTGGTAGGATAGTTCGTGACTAGTGTTCACACGTTGACATGGATTTAACAGCTTTCTTTTGCCATTGTCTATCTGTCTTGCCACCACCATGTCCATGTTTTCCTGTGCTAAAGACTTCATAATTAGGGATAGTAGCTTCAATACCAACATTACCAACCAATACGGCCGATCTGGTGAGCAGCATTGTTTCGGCTAATGAAATGTTAGTCAATCCAGTACTAGGAATTGATATCCTCCTTGATGCCTCCGATCCAGGAGCTGCATTTGACTCTCAAGACCACTACGATCGCCGCTGCTTCCCAGGTACTCGGGAACAGTATATCAGTGACATCACAAATTGGGTAACTGGATCTGTTGACCCACCTTCGTCGATGTACTGGATGAGAGGACCAGCTGGTGTCGGGAAATCGGCTATCGCGCAGACATGTGCCGAGAAACTCAAAGAAACTGGACACCTTGGTGCTGCATTCTTTTTCACTGTCAACAAACACTCTAATCCCTCTCGTTTATTCACTACTATTGCCTACCAACTTGCAACTACCCTCCCTGATTATCGCACATCTATTGATGAGAGGATCTCAAGGGACAAGACTCTTGTTGAGAAGAAAATGCTGTCTCAATTCAGATCACTGATTGTTGAGCCAATTCAGGAGCTAGAGAAGCAGGGAAAGAGGGTACAACCAAAAGTTGTCTTTATTGATGGATTAGATGAGTGTACCAGTGGAGATACCCAAGCAGAAATTATCAAAATAATTGCATCCTCTGTCAGGGAGAGATCCACTCCATTCCATTGGGTTATTTTCAGCCGCGCTGAACCTCGCATCGTATCCACATTCAAGCAAGACAACATCGCTTCTGTCATTCATTCTGTTGAACTTCCCATCTCTCGGGAAGCAGACGGTGAGACCGAGATGTACCTTCGGGGAGAATTCAAGAACATACTTGAACACCGAGGTTTTCCGCAACTGCTATCATTATGGCGAAGTGACAACGATATCCGGACCCTTGTCGATGCAGCGGCTGGCCTATTTGCTCACCCTGCTGCTGTGTTGCGTCATGTGGCCTATCCACCCGACTCGCAATTCCGTGAACGACTGCAGTCTGTTCTCGATACCCTCTCCGATGCGAGGAAACAGGTATCTATATCACCCTTTTCTCAACTTGATGCTCTTTATGTCCACATCATGGAGCAGATTCCAGAGAGCATTCTTCTGTCTGCACAATTTCTTCTTCGCCGTTCTTGGGAAGCCCAGGATGTTGACACCCGTTTATATATTACCACGCGCTGTTGCATGTTTGAGATCTCTGAGTATACCTTCAGAGACATCTGTCACCATTTACATGCCGTGATATCATATGAGCCGTCTTTTAACCCTCTCAGCTCACTCGACCCTCGCATCGACCTCACACGGCCGTATTATGATCAAGGTCAATGGTTCCATCCATACAAGTCGATCATAGACCAGATTTGGAAAGTTCATGGAACACTATGCTTCTATCACAAATCTTTTTACGATTTCCTTGGCGATCCCACTCGTTCTGGTGATTTCTGTATCACCACCCCTGCCATTTATTGTAAATTCCTTGATCACTTGATTCAAAATCACCATCATCATGCATCAAGCTATGTTATTGACGGTTTAAGCACGTATTTTCTCCCCTTATATCTGTCATAAACTTACTTGTCATTCTAGACCTTGTGTCGGCACTGGGTATCACTAGCTCCTCTACCGCACTCTCTTGGCCACATGGAACCGAGTTTGCTGATACCTTTCTCAAGTTGGCGGTTTTTTCCGGCCTCTCATTCTGGTTATCCTGTGATGACGCAGACTTTTGTCGATTTCTTCAGGAACTTCCGTTCGCTTTATTGCAGCGACTGGCAGATGTTGATTATTGCAAATCTCTAATAGCAGAACGGATGTATCGGGAACTCACTGATTCATCAAATGGCCTTGTTTTTGGCATTCCGGCGACTGCCCATACATTATCCCACACCATATTTGAGTGCATTCGCACTGAGTACGTTGATAAACTGGTTCCTGTTGTATTTATTCTGGTATGTCTCAAATATGATTACTCAAAATGAATTTACCCACACATGGCCAGATTGTCAATAAATTGGAGAAAGCAAAAATCATCCGGCCATATGCCTATGCTCCTCTCTTTGGCTCGAGCCGTGTCTCAGCCCTTCTTCGCACTTTCTCCTGCAAAAAGTCGGTAAGGAAGAACAGTGGGCTTTATAAAATTGGGTATGGAGAAAAGTCGGTTATATGGTATTGGGAGTTCGATGTGGAGAAGCGGTATTTCCATCAGTTCAAAACTATTGACTATGCAGCGGCAGTAGAGTTCTACAAAGCGAACAAGCTCACGATGTGGGGAGGAAAAGAGGTAAAAGGTGATGCAGAAGGCAATCAGGAAGACAGAGAGGGAGAGGGAGATTTCCATGAGCGTGCTGCCGAACATGCATGCGAGGAGCAACGTCAGGCCGAAGCTGATGTTCAAGGCCAGAATAGCGGCCAGAATGTTCGGGATGGCAGTGGTGATTCTAAAGACAATGACGATCGACAGGACAATGAGGAGGAACGAAGAGGGAATAGATATATGGGTCATTCATCTTAGACACTGAACTGGCCCCGAAAAAAAGGCATTTATTCTTCCGTAGAGTCATCGACATCTGCTTGCCGGACGATATGGGTTGAACGAACTCTGTTTCAGTAGTATAGTTTCATCGCACTTTTCAGTCTCGTATGTCGTCAGTTAATAGGGTAAACATGTGTGATAGATTTCTTTTCTTCTGTTCCTGCCCATCCACTTTCGATTCACTGCCTTATTATTGCGTGTGCAGTAGTCAATTGATCGTTCATCTCGTCAGCATAATTGGACAATCTCGTGTCTTTCGAAACAGATCTAACAGGGCTGAGAATACAAAGTCTACATGTGCAATACATCATATAGATCTGACATAATCTGAAGTCTCCAGTTCACGCGCAGGCTCGACCTGTCCACTAATTCAAAACTCGTCAGCCGAACTGAATATTGTATCTCAACACAAGTAGCTATTTTACATATCTTGTTCTACCATTGCTCTAAAATTCTCTGAATCTTTCCCTTCGTTTGGATGAGAATATAATCTCAGTTCTAATCCAAGTATGCATTCACTCAAACTAAAGCCTCTGAACGGCATCACCAGTGTCAGCACTGTTGACGGCCAGGACTTAAAGCATCCTACACCCGCACAAATACCCACATTTCTATTCAATTATCTTCTCAACCCCCCCAACTCTGCACTGCCAACCAGTGCCCAAAGCATAGCGTATTGGCCAGCGCTGGGTTAATAGTACCCAGCATTGTGTTCCAGAGGAAAAGGGAGGTAGCGATTGAGAAAAGAAGTTTGATGACCACCTGTTGGAAAAAATGTACGTATGCATGAAAATTTGCAGATACATCAGAGTCGGTTGCATGTGGAATGAGTCGTCCTCCTGCGGGCAAAGCCAGGGATCGCAATGGGATGATGAAGACGCCTCATAGGATTCTCCATGTTTTCCTTCAAGAAATCTTGGTATCTCATCATTGGGTCCAAAGTCATGCGTGCAACAAGGGCTGAGTCCACTCGACAGGATATTGGGCACACGTGACAGGCCCAGCAAGGCTGATCAGTTGACAGCTATTTGTCCACCGTGTGACTACGTCTACGTTACATACCAAGGAGATGCAAGAGAGGATGCTCACATGGCGATTGTGACTCTGAAAGCGATGATCCTGCTAACCAGAACGCTTCTTTGTCATCACCATTTGAGAGACTTTATACGCAACCGTTGGAATTGGGCGTCTTCCTCATCTGTGCGAGCACTGAGCCTTGGTTCCCAGACCAAAGTCGGAGATAGAATGTCAGAAGGATTTGGAGTATCGACAAGGATTGACCTTTGGTCAGCTGCTCCGTTGTTGTATCTATGAAGCAGCCATAAGGCTAGTAGTGGGTTGACATCTCCTTCGCCGTCCCATTACAAGCCTCAACTGCGGCCTGTGGCAACTTCACCTGTTGGCGTTCCCGAGCTTTCTGCGACTGCCGCGCCCTGCATCACCACTCAAGACACAGACAGAATCACGAAAGGCTTCATGTCGCCGGACTTTCTATATGGCTCAAGGTTTGCCTTCTCCGCATGAGTCCTCAAATACCTGGTAACACCCATTATGAGGCCCACTATGGCATATGTTTTGTAGCTTTTCACTTTTATGTTAATATGGCTTGATTTGACTTCTATGTTTCTCAGCTGTGTGTGCGTCGCAAGTATTTATAACCGCAAGGAAACTGGCCTCTTTTGCCTCCTCTCTCCTTTCCACTGAGCATCCATATTCGCCTGACGTAATTTGTAGACCTATCGTCCTCTTTCCTAACGCACCAAAAGGAATATATCCCGTATGTGACCAACAGTCGATACGAGTACCTCAAAGGGCTTGAGACGGAGCCAAGGGTTTTCATTGGAGACAGCGATAATGAAAGCGAATTTCAGCCACGGAACTATCGAGAGAAGTGTTCATTATGTCTAGGAAGCTCGACTTCGGGCTGCTGAAGAAAGCAAAGGCTGTGGTTGGCACTCTATGAGGCGTTTCCCCCGAAATCTATCATGACCTTTGTTCCTCTACCTGGCTTTTCGCTTCATTTTTGAAGACCCACTCTTGCTCATTTCTTTCGGCATTCTTATATTGTTATGACCACCATTCTATGTCAATCACTATCCTTACAAACAAGACATTGCGGGACAGCGTACTTTTCATTGACCTTGTAAGTTCAATACTTTTGTACTGCTTTTGGTCAATCAACTATTGCGTTTTGCACGGGAGTGCTGTATCTTATGATCTTTGTTCCCTGTCCCCAATCGCTCCTATCTGGTTCCCTCTAGGTTTTGCAATCGCTACCCATTGAAATTGATTTCCATGCGATACCTCTCCTCGCGCTTGAACACGTAGGTTGGTTAGTTTGTAGTTCAAGCAGCGTAGTTGCAAAGTGTCGTGTTTTGACTTATGACTGTTATTATCACTCTGCCCAGCGGTCATTTGAATAAAATCGATACTCATGTCTCGCGTATCTTCGAGAACGGAATGTCATGTAGTTCAGTTTTGCAAGGCTGAATACAGTGTAGGCTGGAGGAGTGGTATACAGTTCCTCTCTGAGGGATATAGTTTGCTCGAAATCTGCCACTAGGTTTCGGATGTGACCCTAGTCCATTGACGTCAACTGTGATAAGTAGGTCCTTAGGAAGCTTCCATACCCAGGGAGTAGTAACCGGTTTTCATAGTAATGTGATGTTGCAACACCAGTGGTCAGTCGATTATGCATCAACTTCTCATATGGTGAACCCTAACCACCCAAAACACGATACTGCATTTTATCACAAAGATTCAAGATTTGATGCAAAAAATGACCTCATATTGAAGAAGAAAATCGTACACCATATTTTATGATGTTATTGTTTCAATGCTCCAAGCGTCTTCTTTCCTTCTCTTCTCTCACAACTTCGGTATCCATCACAGCCTTAATCATCTCACTACCAAGTTTCCTAACCGCGGCTCGAAGAACTCTCTCGCTTCCTCAAATCTCCTCTTGTAATCCTCAAAGTTACCAGAAAACGAACACATTGACTCCATCCTCTCGCAGCAACGACTCGTCTGCTCTGTGCCAATGATCGTAAATCGCCGAATGCAGTGCACTCTCTAGCAGCGTGAGTAACTGGAACAAGTGCTCTTCTACGCACAGGAAAAGTCGAAATACGGGTGTAACCGCAAGGCGTATGTATGGATTAATCCCAAGATGTGCCCAGCAATCTACCACAGCTAGTAGAGAAAGTTTGGGCGATAATTCAATGGTGGCATGAGCGTGGAAGATTCTAAAAAATCAGTAGGGGATCCTAGAACTGTAAATCGGAACAATGGTGTTTGCCCAAACTGAATTTTTCAAGAATGGACGCTGAGAGTAGAAATGGTTTCCGCTTTGTCGGTGGAGGGGATCTTGAGGAATCCAAAGGGGAAGTCGTTGGACGGTTTTCCCCGCCATCTCTTATAATTATTCCTCCTCGCCCGAACACAGCCCGTCTAGCCTATCGAGCGCGCTCTTTGAATTTCACTCGATCTTCCAATGAGCCACTACCCCCACTCAACATCAATCTGAATAGCTCCGAAGCACTTTTGGCATATTGATGGATTTGAGCACGGGCGCTGGGATTCAAAATGGCAAGTCCTACATAGTCATGCCAAGCGTTCAAATAGATCCCAACTGTAAGGTTCACTTTCACAGTCTTGATTCCACCAACATAGAGGTCCTGTTCCCATGAATATGCTTCAGTGGAAGCCCAAGTAGTACCTATTATCTTGTCTCGCAATGTCTTGTTCAAAATGAAGCAAAAAGCTGGGTAGA
>Ga0153975_1000388_pt1 | contig 13455 bp, 24 predicted proteins | sample TSGA059MetaG_FD_104694 | JGI IMG/M metagenome (GOLD analysis project Ga0153975, IMG submission 104694) | Attine ant fungus gardens microbial communities from Georgia, USA - TSGA059 MetaG | ecosystem: Host-associated > Fungi > Mycelium > Unclassified | place: USA: Georgia, Yuchi Wildlife... | reverse complement strand
GGACTGTATGTCTGAGGTTTATCCTCAGACTTAACAACATCTTTTGCTACTGTCTAAACTTTGCTTTTTTGAGCCTTTTGATTATCAAATCATTAACTCACAAATCAGTAAGTGGCCATTTGTGATACATATACTTTTTCCTCTTTATACATTATACCATCTACTTTCCTTTACTCTTTATTTCTTAGTATCTTTACCTCTGCTCATTTCATTTCTTCTATTACTTTGACTACCTTGTTGTCTTTTACTTTTGATTTCCTTACTTTCTCCAATAGATCTATCTCTTCTACCATTACTTCTACCCTTTCTGTTTTCCTAACTTCTAGCCACTCAGACTTTACCAATGTCTCATTCTCATTGTCCCTTTCTACTCCTACTTCCCAGTCTGGCCTCCTACTCAAGCTATTTGCCTTTTCCATTTTACTCCCTGGAACATGCTTTAGCATAAAATCAAATCTTAATAGGTACAATGTTTATCTTGCTTGTCTTCTATTCAATTTCTGTGCCTTCATGTATTAGCATGTAGCTGTGAGGACTTAGAGCTCAACCAAGGTAGTTGTTCAGGAAGAACTCAATAGAGTTCCTTGTTGGATTCTACTAGGTACTTATACAAATATTGGATGGTCTATGTACCTATCTTCTGCAATCACATGACCCTTACTAATAACTATACATATCTTATATAATCCTTCCCATGCTATTTATATCTTTCCCACATTATATTCTTGGATGTTTTCTATCAAGTTGATGAATGTATGAGAAATAGTTTTCTTCTTAGAAGTTATCTCATAACACAGTCCTCCCCTTCAAGTTTCCTTGTCTCAAGGAATTTTTCCATTATCTCCAGTTTTCCTTCTATCTTCTTTCCCTTTGTCTTTTGTATTCCTTATTTGACTACCCCCATAGTATTTTTGCTATAAACCTCCCTGGAAGTTCCCTTGAGAACTTTTTTTTATCGTCTTCTTCTTCCTATTGCCTTACTTCTTCAGCCTCTTCTCCATACTCTCTTTCAAACTCTTCAACCAGCTCCTTCACATTCTTCAGGTTTTCCCTACTTTTCCAAGTATCTCCTTCTGCTGTATATCTCTTCCATTATACTAAGAACTTTTCCTTTCCCCTAACTATCCTTTTGTTCAGTATTTTTTCCATCTCAAATTCCTCTTCTCCCTCGATGATAACTGGTTTTGGTGGAGTTTTCCTTTGTCCCTCTACCTGAGGCCTATACAATCATACTCAACTTATATTAACTACAGGATGTATCTTAATAGAACTAGATAGTTTTAATTCTATAGCATTGGTTGAGACAATTCCCTTGATCTTATAAGGCCCTACAAACCACTCTGTTAGCTTCTCTGACCTCTTTTCTACCATTTGCTACTTGAGATCTTTTGTACTTAATAGCACTAAGTCCCCAACTTTATACTTCTTCCCTTTACCTTGTTTTCTGTCTGTGTACTTCTTTATTTCCTTCTATGCTTTTCCCAATGCTGCTTTTGCCTCTTTCTGAATTTTCTTTATTTTTTCCACAAACTTCTCTGCTGCTTCAAACTTTCTCTTTCTTCTTCCTTCGAATCCCATTTGTGGATCCTGACCATAGTTTGCCTTAAAAAGGGATACTTTTGTAGCCAAATGAATCTTGTTATTATATATAAATTTGGTGGTTTCTAACCAGTCTGGCCATTGTTTCTGTCTATGATCGATAAAGACCCTTAGGTATTGTTCCAGCTTCTGATTGATCCTCTCTGTTTGTTTATCCATTTGGGAATGATAGACTGTTGATAGCTTTGTCCAGATCCCTAATAGCTTGTTCAACTCTCTCATCATTCCTGCCATGAATTGCACTCCTCTGTCTGATATGATGCTTTCTGGGAGACCATGCAATTTCCAGACATAATCCCTGAATAACCTAGTAAGTCCCTCTGCTGATGTTTTTTCTGTAGTTGCTATAAAATATGCCATTTTACTAAAACAATCGCAAACTACTAGAATTGTGTCATAACCCTAAGCCAAAGGTAGTTTGGTAATGAAGTCTACTAAAATATGACTCCATGGTTTCTCTGGGATCACATTGGGCATCAGTTTTCCTACTGGGACTTCACTTCTATTCTTGTATTGTTGACAAGCATCACATCTATTTACATACTTTCCTACTTTCTTTGTAACTCCTGGCCACCAATAGTTCCTTGTTACTAGTTCCATTGTCTTCTATCTCCTCCTATGTCCTCCCACTGGTATATTGTGATGTAGCTATATTACCTCTCTCCTAAATTCTCTCTCCGGCATATAGATTTGTCTCTTCTTCATAACCACTCCTTCCTCTATTGTCCACTCTTCATCTCTCAATGTTTTTATCTCTGCTTTCTTTAGTTCTTCTACTACTTTGACCACTCTTTTATTCCCTTTCTGTACTTTTCTAATCCTATTTTTTTAGGTCATTTTCTTCTACTAGTGTTTCCATCCTCTTTATCCATCCTGGCTTTATGAGCATTTGGTCCTCATTATCATTTTCCACTCCCTTTTGCCAATCTGGTCTCCTGCTCAGCCCATCTGCTTTTTCTATACTTTTCCCTAGGATATGTTTCAAGATAAAGTCAAATCATGATAGGTATAATGCCTATCTGGCTTATCTTCAATTTAACTTCTGACTAGTTATAAAATATTGGAGGTTTTTGTGATCTGTCCATATTTTGAACTTTACTTTCACTCCCTCCATATAGTGCCTCTATGCTTCTAAGCATTGAATTACTGCTAGCATTTCTTTGTCATGGATTTTGTAATTTTGCTCAGTTGCATTTAGTGACTTTGAGATAAAGGTAACTGGTCTCCATTTTTCATCCCCACACTTTACTGACAGTACTCCCCCTGTTGTGTAGTCTAAAGTGTCTGTCTCTATCCTTATCTCCTTATCTAAATCAGAGATGGCTAAGACTAGTTCAGTTGTGAATACTTTCTTCAGTTGTTTGAACACCCCCTTCTGCTCCTCTCCCCACCTCCACTTCTAACCAGTAAATGTAATGGGGCTGCAATTCTAGTGAAGTCCTTGATGAATCACCTATAGTAATTGGCAAATCCTAGAAACTTTTGTACTTCCTTTACATTCTTTGGTGCTGGTCAGCTTAGGACTCCATCTACTTTCTTCTTCTACATTTCCACTCCTCAAGGTCCAATTACTATACCCAGGAATTCTACCTCTTTGACTTTCCACCAACATTTTTCTGGCTTAACAAACAAATCATTTTCCTCCAGCCTTTTCAACACTCCCTCAACTAATTTGTTATGCTCTTCCTCAGTGTCTATGGCAACTATTATATTATCAATAAAGGTTACTATATTTCTTTGATTGATCATATCTTGGAATAGATCATTTATCATGGTTTAGAAAGTGGCTGGGAAATTTGTCAGTCCAAAGTACATGACTATTGGTTCATATACCCTAATGTGTGTTGTGAATGCTGCTTTCTACTCATCACCTTCCTTGATCCTCATGTTGTTGTATTCCCATCTAAGATCAAGTTTCATGAATATCTTCTTTTCTACTCCATCTAAGATATCTGCAATTAGGAGTAAGGAGTACCCATTCTTTATTGTCCACTGGTTTACATGACAATAGTCTTGTACTATTCTCCTCTTGCCATCCTTCTTTGCTACAAAATGGACTAGTGAGGTCTGTGGCAATTTCAATGGTTGAATGTATTCCTTTCACAGTTGATCCTCTACAAATACTTGTACATCCTCTCTTTTCTCTCTTGATAACAAATACACTTTCCCCTTCCTTGGCACAAATCCCTTTTTCAACACTATCACATGGTCCCATGGCTTCCTAGTGGGCATTCTTTCTGAATCTTCTTTTCCAAATACTTTCTTCTACTTCTAGAATCTCCTAGATATTAATTTCTCTACTGTCTTTTCTTTCTCCATCTTTCTTACCTGCCTCTTCTTCTGTGCTTTCTGCTTTCTCTTTTCATATATTGGTGGACATTGTGTCATTTTCACCTCTCCTTTCTCCTAGTTGATTTGTGGATTATGGACAGCTAACCATGGCATACCTAATATTACCTCTATTTTTCCCAGATTGCATATGTCCATTTGTGCCCTCTCAACATGTTTCTTGAAGAACACATTGCACTCTACCTGATAAGCGATTGTTCTCCCTACATTTACAGTTCCATCCACATTTTGTACTAGCAGAGGATTTTTTAATCTTTCTAACTTAAATCCTTTTTCTTTTGCAAACTTCATGTTCATAAATAGGCCTGTTGCCCCACTATCCAACAGTGTTTTTACTGCTACCTCTTCATAATTCTCCAGCTTTTCCAATTCTACTTTCATCTACACTTCTCTTAGTGGTCAGAGTGTATACTGTATATCTCTTACTCCTTCAGTGTTGCCTTGACAAGAAACTTTATTTCCTAGCTTTTCTAGGTGCAATACACTGTACATATTTGAGAAGACCAGCCAGGAGCTCACTGTCCTCTATTGTCTTTTGCCAACTCTTGCAGCATTTCTACTACTCTTTCTTCTCTTCTCTTCCTCTGCCAACAGTTTTTGGCCATATAGCTCCATTTTCTACATACATAGCATGTCCTATCCCCTCCCTTTCCTCTATCAACATCCATTGCATTGGGGTCTCTTCCTAGCCTCTATCCTCCCTGGTTGTTCTGTGCTTCTTCTCTAAAGTTCTGACCACCTGCTCTCTACACAATTTGTTCCTCTCTACCTCCATACAATCCTCCCCCAAAGCCTCTCCTGGGCTGTGCATTTTCCTATGGGTATACCACATTCCTCCCCAATATCCTTTCTTTTGTTCTACTCTGCCTCTGATTTCTATCCAACCTTACTGCTCTCTCCTGCCACTCCTCTATCATACAGGGGGGGCTTTCTGCCTCTGCTAACTTCCTTCTGATCCCCCCGCTTCACCTTCTTTTGAACTCTTCTATGAGAGGTCACCTCTTATATCCACTTTCTCTTGCAATCTTTCTAAACTCTTGGACATACTTATCATACATCCTTCCCCCCTATTCTATTGTCCTCAACTGCTTTACTTTTCTTTCTTCCTCCACCATTTTCCCAAACTTGTTTCTCATTTTGTTAAATAATTCTTCTGCTATTTCTATCTCTGATTCTCCTTTTGACATGTTATGAGATGACTCCCAAGAAGGAAACTATTTCTCATACATTTATCAACTTGATGGGAAACACTCAAGAATATAATGTGGGAAAGATATAAATAGTGTGGGAAGAATTATGATAGTTCTTAGTAAGGGTCATGTGATTGTGGGAGGTAGACACACAGACCATCTAATATTTGTATAAGTACCTAGGGGAATCCAATAAGGAACTCTATTGAGTTCTTCCTGAACAACTACCTTAGTTGAGCTCTAAGTCCTCACAACTACACACTAACATGACAACTCATCCAATAGGTTATCCTTCCAAGCTTCTGCCACTCCTCCTTGCATATAAGACAGCACCCAGGCCATCTTTGTCAACCCTAACTCCTTTGCCATCTTTATCCTCAGATATAGATAGGCTATATTAACAAACATGCTTACTTCCTCCATTCTTCTACTAAACAGAGGAGATTTTGCTACCTCCACTCTTACTCCTCCACTCTGTTGTAATAGGGTGGCCATCTGCTGTTGCAGGCCAGTAATCAAGATAAGGAGTTGCTCCTCCTGAATGAGAGTGGATGTAGGAGCAGTAGGTTACTCCACAGGTTGTTGTTGTTGTTGAGACATGTATAGTGGTAGTAGTAATAGTAGTGGTGATAGTGATGATGAAGTTTCCTTGTATGAGGATGAGTAGTCTTTTTTGTCTAAACTTATAACTAGCTACTAACTAGAAGAGTAAAACAATATTATCCCTAAGAAGGGAATCTCTAAGCTAGATGGACCTTTAAGAGGTTACTGTCATTCCCCTGCATAGACTGATTACAATGAACCAGTAGCATGAAGCTAATAGTGAAATGCTATATACAAGCCCACTCAGTATAGAGGTCAGGTCTCAGGTAGGGATATGAGTTTTGTCCAGGTCTTCTACCCACTGTTTCTAACTAACAGTGAAGTCCCCTTTACAGCTAGGGCCTGCTATCTAAGATACTTGTGAGTACTGTGCTCACTAATAAGGACAATAAGAGAGTAAGTGGAATAGAGAGTGTTGAGGCTGCAAGATGCAGGGTCAACAATAGGTATTGAGTTTTTGTGTTAGTGTACAGCCATGAGGACTTAGAGCTCAATCAAGATGGTTGTTCAAGAAGAACTCAATAAAGTTTCTCATTGGATTCCACTAGGTACTTATACAAATATTGGATAGTCTATATGCCTATCTCCTACAATCACATGACCCTTACTAAGAACTATATATATCTTATATAATCCTTCCCATGCTATTTATATATTTCCTGCATTATATTCTTGGATGTTTCCTATCAAGTTGATGAATGTGTAAGAAATAGTTTTCTTCTTGGGAGTTGTTTCATAACAATCTGTCTAAATCTTGAACTTAGTTATTACTTCTTCTAGGAAGTGTCTCTATACCTCCAAGCATCTAACTATTACTAATATTTTTTTGTCATATATTTCATAATTCCTTTCTATGTCACTTAGAGATTTTGAGATGAAAGCAACTGGTCTCTACAATCCATCTAAGCACTTCATTGATAGTACTCCCCTAGTAGTATAATTTGATGCATCTGCTTCTACTCTGAATTCTTTATTAAGGTCAGGTGCCACTAATACTGGTCTGGTCATAAAAACTTTCTTGAGCTCATCAAATACTTGTTGTTGTTCCTCTTCCTACTGTTATTTCACATCCTTTCTTGTTAATATATTTATTGGCCTGGCTACTCAAGCAAAATCCTTAATAAACCTCCAGTAATAGTTTGTGAGGTCTAGGAATTTTCTAATATCTTTAATATTCTTTGGCTCTGGCCAACTTAACACTCCATCCACCTTTTCTTTCTCTATCTCTATGCCATTGGGCCCTATTACCACTCTGTTATTGATAGACAGTGAATGTCCTTAGTGATCACCCTAGGTAGATGTTCAAGAAGAACTCAATGGAGTTCTTCTCTAGATTGGACTACTACTTATACTATTTTACAGTGGCTGTACTACTATTAGCCTATGATCACATGCTCTTCCAGAATGTTCTATGATCACCTGACCTGATCATGTGATCTGATTTCCTAAGTTCCCATACTGTTTATACCTTGACCCCATTGCATGATTTGAGGTTTTGGATTAGGTGTTCAAATGTGTGGGAGACTATTTCCCTTTTGGGGCTCTCATAACACACTCCTAGAAACTCTATTTTCCTTATTTTCCATGTATATTTTTCTAGCTTTATATATAAGTCATTCTCTTCTAGTCTCTTCAATACTTTCTCTACAATCTCATTATATCCTTCTTCTATTTCTGTCCCAACCAAGATATCATCCACAAATGCAGCCACTTTCCCTTTGTTGATCATATCTCTTAGGATTTCATTTATCATTGCCTGAAATGTAGCTGGCAAGTTTGTCATCCCAAAGAACATAACTATTGGTTTAAAGGATCCTACATGTGTTGTGAATGCTCTCTTCCACTCATTTCTCTCCTTAATCCTCACATTATTAAACCCCCACTGTAAGTCCATTTTAGTGAATATCTTCTTATTCCCCATTATGTCTATCAAATCTATAATTAATGGTAGTGGATAGTTACTCTTTACTGTTTGGTTGTTTAGACTACAGTAGTCTATTACCATTCTCTTACTTCTATCTTTCTTTGCTACAAAGAACACTAGTGATGTCTAAGAGGATTTTGATAGTCTAATATATCTCTTCCTAAGTTGGTTATTTACAAATTTTTGGACCTCTTCCCTTTTGTCTTTTGATAATAGGTAGATCCTTTTTTTCTTAGGTTTGAATGTTTCTTTGAGATCTATAGTGTGATCCCAGACTTTTCTCATAGGCATTCTTTCTGACTTTACCTTCCCAAATACCTTCCTCCACTTCAGGAATTTCTTTGGAACTATTTTCTCAATTTTCCTATGATCTGCCTTGATCTCCTCTTCTCTTCCCCAATCTTTTTTATCATCTACAGTCCATCTTACAATCTTTTCTTCCTCTAGAGTAACTACTCATTTTCCCTTTTTTACTTTCTTCTCTTCTTTCAGCTTGGTGTCTCTTCCATACAATGGTGGACATCTTGTTATTTTAATCTCTTTTGTCTCCTAGTTGATTTCTGGGTTATGGGCTTGTAGCCATGGTATGCCCAATATTACATCTGTCCTTCCTAAGTCACATATATCCATTCTTATTCTTTCAACATAGTTTTTATAGTATACATTGACTTCCACCTGATGTGTAATTGCTCCTCCACTGTTGTTTGTACTATCCACATTTCTTATTGTTACTGGTCTTTCTAGTTTCTGCAGTCTAAACCCATGTCTAGCTGCTATTTTTTTTATCCATAAACATTTCTGTTGCACCACTATTCAAGAGTGCTTTCACTATTATACTTTCATGTATATCTACTTTCTCTACCCCTATATTCAACTATACTTCTCTCAGCATTTTAAATGTCCTCCTCATGTTTCTCTCTATACCCCCTCTCTTGCTGCACCTTTCAGAACACCTGTTCATATACTGCTTTGCTGTACTTCTCTCTGTACAAGGTATACTACTACTTTTCAATCCCACTATGGCTGTTTCCTTCTGGTCCTACATTCTGGACACAAAATTCTCTTTCTATCCTCCTCTGATATTTCCTCAACTATATCCTTCCTTCTATACCAACTACACTTAACATTGACCACTCCCTTTTCTCTTGCTGTATTCTCTCTCTATCTCCACACTTTAAAGCAACTACTACACTATATATTTCTCAAATGTTCACCAGAGATAAATCCTTGTTTCCAGTTCTCATGTGCTTTGGTGCCTTTGTAGTTGCACCCTCTATACTCTACAAATGTCATGACTTCCTACCTAGTTATCCACCCTCTTTGCTCTAATGCTATGCTTTTTGGGGATATACCCTGTATGCTGCTATATTCCTGTACCTTTCTTCATAAGGAGTATGCTGGTTTCTCTTCTTGCTGTGTCTTTTGCAGGCTAGCTATATGTACTGCTTTCTCATCCCTCTTCCTCTTCCTCTTAATTTTAATATTTGGGCACTTCCATTTGAAATGCCCAATACCCCAACATCTGAAGCATTTAACCTCTTCTACTATCTCATTTCTCCTTATTCTTACTTCCTCTCTCACCCCATATCTCATCACTCTACTCGACAACACTTCAAATTTATTTCTGGAGATCGGCTCTCTCTTCTTCTTGTAAGGATGTAGCCAAGGTGACTTAGTCCTACTTCTAGTCTGAGTTGACAAAGAGAACTTGATAGAGTTCCTATTTGATTGCTATACACTACTTATACACATTCTGTATTTACTTCTATTTATAAAGTTCTGCACATCTCTTTTGAGTCATTTCTTCTCATTCATCCATTGATTTCCTAGTTAAATGAAAAAAAGAAAAGAAATATAAATAATGGCTTAGCTGTTTGGCTATATTATAACACCATCCCCCTCTCAAGATTTCTCATTCCAAGGATTTTTACAACTTATAGTAGGGATCACAGATGTTCTCCATTTCATCATTATCTTCTTCTGTCCATTCCTTGATTCCCAAGTTTTCCTGCTCAATTTCCTTCTCCTCCTCCTTTATTATTTCCATTGTTCTTTGTTCTCTTACTCTTACTCCTTTCCATCTCCTCCAATTTCTTTCCAACCTTATCCAGTATTCCTCATTGTATCTTTTATCCAACCATCCAAATAATTTTCTTGCCATAAACCTTTCTGGTAATTCTCCTCTCCTAAATGTCTCTTCCATATGTTACTTTACTTCTTTTGTAACTCCTGGCCACCAAAAGTTCCTAGTAACCAACTCTACTGTCTTCTGCTGTTCCCTATGTTCTCCTACTAGTATATCATGATGTAACCAAATGATCTCCACTCTCAGTTTCTCATCTCTTGGTATATATACCTTTCCTTCTTTATATATGACGCCATCAACTTCTCTCCACTCCTTGTCTCTTAACATTTTTACCCTTGCTCATTTCATTTCTTCCACTGCCTTGATTACCTTATCATCTTCTACTTTTGACTGTCTTACTTTTTCTAGTAAATCCACTCCTTCTACTATTACTTCTACTCTTTCTGTTTTCCTTACTTCTAACTGCTCTAGTTTTACTAGCATTTTATCTTTGTTATCCCTTTTTATCCCCACCTCCCAGTCTGGTCCCCTGCTTAAGCTATCTGCCTTTTCCATTTTACTTCCCAGAACATGTTTCAGCATAAAGACAGATATAGAGCCCATCTAGCTTATCTTCTATTTGACTTTTGCACCTTCATGAAATATTCAAGATTCTTATGGTCTGTCTAAATCTCAAATTTTATTATTGTCCCTTTCAGGAAATGCCTTTACACTTCTAGGCATCTGACTACTGCTAGCATTTCTTTGTTATGAATCTCATAGTTTTTTTCTATATGTTATATACCAGAAAATTCAGTATAAATTAATATTAATATTTATTTTCTTTATTATTATTATTTATCTCCTATAGGAGTATTGCATTTCAGACTAGAAGTATTATGTTTCAGACTGGCTCTCTCCTACTCTAGTTATGGTATATATATGGAGTAGATACATGGTAGCAATCTAGTTTGTAGATTAAAGTCCTAAAATCTTAACATCATAAAGCCACTTCCCCCATATCCTTGTAGTGCTCTCTGCTATATAACTTCTTACTCCTGAATTTACCTCTCTCTTGGACAACATTCCACTACTCTGAAATAAGCAACCACATATGTGATAGGAGATCAAGGCACAGTGCATAAGCTGAGGCCAAGATTGTTCCATTCCTGCATTGTCATTGTATTCCCTCTAGACCAGCTGTAAAACCACAGGACTGGAGAGCAATATCTCTCATTTTACTTAGTAGCATGTTCCACTTTCCAACTCTACTCATTGCTTCACTTCCCAGAACCCAAAGTATGCACTCATAGTATATTCATAGTAATTTACAGTATATTCTAGCCTTCCCATACTGCTATCCCCTTCCTACTTGACACTGTATCACTTAGAGATTTGAAAATAAAAGTGATTGGCCTCCACAATTTGTTAGAGCACTTCATTGATAGTACTCCTCCAGTGGCATAGTTTGAAGCATCTGCTTCTATCCTAAATTCTTTATCTAAGTCTGAGGCTGCCAATACTGGTCTGGTTGTGAAGATTCCTTTGAGTTTGTTAAATGCCTTTTGTTGCTCCTTTCCCCACTGCCACTTCACATTTTTTCTTGTCAACATATTCATTGGCCTTGCTACTCAAGCAAAGTCTTTGATAAACCTTCTATAATAGTTGGTGAGGCCTAAAAACTTCCTAACATCTTTCACATTCTTTGGCTCTAGCCAACTTAATATTCCATTTACATTTTTCTTTTCCATTTCAATTCCATTGGGTCCTATGATAACCTCCAGGAATCCAATTTTCTGCACTTTCTACATATACTTTTCTGGTTTGACATACAAGCTGTTCTTTTCTAGCCTCTTTAGTACTTCTTCCACAATCTTGTTATATTCTTCTTTTGTCTCTGTCTCCACTAGTATATCATCCACAAAAGCTGTAACTTTTCCTTCATTAATTATGTCTCTCAGGATTTCATTCATCATTGCCTGGAATATAGCTGGCAAATTTGTCATTCCAAAGAATATAACTGTCAGCTCAAAGGACCCTACATGGGTTGTGAACACTCTCTTCCACTTATCTCCTTCCTTAATCCTCACATTGTTGAACCCCTACTGAAGATCCATTTTAGTAAGTACTTGTTTGCTCCTCATGTTGTCTATTAAGTCTGTAATTAATGAAAGTAGGTAGTTATTTTTCACTGTCTGGTCATTCAGATTACAGTAGTCCATTACCATCCTCTTTCATCCATCTTTTTTGCTCACAAAGAAAACTAGTAATGTCTGAGGAAACTTTGAAGGCCTGATATATCCCTTTTTTAACTGATCCTCTATAAAATTCTGAACTTCTTCCCTTTCATTTCTAGATAAAGGGTAGATCCTTTCTTTCCTAGGTTTGAATATCTCCTTGAGATCTATGGCATGATCCCAGATTTTCCTTGTCAGCATCCTCTCTGATTCTACTTTCCCAAACACCTTTCTCCACTTCAAAAATTTCTGTGGCACCATTTCTTCAATTTTTCTATGGTCTGCTTCAACTTCTTCTTGTCACAAACTTCATTCAGACCATAACTCTGGGAATACTTGACCGATTTCGACAATCTAAATGACCACCAAAAGCCCTTAAGAAGACCTTTCAAACAGTACCAAAAATGTCTCAAAGCAATCAGTATTCACTGAGTTATCAGCAGATCAGTCAGTGATCATCAAGTCACTAGACACTAAATTGCTGATATCTCAGGAACTGCTTGACATAATCGTTTGCTTCAATGACCATCATGAAGCTCTCTTCAATGTGCTTCTTTTGGCTATAAATAGATCCCAAGGCAATAAGATCCCATGGAGATACAAGGTCCTCAATGTTTGTATATGACACTGATCTTTACCCATAGATTATCATCTGTCCTTGAACACTTTGATTATCAAATCAAGCAATCACAAATCAGTAAGTAGCCATTTGTGATACTTCTTTTCTCCCCCAATCCTCTTTATTGTCTACTGCCCATCTCACAATCTTTTCCTCTTCTAAGATTGCTACTCTTTTCTCTTTCTTTGCTCTCTTTTCTTCTTTCAGCTTTGTATTCCTTCCACACAGTAGTGGGTACCTTGTTATTTTTACTTTTCCTGTCTCCCAGTTTATCTCTGGATTATGTGCTTGTAACTACAGTATTTCTAGTATTATATCTGTTCTTCCCAGATTGCACACATCCATCCTTATTCTTTCTACATGACCTTTATAGTACACATTTATCTCCACTTGATGGGTAATAGCCTCTGCACTGTTATTTGTCCCATTGATATTCCTGACTACTATCAGTCTTTCTAATTTTTGCAGCCTAAATCCATATCTTACTGCCATTTTCTGATCCATAAACATTCCCATTGTGCCACTGTCCAAGAACACTTTTACTGTCACACCTTTGTATATATCTATCTTTTCTACTCCAATATTCAACCATACTTCTCTTAGCATTTTAAACATTCTTCTCACTTCTCTTTGCTTACCCCCCTCTCTTGCTCTACCTTTTGGAGCCTCTGTCTGCATGCTGCTCTGCTACACCTTTCCCTGTTCAGGGTGTGCTGCTACTCCCCAGTTTTACCATGGTTGCTTCTTTCTTGTTCTACATTCTGGGCACCAAATATTCCTTCTTTTCTCTTTTGATATTTTCTCCCCTACTATTGTGTCTTTTCTTCCACACTGAGTACATTTAACCTTACTTCCTGTTTCCTTGTTTC
>Ga0153975_1000387_pt1 | contig 13461 bp, 20 predicted proteins | sample TSGA059MetaG_FD_104694 | JGI IMG/M metagenome (GOLD analysis project Ga0153975, IMG submission 104694) | Attine ant fungus gardens microbial communities from Georgia, USA - TSGA059 MetaG | ecosystem: Host-associated > Fungi > Mycelium > Unclassified | place: USA: Georgia, Yuchi Wildlife... | reverse complement strand
GGTGAGGCGCCATTGAGTGATAGTTGGGAGTATTCGAGGAGTTGGAGAACCGTGAAGCTCGTGACACAGCTTAACGTTTGAGCAGTGGGAAGGCGCCTAATTTAAATCCGGTAACGGAATACCGTGTACAGTTATAACATTTTTAATGCTTGATACCGTTGTTATAGATAGTACAGTACAAGCTTCATAATGACGCTAAGGTCAGAGCTCCAGAGAGTCGAAACATTATTAGTAGTATATAGGTATACTTCCGAACACGTAAAATGACATGTACTCTAAGCAGAGCGGTTAATCAAAAAGAGCAGTTGAGGCATGTGGATATAATTCATTCAGAAAGTTGCAAGGAAGAAACCATAGAAAGAAAACCGTAGAAGTACACTGTTAACGAAGAAAACACAACAGCTAGGAGCGTCCGGTAAAGGCACTCATGGGCGCGGTGGCGAGGTGTGCTGACCTTCGTGAAGCTCCGATGGCGCATCACCAAGGGTAAATTGCAGCTCGGGGTCAAACCCAAACGTACCGTCAAAAGTGTGCCAAACAGAATCTGGGTCGCCACCTACTGAGTAACCGTTTGAATTGTAGTTACGAATATAATCAAGTCCCGGGAACGGTAATCCAGGAGCAGCAAATGAAGCACTGGGTGGCGTAGTTGAAAGGCCCGAGTATCTTGGATCCGAAGATCCACTGTACCACGAGGCGTCCGTGTTGGATTGTGCTTCATAATTGACATAGGGGAAGGAATGACTTGGCGTGGGGGATGAGTACATATCAATTCCACGAGACTCAGATGGATTAGCGTCCCATTGATGTGTACTCGAAGATGCAAGAGGGCTGTGATGCATACTATAGTCATATGGTGATGACACATGCAGGGGCGAGAGTGGGGGAACAGAATAACTATAGGAAGACCCCATGAAGTTTGAGCTGCCCTCTTGCTGCTGCGGTGTCTCGAGTGTGGACATGGACGGTGAGGGGAGGTTCACAGATGCTGGAGAGCTATGAGGGCTGGGTTTCAATGCTGTAGCTTGTGGGCTGGCGAAAGCGCTTTGGTAACTCATGCTTGATCCTGGAAACCCCTCGCTTTCGTCGTGGCCACGCTTGCGCGAGGTCGACCTGTTGCGCTGCGCTGCAGATACGTGAGCCAAGATCATCATAGAGTCCATGTCCGCCTTACAATCAGCACGATAGGGTGGGGTCGCCATTGGGCGACGAGTTGAGGCGGTATCTCGTGATCGGCTCATCTTTCTTGGCCTGCTCTTGATGGGTCTGTTTACCGTTGAAACCTGCCCAGGTGATGACGCAAGTGACCTTCTTCGTTCGAGCAAGGCAGGTGCAACAGGAGGTGGCATGGGCATCCCCTGAGCATGTCTACTTTCGCCATTGGACTTCCTGATCGCTTCCTCTGCAGTGTTCGTCAGCTCCATGAGCAGCTCCTTGCATTTTCGAGCGCCTGGCCAATGCCCTTCCCATGACCCGAGTGCTGTCAAACAACTCTTAGCCTCGTCCATGGCGGCAGTAGCTACTCTGGGATCAGAGCAGTGCATAGCATAGAGGAGGACGATGACCGCAGAGCTAAAAAGGTGTTGGATGAAGAAAGCAAGGTGATGCGATGGTGGAACCACATTGCTGATGGATGGTGCCAGTCGAATACAGGAGCGGGCAGAAGAAACAGCCCTAGCGGTAGACTTGGGTAACACAGGCAGTTCACGTTTGACTGGTAAAAAATTGCGATGTAGGGTGGTTAAAACGGAATAATAATGGCTATAAAGCACCGCGCCCATAGAGACGTGCTGGTCCGTGACTGCCTCATTCCTGAAGGTAGCAGGGATGTCATTGGACCACCTGTTTAATTCGTTGTCGAGGTCCTCTACGGAACGCTGAAGTTCTGCCCGTTTCTCTGGCTCGATATGATCTTTACAATTATCGATGGCATAGACCTGCCGTAGGACCCGACCCGCAATTTGATACAAGGTTATCAAAGCGAGAGCACCAGTCATGAGTGATGGATACTTTTGCGGAAGGTTGACCCCGCTGAAATAATCTGCTAAGTTCTCGTCGTCGACGGCAACGGGTAGCTCAACATCACAGTCAGCGTCTTCGATACCAAGTGGACGGCCAAGAGCGAGAGCGAGCATGCGATCCAAGCAGTATACGCTCCACCATATTTTTCGCCGAGTCTCCTTGTCAATGGTGGGAATCATGAGGCGGCGTGGGGATCGCTGTAGCAAGGCGTCATCGATAAGCACGGATATGAAACATGGGCGGTGCTCACGTGCAAACCCAAGTCTTGCGCAGTTCGTACTGCTTGTCCCACGAGTAACCAAGCCTGCGGAAGACAATTAACCGAACACAGGAACGAAGACATGAGAATAAAGCTCTGGACGTGAGACAGTTGAATAGATGCGTGGCTGATATAGTGTAATATCAGTGCTCTAGCGGCGTTGTCGTAAGCGACGACGTCAAAAATTTGTATGGCGACCGGAGACGTACCTTTCATAGTAAACCATGCCAATACCGCCATCATCTGGATTCTCGCCAGTCAGGCGGGGGTCATTGACTAAGCGTGCCGCACAGGCAAACACGGCGAATACAACGGACATGAAGGCGGCCTCAGGTTGAATAAAGTCAGCGTCACGACGCTTGACCATCAGTTGCTTGTATCTGGACATGAACGAGGGTTTGTCGAGGATAGGCATCAAAAAATGAAAGCGCTCGAAATAAGTGTCCACCTTGACGCGATCGTGATTAGATGAAAGGCTAATTGATTGGTAAGAAATACTCACAAGCTTATCACAAAGGTCCTCGTCTGGGTATTCAACTTCTTCTGGTCCTGGAAGAGCATGAACTTTCCCAAAGAAGACAGAAGCTGGGAAATATAGTTTATTGACGCTAGGGCCTGGTGCACGTGGGTCTTCCTCCACTGGAGAGACTCTGTGGAGGGGAGATGTCGTGAGAGTACGGAAGGATTGTATGAGGGACATTGTGGAAGAACCGCCTATCCAACGCATGTGGCCGTGCTCATCCAGTGCGAGCTGCCCGAAAGACTCGAAGACATCGTCTTCCACTTTGATTGTCGAAGATTCTGGGGATGAGAGATCGCTGCTGTGGGTGTCTGCCACAGCCTTGGATGGCATCACTTGGAGCACAGTAGAATCCGGTGAAAGGCCCTCAATAGCCGTAGTACCAGGTATGGCAGGTAAATTCAAGGATGGTCCCAGCTGTTCGAGCACAGGGGTGATCTGAGTAAACAGCGACTCCATGTGCAAGAGACGTGCTTCGAGCTCCTGAACATAGCTAAGAGAGCGATCAGTCACAGAGCGGAATTGATGATGAGGGAGCACCCACTGTCTGCTTAAAGCCGCTCTGTCCTTGGTTTGAAGCCAAGTGCATTGAGATCCAGAAGCCTGGCACTGGGAACAAGTGGGTTCACAGCCGTCGCACTTGATTTTCTTGCGCCTGCGATCGATGTGATTAGTCTTCGTCGAGGAATAAAAATGACATCGCCCCAAGGGCCTTCGATCGACTTGCCTACAGCTTTCACATGCCCTCCAAACTCTACGCCTCTGAAGCTGTACTGGTTTCACGCCAGCATCGGAGGGAAGAGCATCATCTTCAACTCGTTTCTTCTTTGATTGGTGAGTCATGGAGAGAAAATTGTCGTGTTGTACCATACGCTTAGGAGAAGCGTGGATTTGTTGTGCTGGCAGTAATTGACCTTGTGGTCGGACAGGCTCAAGATATCTTCGGAAGGCCGGGTCGGGCCGCCATGAATGACTAAGCTGATTCATTTGCTGTGGCGGCAAATGCTCAGCGCCGTTGACATCGCAAAACTGGATTTTGCAACGAGGACTCACCGAGGCGCACAACAGTCAAAACAGACGCAGGTCGTGAGCAGGATCGGAACGGAATGGTTGACCACTCCACTGCTGAGCTTGTTTTATACCTCTTGCTTTCGGAAATGAATCTCATAAACGGTTTTGCTGAAATCCTGTGGACCACTCATATACTTTCTAACGTTCTCCCGGACGTCTCTGAACCCGAATCCGTTGGAGACGGCATGTCCGGCTTCATAACCCTGATTTGAAGTGGATCTACGTCTCGGGGCGAGTAGAAGCATTGTTCAACTTACTAATTCACTTGTCAATTGATGCACAGGACTTCTTGCAATAACCACTTGGGGGTTTCAATTGAACTTCTTTTCCCTCGATTGTTGCCTTGGGGCTTGGAAAATCGTCTATTCTCTGAATGGAGTAATTTCTGTGCCTCGTATGTTATTTCATCTCGCATCCCGGCAACATATCCCGGATATGGACATGATTTTTACTTCAATGGTTCATTAAGGCATGCTGCGCTACAATTACCTCTTGGCCTAGCACATGGAACATATCTTGGGGTTAAATTTTCTTTCTTCGAAGGGCGTATAATCATCCGGAAAACAATTCTCACCGAGAACAAACATCAATATACTCCTTTCTGCCTTATATGATCGACTAAGCGTGACAGGCAATGGAAGGGGGACGGGAGACAAGAATGATGGCTTAACTCGCTCTCGTCTTTGCGTACATACCTCGTAAGATCTTCTTTACTCTTCACAAATTGGTTTTTAGGCTGAATTTCATCGTGCGCTACGTTATGACTCTGCGCCATGCTCTTCCGAATTACGGTCGATTTGAATTGTACACTGGTATCTTACCTCCTTCGACCTTTGACTAGAGCTTCTAGTCAACATTCCTTTTAGGTACTCCACCAGGGAACTCCCTCGGAATCTGTGAAGAGTCCGACCGCCTATAGTTCGATGGAAGGTCGAGATGCGAACCTCGGTTATGTATACATCACTTGGGCGATCACAATGAGCTTCTGCCACAGCGGTTTCCTTTGTCTCCTCCGGCGGCCAATAAAATTACTCGATTGTCCAGCCAACCAACGCATGCAACATTTTAACTAGTCCCTGTGTCGCCATATGGTTCTTGGACGGCATCAACAACGACCGATGTCAAACCTTAGGTTAACTTAACGACGCCCCCATGACAATATAATCACGAGTGGACTACTGTGGGTACGAGGCTACAAGCAGTAATGTGACTTGCTAATTCGACCTAATATGTATTAAGCTTCGAATCACCTCGAAACAACTTCACGTCAATGATCGACGGCGAGCTTCAAGATCTGCATCAGGACTCCGCTGTTGGAGTTGAAGGTACTGCTTACGCGCCTGCCAACTACGTACATAACACCATAGATATGACTCAACGGTTACCGATAATTTGGCCCCGAATACGTCTGATCGACCACACGCGCGAGGATCTGCACGCTGCTGCTGATATCTGATGGATTCGCGGAAAAAACTGCCAGCACCATGAAAGAAGTACTCTGTAGCGCTCTTCCATTCCGATCCAGGACATGATGCTCAGCGCTCAGATCTGGAATCGCGACCTGAATCAAACCTCTTTCAACTGTGCAAGGGCCAGGCATTATGTCGAACTATCCAAACATACTCATGGCGTGCACTCATTCACCCTTTCACGAGGTTGCCGAGGGTCACCGCCATATAATATAACTGGAATAGTCTCCATTGCCTGCACAAATAACGCGCTATGATAGTCGAGTCAGACCTCAGTTTCGGCATATGCCTAGGTAATCCTTATACCGTCAGGGTGGATATGCTCGATTCTGATACCCCCTTCTTGTAACTCATTCCGGCTCTTCCCGAAGGTATTTTGACCAAGCCGAAAGCTAACTGTGCAGTTCATTATTTTGCATGAAGCACAGTTTAATGTCGGCACCACACGGCGACGTCATGCCACCTTGACTGCATCCGACATTAACATGGTGCACGAGGCACCCACTGCGCTTTGAATCAGATTTGAATGATGCGAAAAGAACGGAAGGCGGCAAATGCAATAAATTGGAATGAGAGAGAAATCATATCGACCTACCTTAGTATCCACAAGAACTCACAAAATGCTAGGCTTCCGTCATTCATAAAATGTAGGTTGCATATAGTCTTTATGTTCCCAGTGTAAAAACGATACTGTCACATAGATAGTAGAATGCATCATGTGGGCGTACAAAGCTCATTAAAGTACTGAGTCTCCATCTTAAGTGGGACGAAGAGCGCACCTTCTGAGTTGCGCACATGTATGTAGATGATTTTATTTTTCCGCGATAATGACGGTGGGCCGAGAGAAGAAGTCATGGAAGCGCACAAAGGACGAGATTTTTTCTCCAGAAGGTTACGAGACGAGCGGTGGTTGTCGGCTGAAGGTGAACAGCATCGAGCGAGGCGATGTTTGCTTAGCACTAATATGCGACATCACAACGAGGCATCTTCAAGGCCTTGTCATCGGGATGCAGCGGCAGCATTGCAGCTGGAAGACTTGGCCTCACTTCCATATCGCATATAGCCTGGAGGCCGGTGCGAGCTTGAAGTTTAAGCGCTGTCCACAGGCCGGAGTCGAGACGTCGATGCCGGAGTACTCCACTTGTTGAGCTCGACAGTGTGGACGGGTAAGAAGCCGTAGTAGATCATGATGCTACATGATTAAATAGAAGAAGGACTCGGATCGGGTTCAACGGTTCCCTCTTTCAGTCGAAGTTGTTTGCCCATGTTTGGCGCGCTGTGCCCAACAAACTTTCGTCTTAGTGTTCGTACAAGGACTACCCACATGGCCGATATTGACGCGACGCAGACACCCACTGTGGAGGGTGTGGACCCCAGTATCGATGACGGTGATGAGTTTGAATCCAAGGTTCGTTTCTTGCAACTTCATACATCACCATTCTTCATTCTACACACAGGAAATTCAACTCATGAAGCAACGGGTGGAGGAAATGGAACGTGAGGCGAAAAAACTGAGGGAGTTGCAGGCAGCTGCAGAATCAGAAAACGGTGGTGCAACTGCAGAGTCAGACCAAGGTGTTCCGATGGAGACTGAGGAAGACAAGTCCGTTGCAGACGGCCGGAGTGTATTTGTTGGAAATGTGCTCCTTTTTCTCCCTCCTACTTCGGTGATGACGTTGCTCATGTTGTACTTTCTAGGTGGACTACGGGGCAACCCCGGAAGAAATTCAATCGCACTTCCAGGCCTGCGGGACTATCAATCGCGTAACTATTCTCTGTGATAAGTTTACCGGACACCCTAAAGGGTACGTGGGTCCTTCCATCCAATACTCACAGCCATCTCAGTTTTTTCTTCGCCTCAGGTTCGCCTACGTAGAATTCGCCGAACACGAATTCATAGATGCAGCACTAGCTATGGACAACTCTTTGTTCCGTGGACGACTAATAAAAGTACTAATTATCCTGTCGAACATCGGTATGATATCTAACTGTTCACTTTGTAGGTAACTTCAAAACGGACTAATGTTCCTGGGTTCAACCGCGGAAGAGGGCGGGGAGGTTATCGAGGTGGATACAGAGGCGGACATCGTGGTGGGTACGGGTACAGCCCCTATAGAGCACGTGGCAGGTGAGTTTCTCATAATACATTCGGTATACCGAGCTCAAGCGGTCACAGAGGGCGCGGACGTGGATATTAACCAACACGCGTAATGCTGCTTTTGTGTCCTATGCGTCTGTCTTCTTCTCAGACTGCTCTTGAGTACTTTGGAAGTCGGCTGCACGACTGCGAACCAGCCTTTCGCCATCTATATCTTGTTTTCTCGCTATGTATTAATTTCCGTACTCTGCTTCATGGCCCAACAATACAATTGTGGATAATTGCCATGTAGTTATAAGACTATCCTATGAAAGAGACGCGCTGTTTGATTTGTTTGCAGATGTTGATGGTGTTTTTCGGCTGATGAACGTCAATAAGTTACTGAAGCCAACACTTGACATGTCGACGACCATGTTCGCAAACTCATGTAGAGCGTTCGCCAGACATTTGTCTACTAATGCTGCGTCGTATCCTTTCTCGAAGGCTGTCATAATTCCGCCACCGCTAGCGGTACCTGCTTCCCAAATAGATGCTTTGCGCAAAGGCAAAGGCATAATGGCTTATTTGCAAAAAACTCTCCCGCACCCTACGAAACAAAAATGGTTGGCCACATGGTTTGCCAGAAGGCATCCAGACCGACTCCTTCCTGGATCGGTATTGTCCGTCGTCCTCGAGCATGCACCTACTACATTCTCCGGAGTTCTGCTGTCCATAAGACGGCGAGGTCCTGACACTTCCTTCACCCTGCGGAACGTCATACAACGGACGGGCGTGGAGATGCAGTTCTTCGTGAACTCGCCGCATGTGAAAGATATCAAAATTTTGCAGAGAGCTGGGGGCGGAGGTGGAAAGGAAGGGAGAAGACAGCGGAGGGCCAAGTTATTCTTCCTCAGAGACACACCAGAGAAGATGACAGCCATATCAGCGGGTGTTAAGGCCTGAGGAATGGTATGCATGGTATTATCTCAGTGGTTGCGTTATGGCTGATTTTTCCTCGGTGTTTCGGTATCCAGGCCTGCATCTCGGATACCCGTCTGGGACATTCGTCTGCAATCTTGGAAGCGGCGCTGACAAGCTCCACATTATCGCTGAAATTTTACTAGAAATGAATTCCGGGAGTTGGTAGATGGGTTGCATTAGTATTCGTATTGGATTGCATACACCGCTACATTAACATTAACTGGTCCATATTGATCGTCGATGAATTACCGGAATTTTTGATATCTGATCGATAGAGCTACTGCTTCAGCTGTGACTTTTATTTCCGTGTGCAACGTGCGGATAACTGACTTGAAGTTAGACGACCCACGACCATGAGGCGGTGAGCAGTGACCCAATTTGGGATATGTCGTAGGTGCAAGGCAAATGCAAGGTATCATCTTTGCAGCCGCACTGACCTACGCAGTTGAACCTGCCCTCGTTTTCCAGCCATGCCCCGAAAATCTCGTTCTTTGCGCAACCTTGCTATATCACCAAAGCGCACATCCTCTCCTGGTCCTCCCTCACCCACGTTCTCGGATGCAACCCACGCTTCTGCAATGAATTTTGGTGCAGACGGTCCTGAGAAGATCATTACTCGCGCAGACCTCAAAGGTAGTTTGCAGGCTTATGATGAAGTCCGTTTCTTGTCAATACGCCGTCCGAGTTCAGAAGAGGTTGATACATTTCGTAGTTCATGAATGCGACCGCGAACTATCGCGCGGCTCTACTCCATATGTCGAAAGTGACTTTCGCTTTTGCGGACGCCTTGGAGAAATGCTCTGGGTATGCTCCGAATGTTAATATTGGGGAAGAATACGTCTCATTCGCTTAGTTTGAAGGGACCTTCGTACGAAGCGGGCACAAGACTACAGGCTGCGTCAGGACTTCATCATCTCATTGGTAACCACTGGCATGTCCTTGTATGTATTCTCATTTTTCTTTCTTTCTTCAATTTTAATATATTATGAATAGGCGGAGACGCTTGATAGGAGCTTCGAGAAACCACTGCGGCAGCATTTGGACACATACCGAACGATCGTAAACGTACGCAGCTCCTCCGCAGCCTCATTGTCGGACCCTTTCACACGTCATTGTCACAGGAGCGTTCCGCATCATATGAGAAGGCTCTTCGGGAGAAGAGCGAAATCATTCGTCAAACAGAGATGAGTAACATGAATAAAAAGCAGCGAAGTGGGCCCATTCTTCTAGAGTTCTCGGTCTAGTTCATGACGCCGTTACCCTGTCCAGACCTGCAAAGCTTCCGTGAAGCCCTGGCGGTCCTCCAGCGCCAAGTGGACGGTTTGGACGATCTCAAGGCACAACATTATCAAGAGATAATGGAGCATGAGGAGGAAGTCTGGGACGTGGTTCAAGGCAAGGTACGCGTATTGACATTCCATTGCACATATAGTGGCTGAACCCCGTTCGCATCCAGGTCTGCGTAGTCGTTCGCTCGACTATGGATGTGTTCGACAGATTTACGAGTAAAGCGTGAGTCAAATTAAGACCCTGTAAATCGCTATTACCAATAGCCTATCACCGCCTTGTAGGTCGGATTCCATCTTAGAAGCGATGCTCCAGTCTGTTCCAGACCCATTCGACTCGTATGGACCCCCTCAGGCAGAAGACCAAATCTTCACCATTCTTCCTCCGCTGGCTGTCATGGCCAACGCACCCTCACCTTCACCGAGCCCTTTAGCTACCACACCACCCCAAAGTTCCAACGTTTCCCCCGCGATCATTAATAATTCGTGGGCTCCAAATGGGGGTTTCTTCGCTAACACTACTTCGGAATGGGCTGATTCAGTCTCCCCGTCTGATACGCCCCCTCGGTCAGTATCACCCCCTAGCATGCTTAAGCGTCGTCAGTCACATCCGCCGACACATCATGCACGCAAGTCAGAGTCTAAGCTTCGGAGTGTTCTCTCAGTCATTGATGAAACACACGTCCGGCATCCGAGTGACCCTGTTGATGCATCCCCCTCTGAAGCCAGGGCTTCAGAGCCCGATATAAATGGACGCCCTCTTGACCCCGACACGAATTGGGCGACGTTTACCTATGGAGAGTCACCATACCCCCCGTCCGTGGACGACGTGATTCCAGCTGAATCTGCAGCAGCCGATTCGACGCCCAGAGAAACCAATCAGACTAACGTCGGGGAATCCGATATCAGTCAAATTCCCCAGTCACCACAGTCAGATGTTGAAACACTACATTTCGCACATGTTTAATTATTTTATACTCTTCATTTTTGCGTTTACGACGAATTAGTATGACACACGTAGCCGTAGTGGGCAGGATACCTTCCAATCACCTGATTAGCCTTTGTTAAAAGCACCCTGACATGCTTCAACCATGTGCTGGTTGGACACCATACTGATATAGTACCTCCTTATTGACGGCCGCCGGACTCCTGAAAAGGGGATCTGTGCCTGCTCCAGTCTTTGGGAAAGCGATTACATCTCGGATGGTTGGTGTTTTGCAAAGTATAGCCATCAATCGATCAAAGCCTAGATCGGAAGTTTTGTCAGTTTCGGATGCGGGTGTTACAAACTTGGACGAGGAACCTAGTGCTATTCCACCATGAGGGGGTGCACCGCATTTCAGGGCATGCAGCAGATGGTTGAAGGAGGCCTTTTCAGATTCACTCAGCTATAAAAATTTGAGTACACGAGCGCCGCGGGCGAGGGAACTGGGAACCGAACCTGCAGAACCTGGGAAAAGATATACTCTTGCATGCAGGCGTCGTGTACCCTAACCGAACCGCCGCCAATTTCAACGCCATTCAAAACAAGGTCGTAATGCTGTCCCCGAACCTGGAAAGGCCAGAACAACGAGCTGGGGTGACGGATCCATGTAAAAAAGAACTAGTACAAACCTGATCGATACTGCCTGCATACATTGCTTCTATATCTTGCCACATCGGTGCCGTGAAAGGGTGGTGTGTACTGCTCCATCGTCCATGAGCCAGAAACTCCTTGTCAGGGTCGGCCCTGGTGAATAATGGAAACTCGGTGACCCATAGAAAATGAGGAGCCGCGGGCGGTACGTAATCCCCTACAAATGATATGAATGCCTCTCCGCGATGATAGTAGACAATACACACCGCGGGCATGAGCTAGCTCAGATATTCGCATCCGTACGCGACCCAGTGCTGTGGATCCCCCCTATTCCCATGAGAACATGTGGCATAGGACACAATAGATAGTATAGTTACACACCTCGGGAACTTTGCGACGACGAGTTAGCCATAGGGTATCACCGCTACTTAGACCTAGTGTCTCATTCAAAAGGGCATGCTCCTCGCGGCCTAACTCCAAGTCGATCGACCGGTTACCACACAGCCAATTTAGTATATTACTATCAGTGATCACGGTTTGAGTCTACAAACTGACTGTGGGAAATCATCGTTGATGCTCAAGAAGGAACAACTCACGACATTTGGTTCGTCCTGGGAGTTACATTCCTCATTTGCCTGCAAGAATGGGCTATTCTCAGATGGACGAAGAATGATTGCTTCAACGATTTCTCCGAGTTTCTCTAACGACGACCGTGCGTGACTCGGCAGCGAGGGCGTAATGTCTTGAATCTGAAGTATGCAGTGTAAGCGCTAAACACGCGGACAAGCACAGCATATACAACCTCCAGAGGGAACCGAGTGTCAGGTTTATCTGAGCCATACTGAACGATCGTTAATATGACCGAGTTCAAGTGTCCCTCACTCGAAAGATGACTAGCTTACACGTGCCATTGCTTCGTTGTAGGTGATCACCCGGAACGAGCTCGGAAGTGTGATTCCTTCAACTTGCTGCCATATCCGTCCAACAAGCTTTTCAATTACGGTACGAACCTCGTGGCCTCCGATTTGCCATGCATCAGATTGTGAGTAAGACTTATCCGCACCCCAGGAAACAAAGGCCATCTCTAGATCAATCTGCGTGAATTCGGGTTGCCTGTCCTTGCGACCATCTTCATCGCGGAAGCACTTCGCTATCTGAAAATACTTGTCAACCGCTCCTGAACAGATCAGCAATTGTTTTGGCTGCTGTGGAGACTGTGGAAGAGCGTAAAATAGGGGGGTATCTTTTGCATCTTGCTGTGCAGATGATCGACCGACCCGAGATGGGACCAAAAACTCTCTGGCACCTTCTGGGGTTGATTTCAAGAGGAGTGGAGTCTCCACTTCAAGAAAGTCTTGGAGTGACTATCACTACAGAACATTAAGCGGATATCAAGAGCACGCACCATCGCAATGCAGAGTATCACGAATGATTCGAGAAACTTGACTCCTTTTTCTGATGTTGTCCGAAAGGACTGACCTGCGAAGATCAAGATATCGAAAACGTGCCCTCAGGTCTTCATTAACCTATAATTGATCTCATCAATGCTTGAATAACTCCGTGATACTCCACATACCAATGTCTGGTTATCAGAAGGCATGAATGGCATGGTCTTCGCGGGATTGAGTAGAGTGAATCTGTCTACTTGGACCTCGATTTGTCCTGTACCTTCCTTGGAAATACTATGGATGAGGATCTAGAACAACAAGAGACAGCCAGTGACTGACATCACGGCGAGATTGCTCTGGTCTTACGCGCACTTGACCTTCGATTGCAATAGTTGACTCGACCGGAACATCTGACAAGGCGGCTAGATGATGATCTGGATTTCCCTTGCGTACTACAACCAATTGGGTGATCCCAGATGAATCTTTGATGGGAAAGAAGGACATGGACTTTGATACTTTGCTTTATTTAGCATAGTAAGCAAATTGGGAAACGGAGAACGCTGAAAAAGGTAATCACCGTTCAGGGAGAAGCCAGCCGGTCAAGGTGACGTGGATGCCAGCGTGCGCGGGAGTAAGTTCACCGCAAGTATGTGTGCGCTTAGGATATGGGGCTGTTAAGAAAAAAGAGGTCAGCATCATGGGTGAAGAACGCGCGATGTCGCTGACCAGAATGAGCATTGCCTCGCGTCTGAATGTGCATATTTGAATTGCATAATGGTGGAATTCGAAAATAGGGCGACTTTAAAGGAGAT
>Ga0153975_1000383_pt1 | contig 13490 bp, 14 predicted proteins | sample TSGA059MetaG_FD_104694 | JGI IMG/M metagenome (GOLD analysis project Ga0153975, IMG submission 104694) | Attine ant fungus gardens microbial communities from Georgia, USA - TSGA059 MetaG | ecosystem: Host-associated > Fungi > Mycelium > Unclassified | place: USA: Georgia, Yuchi Wildlife... | reverse complement strand
GAGCTCCTTGTAGACATTTTGTGCTCGTTAACTCGGTAGTTTCGGATGAGCGAGATTCATCTTGAGCAGTGTTGGTAAGCAGGTTCTAATCCACATTAGCTGAGCAGCTTTCACAAGCCGTCCAAAGTACAGAACTAATCTCCAATAGTGACAATAAGATCAATCATCACATCGCACGTTTTTTGAGTATGTCCCATTGGTACAAGGCATTCTATCTGACTCTAGGAGACTTGCACTTACATCCATGTTCAGGCCCGTGCTGCTCTATAGCTTCCGGGACATACCCACTGATAGGCCAATCATTATGTCGACAGCAGACTCTAGGTCATAATTCTTATTACATCTACATCTGATGGTTGTATTACGCGCTCACAAACTTTGACCTCGAATCTTGAACCTCCCTTGAAATGTGCAAACGAACCAAATAATGGCCAGTTGTGTAATGACAAAGCGTGGACCTATCTGGTCAAATAAGTTTGCAAGGACTAATAACGACTATACCAACAGTGTAGTCTGAAGGGTTGGTCAAAGTACCGAAGATGGGAAAGCTATCCTACAAGCAGAAACACAGCCTGCCACTTTCATGCTCTCCGGTGTCGGTCTGCTCTGGTGCAGATGCTCGCTGAGAATCGGAGTTTGGTGAAGGTGGACGAGAATCGAACTCTTCATCGCGTATACAACCATCATTACCTTTAGGAGCCCCAGCTGCGGCATTGCGCTGCGAGTTGAAACATCAGATCTCGAAGACCATAATAAAATCAACTGAGCGCACCAATTTGCCCTGTGCGAGAGGAACTTCGACAACAGGCGGTGGCGCATCATCTTCACGAATGGGCGACCAGTTTGATAGGTGGCGTGGGCGTTTTCTGGTGGTGGCGGAAGGGGGTAGGGAGATTGACTGTGCTGCTGTGAGTCTCAACTGAAGAAATGTAAGTGGAGATAGTGATTAGAGGGGTGCACTCAGAGTTCATTCCTAAACGCACCTGAGTTGCGGCCTGCGCAGAGTCAAAGGGTGGCGGGTGTGATGTAGCAGGGAACTATAGGGCAATTGTCATTGTGAAGTTGACGGGAGAGAAAGCAGGATAAACAAACAAACATCTAAGGGATCACGAGGTTCATCGTTTTGAACTGGAGTAATTTGACCCCAGCGAAAATATGAGGGAAGGAGTTTGCGCAGTTGGCGAACGAAAGTGGGCTGCTCTGCGTGGGATGACCTTAGCGGTCGGGGAGCAGGAGACCATGACACTGGGATACGGCGCACGGTAGCAGGATGGCGAGTCGGGTGAGACTACAATAATGCCGAACGATGAGTGGTATACTAGTAGATGGGTGAAAGAACAGGATGACATACATTGAGTGGGTCAGTGCGGTGCGAATGTTCAGGCGCAATGGTCTGCAGGATGAGTTAGTGCTCAAGAGATGGATGTACGCGGTGAAAATACACACACTACATGTTGCTTGTTCAGGCCATAGTCTGGCAAGGACGTCGGGTGGAATGTCGCATATATGGATCCTCGATCCATCAAATGTAAAGTAAGCAAGTTGCCGTGAGTTTGGCGAGAGAATGAGAGTGAGGGGGTCATGAGCGTCGAATGAAGCGAGAAGCTGGCGGGACTCGAAGGCCCAGAGTTTGATGGTGCTGTCACGTGAAGCACAAGCGAGGAGAGCACAGTCAAATGAAAGTGCGAAACCTCTGATACCCTGGGCATGTTCAAAGGGAGCACCGAAAGTACTAGTTTCCACCGTTGACACGTCGACTTCATAGATCTCCGTGGGGCGCGTGAAGTCATCACCCAAGCTAAATGCGGCAACGATGCTTCTGTCTTTCGTTGTCCAGAACACTGGGGTATCGGGCAAGATACCATAGCCGCTACCGCCCTTCCCGACCCTTCGATCCAATTTCTGTTCCTGGATACCCCAAATCTCAACACACCTCCCATAAGCACCTGACTTCACTGCAAGCTTCTTCGAATCTTGTGAGAATCGAACTGCGCTGACCCAACTATCAGCACACTCGAATGGACCAGCCACGAGTTTGCCAGTGTTCAAGTCCCATATCCGGGCCGTATGATCCATGGACCCGCTCGCCAGTAGTTTGTTGTCCACGGAGATATCGATGCACCTGACTGTGTCAGAGTGGCCTTCGAATTTTCTCATTGTCCCTGTTTCAACCTCATGCGATTTGAGTTCACCAAGATCATCACCATTCCGATCTCCACCACCAGTAATAACCCATCGACTATCACTTGATACTGCCACCGCAAATACTTCCCGCTCGCGAATAACCCGTTCATCCACAATCTCTTTACCTGTCCGTAGGTCCCATCGCCGAGCTGAATTATCCGATGATCCCCCGATCATTTGCTTGCCATCAGGAAAGTAAGCAATGGAGTTGAAATATGGCACCGTCTCCCCCAGGTAGTTAGTTCGTTGTTCACTGTCCAAGGTCATGACATTAACCGATTTGTTTGCTGTTGCAGTAGGCCGCGTTAATCTGGGAGCCATCGATAGTGCCTTTATTGCATCAACGGCAAAAAGATGGGGTCTTGTGCTGTCGGCCAAACGTTGAGAGTAACTTTGAAGGTGTCTGATTCTTTCAACGCGGTTTCCTTCTGAAGCGAATCCGTCAGTTTGTCTGCGCTGGGTGCTAAAGAGTTTTTCAAGTTACCACGAATGTAGCAAGGATGAGGAAGTTATCGCCTGATGAGCATTTGTTGCATTGAGCTGGCACAGAGTGACTCTGACTGTGCAATGCAAATGATGATGATGCTACACTACGAAGAGGCGGGAACCTAGTCTACATGCTGACTAAGCTCTGGCAAAGGGTCCGAGAGAACACGAGGGACTGTCCCTGGGACCCCAGTCCAGCGTCTACTATCCCTTGTGGATGGGGTGTACTTATGTAATAGGGATATAAGATTTGCGCCTTTCACAGTTTCCTTTTTCATCACTCCTTCCTGTATTCTGTTATCAAACCTCATCGCTTTTCGGTTCACAACTCTGTGTTAGAGCGCCAACGAAGCAAACACGGGCACTATGTACGCAACTCTGATCTTGCACATGAGAGCCCCTCGCGAGCGCGAGCGCTCATGAAGGAATTCATGCGTCCCAGGTCTCTGTCATGATCCCACTTTGGACGCCATGCTCTTCGTAAAGTGTGGATATTCCCCTGCTATGTAAACATTTACCGTCGGCACACACCGCATGCTACTTATCACATCTCACATCTAGCAACGCCTCATATTCGGTTGTCCCATCGACACAAGACATCTTCCATGAGTCTTTCATGTCCATTTCCATGCTGCTGTCCGCTTCGCAGAACCAAGCTTCGTCATCAGTGCATCACATCGATGTCAGTCTTTCGCTCATAAAATCCTTCTTGCGTCTATTGGCGCCCTATCGATGTATCATGCGCTCATGCGGTCCTCCGTGAATGCGCATTAGCCTTGAACGGTACGTGGCGGGCGCAAAATAGGCCACACGGAGTAGTGCATCAAAATGTAAATCTGCAGAGAGCAGGGAACTGCACGTTGGTTGTGAAGTCAACTGTGAAGGAGACAAGATAAAGAAACATACATCTAAGGGATCACGAGGCTCATAATTTTGAACTGGAGTAATTTGACTCCTGCGAAAATATGAGGGAAGGAGTTTGCGCAGTTGGCGAACGAAAGTGGACTGCTCTGGGTCGGAAGACCTTAGCGGCGGTCGGGGAGCAGGAGACCATGACACTGGGATATGGCGCTCGGTAGCAGGATAACGAGTTGGGTGAGACTACAATGATGGCGAAGGATGAGCTATATAAATGGGTGAAGGAACAGGATGACATACGTTGAGTGGGTTAGTGTGGTGCGAATGATCAGGTGCAATGGTCTGCCGGATGAGTTAGTGCTCAAGAGGTGGATGTATACGGTGAAAATACACACACTGCATGTTGCCTGTTCAGGCCATAGTTTAGCAATGATGTTGGATGGAATGTCGCATATGTGGATCCCGGGTGGAAAATGACGTGTAAGCAAGCTGTAGTGAGTTGGGAGAGAGAATGAGAGTGCGGGGATTATGAATGTCAAATGAGGCGAGAAGCTGGCGGGACTTGAAAGCCCAGAGCTTGATAGTGTTGTAGTAAAAAGAAGCACTGGCGAGGAGAGCACAGTCAAATGAAAGTGCTAGACCTGTGATAGTCTGGGCATGTTCAAATGGAGCACCAACAGTCTCCCGGATTAGCGATGAATCGAATTCATATATCTTCGTGGGGTCCTCGGAGTCATCCTCGAACCTGAATGCGGCAACGATGCTTCTGTCATTCGTTGTCCAGAAAACTGGCGAATCCACAAGGAGAGTCGAGACCGCCACCGTGTTTCCCCACTCAAGGCACCTCCCATGAACACTTGACTTTATTGCAAGCTTTTTCGAATCTTGCGAGAATCGAACTGCACCCACGATGCCAGCACACTCGAATGGACCAGCCACCAGTTTGCCAGTGTTCAAACGTTCAAGCTCAAGTCCCATATCGCGCCGTATGATCGAAGGATCCGCTTGCCAACAGCCTGTTGTCTACCGAGACATCAATGCAGCTGACTATCCTTGAGTGCCCTTCGAATGTTTGCATCATCCCTGTTTCAACCTCACATGCTTTGAGTTCACCAACATCATTGCGATCCCGATCTCTACCACCAACAATAACCCATCGACTATCACTTGATACCGCCACCGCCCATACTTCCCTCTCGCAAATAACCTGTGCATTCTTGATCTCTTCGCCTGTCTGTAGATCCCATCGCCGAGCCGAATTATACGTTGATCCCCCGATCATTTGCTTGCCATCAGGAAAGTAAGAAATGGATGTAAATTGTGGCTTCTTCTCCCCTTTGTCGCCAGTTGGTTGTTCGCCGTCCACGGTCACAACATCAACCAGTTTGTTTGCTATAGCAATAGGCTGTGTCGATCCGAGAGCCATGGATGATTCCTTATACTTCCTCACCGGCAAATCATGTGGACGTGAAGGATATAAGATGGGGTCTTCTGCTGTCGGCCTAACGTTGAGTGACTTTAAGGTACCTGACTCTTGCAACGCTGTTGCCTTCCAAAGAGAATCCGTCAGTTCATCCACGCTGGACGGTCAAGGGTCCTCAAGATACCAAGAGTGCAACCAGGACGAGGAAGTTGTTGCCTGATTGTCGGGCGGTTGGTGCGTCTGCCAGCTCTTTATATAACGCCCTTCCGAGACAACGTGCCTTGTACAATGTCCGTTTTGATAACAGCTTGCTTTTATTAGTATATGTTACTGAACCTACCTCCTTTCGGTTGACAGCTATGATATCATCCGTGTGTTAGAGGGCCAACCCAGCGCAACGAGCGCCATGGAGTTTCTGATCTTGCGCGTGAGATCCCTACTGATGCGCCCGTGGCCGGTCTCAAATAATGTCGTTTTCGGAGAACACCTTGTGCATAACGCTGTGTCGTTCCCGTAGATACAATTCTTCAGCAATAACCTCCTCCCACCTCCCACATGGCCTCTCTGTCAGCGCCTACAGGGCCCTCAGTATCACCGTGCATCCACTTTCAGTTCTGTGTCAACTCACAGAGGTCGGCAGAAAGTTGATGAGGACGTCCCCCATTGTCCAAGCCTTCTTTTTCCGTGCTTGGGTTGTCGTAGACGGGCTTAATGGCGATGGATTCGCTGATCCTCTTCGCCCAGGCGATAAAAATATCGCTGCATTGATACGGGGGAACATGTGCACACTCGGCATTACTTGCCTGGATGACACTCAAGCATCTCTACCAGTATCCATCTTCGCGTCCGTTGCCGGTGGAATTGTCACCGTGGCTTCATTAGCCCCCAGATACATGAGCGCTTGAGCTTTTAAGTTCTGATGATATCGCGTATTAGTGCAAGGACTCTAACATTATCGCTCTTGTAGGTATGTCTGTCCTGAGTGTTGGAGACACAAACACCTCGACAGTTTGACGAGGTCCTCACTCTGCTGCATCGTCTTTTGCCTCGTCATAGTACATTTTCCGAGCCCACAGATACTGCTGTCGCAAGACTCTAGGACCTAGAAAGGCAATCGCAGCGACCACGTTCATCTGCATGTTACTATTTACATCGCCAAAACGTGATCATCATCTCGAGTTGCAGACTTTGATTGATAAATCCCTCACATGTAAGTTTGACGTCTGTATCACGGAGTCATGATGTCCCATACGATCTCACTTGATGAACCACGAGTACCTGTAGAGAAAACCAAAAGTGAGCGGTCTCATCGCGAGATCTGCTGATGATTTCTGCCCGTCAGGAGAGTAGGAAATGCTTGGACCCATAGAACTAAAGACCCACCAAGGTCATGACTACACTTAATCCATGTACTCCAGAAGATCGTGTGGGTTAAGAAACCATGCCCGATGTTTTCGCCAGCCAGAAGTGAAGTACTGGGATGTGTTCGAAGAATCGTTCGTGCTAGGCTAGACGCCGACAGTGATGATGAAGATGCTCGACTCCATCAAGCTCTGCAGCACTTCATCTGCTGAAATCAATCGTCAACTTCATCATCAGAAGTTCAGATGGAGGTTAGAAACCGTCCAAAAACGGACGGAACACTAAACAGTTCAGACAATCGATAACATGGATGAGCGTTTGAGATTGCACGGTAAGGTAAGAGACAATCAAGGTCATGAAATGCACGAGATAACTGTCAGGTATAACAATGCAGACAGAAACACAACCGCCGATTTCCATGCTCTCCGGCGTTTGTCTAGACCTCCAGCTTCTGAGCACTATATGGTCACGGTTGATTAGCTACAGGAACACCATGAAGATCTACTATTGTGCTTTCTTCAGGTGTATGCTGCTCAACACGTTCCAAGCGCCACCGCGGAGGCATTCTCAGTGCGCCATGAGACCAGCAGGAGCAGTAGCAGAAGAACGCCTTGCACCAATGCACATCTGGGAGCGAATCATTGTCAGATGAGTCATGCGGTGCGTCATTTTCCGCCGTTCCCTGCGATACGGCAGGTGGTGAACGTCGGGTGTCATTGACTTTCCTGTATTCTGGCAGATTGACAACAGCAAGGCGCTGTGTGACATCAATCAGAAGGAAGGGAACAAAGGGTAAGGAAGATCCACGTACAGTGAACTTGCGGTCGGCAGCAACTTCAACTACTGGAGGCTCGTGGCTCGTTGCTGACCTTGAGAAGGAAAGGTTCTGCCGCACGAACTGCTTGACTGCATTCGGGTAGTATTGTTCGCCAGGATTTATTCCTGGATCAACCTGAGTAACAGCCTCCGCCGAGAGGGAAGGCAGGTGTGATGCAGCAGGGAACTGCAGATTGATTATTAAGTCAACTGTGAAGGAGACAAGAAAAAGAAACATACATCTAATGGATCACGAGGCTCGTCGTTCTGAACTTGAGTGATTTGACCCCTGATAAAACATGAGGGAAGGAGTCTGCGCAGTTGGCGAACGAAAGTGGGCTGCTCTGGATGGGAAGACCTTAGCGGTCTGGGAACAGGAGACCGCGACACTGGGATACGGCGTACGGTGGTGGCATGATGACGAGTTGGGTACGACTACAATAATGGCGAAGGATGAGTGATATAGATGGGCGAAAGAACAGGAAGACATACATTGAGTGGGTCAGTGCGGTGCGAACGTTCGGGCGCAATGGTCTGCAGGATGAGTTGGTGCTCAAGAGGCAGATTTATGCGTTGAAAATACACACTCTAGATGTTGCTTGTTCAGGCCATATTCTAGCAAGGATGTCGTGTGGAATGTCGTATACATGGATCCCTCGATGTATCAAATGTCCGAGTCGTGTAAGCAAGTTGGCGTGAGTTGGGCGAGAGAATCAGAATGCGGGGATCGTGAACGTCGAATGAGGCGAGAAGCTGGCGGGACTCGAATGCCCAGAGCTTGATGGTGTTGTCGAAATCAGAAGTACTGGCGAGGAGAGCACAGTCAAACGAAAGTGCTAGACCCGTGATACGAACGGTGTGCCCTTCAAAAGGAGCACCGACAGTCTCCAGCGTTGATGAATCGAATTCATAGATCGTCGTGGGGCTCTGGTGAGATGCGGAGTCATCGACATCCTCAAAGCTAAATGCGGCAACGATGCTTCTGTCTTCCGTTGTCCAGAACACTGGCGTATCGGGCCAGGTACCGCCACCGCCTGTCCCCACTCTTCCATCCAATTTCTGTGCCTGGATATCCCAAATTTCAAGGCACCTCCCAAGATAACCTGACTTCACTGCAAGCTTCTTCGAATCTTGCGAGAATCGACTGCGCCCACATAACCATCACCACACTCGAATGGACCAGCCACGAGTTTGGCAGTGTTCAAGTCCCATATCCGCGCCGTGTGATCGTGGGACCCACTCGCCAGTAGTTTGTTGTCCACGGAGATATCGATACAGTCGACTGTGTCTGAGTGGCCGTCGAATGTTTTCATCGTCCCTGTTTCAACCTCATACGCTTTGAGTTCACCAAGATTATTCCAATCTCCACCACCAGTAATAACCCGTTGACTGTCGCTTGATACCGCCACCGCACGAACTTCCTGCTCGCACACAAACCGTGCCTTCACAATCTCTTCACCTGTCTGTAGGTCCCATCCCCGAAACGAATTATTCGTTAATCCACCTATCATTTTCTTGCCGTCAAGAAAGTAAGAAATGGACTGAAAATCTGACTCCTCCTCCTTGTCGTTAGTTCGTTGTTCACCACCTAAGGTCATGACATCAACTAATTTATTTGCTGTTGCAGCAGACCATGTCGATCCGGGAGCCATGGGTGATGCCTTTACTGCGTCAGCACCAAAAAGATGGGACCTTGTGCTGTCGGCCAAACGTCGAGTGACTTTGAAGGTGCCTCTTGCAACGCTGTTCTCTTCTGAAGCCAATCCATCAGTTCGTCGGCGCTGGGTGCTAAAGAGTTTGCACGTTACCACGACTGTAGCAAGGATGAGGAAGTTATCGCCTGATGAGCGTTTGGTGCGTCTGCTAATCCTCTTATATCTATTTTACACCCCACAAGAGCGGTGCCTTTCGCAGTTTCCTTTTTATGTAATAACACCTTTCTTCTATTCTGTTATCAATCCTTGCATCGGTTCACAACCCTGTGATAGATCGCCAACCAAGCGATCACGGGCACCACGCAACTTGACCTTGCACGTGAGAACCCTCTGATGCATCAGTTGGCGCTCACCCTCATCAAAGACTTCATGCATCCCAGTTCTCTGTTCTGATCTGATTTTGGATGCCACGCTCCTCGTAGAGTGTGGGCATTCCCTGTTACACCTTTGCCGTAGGCACACACCGCATCTTATTCATTACATCTCAGATTTAACAACGCCTCATAGTGGGTTGTCCCATCGACATAAGATATCTTGCATGAATCTCATGTTCGTTCCCATGCTAATGTCCGCCTCGCAGAACCATGCCCCACCATCGATCGCAGTCTGTCGCTCATCAAATCCTCCTTGCAATTACTTACGCCCTATGGATGCCTTGCGCACTCACGATATCCTCCGTGAATACTCTAAACCTTGAACCATACGTGGCCGATGCAAAATAGGCCAGCTGTAAATATGTTTCGATGTTAGGTGCGTATTGAATCCCCAAACCAAACTCGTCAATATCGTTCTACAACATCTTCCCGTGCGCACAACTTATTGTGCTGTGCAATATCAACACAGGTAACTCCACATTTGCCACATATTTTGCTTGTCGCATCCACACAAGACATCCCGGCTGACTCTATTCCCTCGAAAATAGGCACGCACCGACGTTCATATTCCTACTCTCCACCTTTCCCAGAACATACCAAGCCATATTATTTCTCCGATCACAAACCCTCAATCATAACGTTCCTCGTATACACTGTGACTTTATTTGCAGTCCCATTGCGATGGAACGTACCTTGATTTCAAAGATTGAATCTAGAAACCAAATTCATCAATCTGATGTGTTTGGCGACAGGAGGCGTTTCACTGATGAGGTTAGTTCCAGTCACATTGTGGTCTTGAAGCAAATCCAGCCTGAAGGCCTGACCCCTCAAAGCTTTGTAGGCATTTCGTGCTCGTCGACTCGGTAGTTTTTGTTGGGCCGGATCCGTGCTCATACATTTGTTTAAGCATGTTCTAATCAACAGCAGCTGCGCAGTTGTTCAAGGCCACTTTGCAGGAGAAGGCGAACCAGAAGGACGTTAGTGCGGGTGGGATTCTCTCCTCAAAATATTTTCCCGTGACCCAATCCTATGAGTTTGACGCGGTCCTGGTATAGAAGGTAACATCAGCATCAGAAAGCTCTAGAGGTGCTGTAAGCAGTCAAGACGACTGACGCCATAGAAAGAGCGGTGTTTTGACCATGCTTGTAAGTGAAAAGAGTATAATGATGTGGATTGCATCCCGGCTAGAAGTACAAAGAGACGATGCCTACTACCAATCTATGTTCATAAAGCATGAGATGATCGACAAGGAGTCGTCTACCCATTCTAGAAAAACACGAGCGACCGCATTCATCCTCTCCGGCGTCCATCCGAGCATCTGTGAAGTACGTGAAATGCTCAAAGCACTGCAATCTGACTATATCAATTTGTGGTATTTGACATTATATGGCACCACAGACAGTAGCATACAGCCCTGTATGATGAATAGGCGAAGATCGTCATTACAAGTCGTTGTACAATGCCGACGAGCGTATATGAGCGTACCTTGAACTAACCGCGAACATCAGCATTTCCAGCAGTGTGACTTGTGCCACTTTGGGGTTCATCAACACGTTCCAAGCGCCATCGTGGAGGAATCCTCAGTGCGCCATGAGACCAGCAAGACCAGTAGCAGAAGAACGCCTTGCACCAATGCACATCTGGGAGTGAATCATTGTCAGATGAGTCATGCGGTGGATCACTTTCCGCCGTTCCCTCCGATACGGCAGCAAACGAACGTCGTGTGTCATTGACTTTCCTGTATTCTGGCAGATTGGCAGCAGCCAGGCGCTGGGTGATATCAATCAGCAGGAAGGGAACAAAGAGGAAGGAAGAATCACGTACAGTGAACTTGCGGTCGGCTGCAACTTCAACCACTGGAGAATCATGGCTTGTTATTGGCCTTGAGAAGGAGAGGTTCTGCCGCACGAACTGCGTGACTGCATGCGGGTAGTGTTGTTCGCCGGGATTCATTTCAGAATGAACCTGAGTAACGGCCTCCGCCGAGAGGGAAGACAAGCGTGATGTAACAGGGAACTGCAGGTTGGTTGTCAAGTCAACTGCGATGAAGACAAGATAAAGAAATATACATCTAAGGGATCACGAGGCTCATTGTGCTGAACAGGAGTAATTTCACCCCTACGAAAATATGAGGGAAGGAGTTTCCGCAGTTGACGAACAACATTGTGCGGCTCTGGATGGGAAGACCTTAGCGGTCGGGGGGCTGGAGACCATGGCACTTGGCTACAGTGCAGGGTAGCAGGATGACGAGTTGGATGAGACTACAATAAAGGTGAATGATGAGTGATATAAATGGGCGAAAAGACAGGATGGCATACATTCAGTGGGTCGGTGCGGCGCGAATGATCAGGCGCAATGGTCTACGGATGAGTTAGTGCCCAAGAGGTAGATGTATGCGGTGAAAATACACACATTGCATGTTGCTTGTTCAGGCCATATTCTAGCAAGGATGTCAGGTGGAATGTCGCATATATGGATCCTCGATGGACCAGATGTCGTGTAAGCAAGTTGCCGTGAGTTGGGCGAGAGAATGAGAATGAAGGGGTGTTGAACATCGAATGAGGCGAGAAGCTGGCGGGACTCGAATGCCCAGAGCTTGATGGTGTCGTCCCAGGAAGCGCTGGCGAGGAGAGCACAATCCAATGAAAGTGCTAGGTCTCTGATTCCACCGGTGTGTGCTTCGAAGGGAGCACCGACAGTCTCCAGCGTTGACGCATCGAATTCATAGATCTTCGTGGGGCCCTGGAACTCGGGGTAATGGACATCCTCAAAGCTAAATGCGGCAACGATGCTTCTGTCTTCCGTTGTCCAGAACACTGGCGTATCGAGGAAGACACCGCCACCGCTTTTACCAACTCCTCGATCCAATTTTTGTTCCCGGATATCCCAAACCTCAAGGCACCTCCCACCCGACTTCACTGCAAGCTTCTTCGAATCTTGCGAGAATCGAACTGCGCCCACCATCCCAGCACACTCGAGTGGACCAGCCACGAGTTTGCCAGTGTTCAAGTCCCATATCCACGCCGTATGATCTTCGGACCCGCTCGCCAGCAACTTGTTATCCACAGAGACGTCGATGCAAGTGACCCCCTTCAAGTGGCCTTTGAATGTTTTTATCATCTTTGTTTTAACCTCACACGCTTTGAGTTCACAAAGATCTTTGCGACTGCTATCTCCACCACCAGTAACAACCCATCGACTATCCTTTGATACCACCACCACCCATACTTCCCGCTCGCACACAATCCGTGCCTCCACAATCTCTTCACCTGTCTGTAGGTCCCATCGCCGAGCCGAATTATCCGTTAATCCCCCGACCATTTGCTTGCCATCAGGAAAGTAAGAAATGGACATCAAATGTGTCTTCTTCTCCCCTTTGTCGTTAGTGGGTTGTTCATCACCCAAGGTCATGACATGAACCAATTTGTTTGACGTTGCAGCAGGCCGTTTTGATCTGGGAGCCATGAATGGTGCCTTTACTGCGTCACCGGCAAAAATATTGGATCTTGTGCTGTCGGCAAACATTGAGTGACTTTGAAGGTGCCTGACTCTTCCAACGCTGTTTTCTTCGGAAGGCAATCTGTCAGCCGCGCCGGGTGCTAAAGAGCTTTTTTTGAAGTCACCACGACTGTAGCAAGGATGAGGAGGTAATCGCCTGATAAGTGTTTGGTGTGTCTGATATCTCTCTTATATCTATATTACACCCCATCCACAAGAGCGGTGCCTTTCAAAGTTTCCTTTTTGGTGACTCCTTCCTTCTATTCTGTTATCGAACTTTGCATCGTTTCTCGGTTCACAGCTCCACCCGGGCCATTCCTGTGTTAGAGCGCCAACCCAGCGGAAAACAGGTGTCGTGTAGCCTCTGATCTTGCACATTGTCTTTGCCAGCAGGAAGTGAAGTACTAGGATGGGTTTGAAGGATCGTTTGTGCTAGGCTAGTGATTGTAAAGATGCTCAGCTCCTTCCAGCGCTGCAGCACTTTATCTGCTGAAATCAATCGTCAACTTCTTCATTGGAAGCTCAAATCGAGGTTCATGTTACCAGAAGGCTGATGAGGAAGAGCGTCTTGAAATCGTGTTCTAAAGTCTCGGTGCGACTTTGAAGAACATGTCAATTCATTGTAAACTGGTAAAGATACACGACGGTATGTAGTACACGGCAGACCACTAAATTTGTAAACCTTATGTCAAAAATGGCAAATATCTATTCAATATCTCAGGGAGATCATTTGTATGGTTGCCGCGCTGACAAAAAATCATATAATTGTGATTT